>ERZ1046740.1489-NODE-1489-length-16392-cov-4.105282_pt1 | contig 16392 bp, 7 predicted proteins | sample MGYA00383093_ERZ1046740 | MGnify/ENA primary metagenome ERZ1046740 (study PRJEB29581, sample SAMEA5548363) | metagenome | biome: marine; feature: coastal; material: water | depth 25 m | study: Short-term variability in the microbial, nano- and picoplankton... | reverse complement strand
TGCGTGATCTGCATCTGTCGGTGAGCGGGCTCTTGTCGAAGAAAGTTGGCGGTGAGAGCGTATTCCCACCAATTCCCGCGGACGTTGCCGCGCAGAGCTATGCCTCCAGTTTCAAGTGGAAAACCAGCAGCGGGAGTGATCGCTACCGCCGGGGGATGTACACCTTTTTCAAACGCACCGCGCCTGATCCCAACCTGCTCACCTTCGACTGCCCGGATTCCAATCTGACGGTCATTTCCCGTTCGAGTTCCAACACACCGCTGATGGCTCTTGCGACGCTGCAAAACGAAGTCTTTCACGAAGCCGCGCAAACTTTCACTAAAAACCTGCTGGAAAATCCTGCACTGCAAACTGACATGGGGCGGCTGACCCAGGCGTTCCGCGCCTGTCTTGCCAGATTCCCGGAAGAGGACGAGCTCGTCACTTTGACCGGTCTACTCAAAGATAACCGCGAATACTATCAGAACGACAAGGAATCAGCTCTCAAACTGGCTCCCTCCAAACATCCCGATCCGGTCGAGGCCGCCGCATGGGTCGCCACCGTCCGGATTATCACCAACCTCGACGAGTTTATCGTTCGCAATTAGGCATGCATCCAATCGAAGAATATCAGCAACTGACCCGCCGGCATTTTCTCACTTCAGCTGCTGGGGGCATCGGAGGAACTGCCCTTGCTTCCATGCTTGGTTCGGATTTGACCAGCCCGATGGCACCGAAGCTCTCGCAGTTTGCGCCCAAGGCAAAAAACTGCATTTTCTTCTTCATGGCTGGGGCGCCTTCGCAGCTCGATCTTTTTGATCCAAAGCCAAAACTGAACGAGCTGAATGGTAAGAAGATGGACGGCTCACTCTTGGAAGGAAAACGATTTGCCTTCATCAAAAAAGAGTCAGCAGTTTTGATGGGATCAAATCGAAAATTTGCGCAGCACGGACAAAGTGGAATGTGGTTCTCCGATCTGGTGCCGAACCTCGCAACTTGTGCGGACGACTTGTGCATGGTGCGCAGCTTGCACACAGATCAGTTCAATCATCACCCAGGACAACTTCTGATGCAGACTGGCGAGGCTAACTTTGGTCGCCCGGCGATTGGTTCTTGGCTCACCTATGGTCTGGGCAGCGAAACCCAAAACCTGCCTGGCTACGTGGTTCTCACTGCTGGTCGAGGTTCGAGTGGAGGAGCAACGCTGTGGCAGAGCGGGTTTCTTCCTTCGGTTTACGAAGGAGTGCGCTTCCGAAACTCTGGTGATCCGGTCTTGAATCTCACTAATCCGGCAGGCCTCCCGGACAAACTGCAGCGACGGGGACTCGATGCCTTGAACGAGCTTAATGCAATGCGTCACGCGAAGATGCATGATCCCGAGATTGCTAGTCGCATTGCAAGTTACGAACTCGCCTTCCGGATGCAATCAGCAGCACCGGAACTCGCCGATCTCAGCGGCGAGAGTGAGGCCACCAAGGAAGCATATGGCCTCAACCGTAAGGACCCGAAAGGTGGTGGGCGCGGGAGCGGCGGTGGCGAAACCTATGAAACCTTCGGGCGTAATTGCCTTCTCGCGCGTCGTATGGTCGAGCGCGGGGTTCGCTTCGTCAATATCGTGCATGCCTCGTGGGACCACCATTCAAATCTCGATCATGAACTCGAGTTCAATGCCGGCATGAGCGATCAGCCCGTTGCGGCGCTTATCAAGGATCTCAAGCAACGCGGCCTACTTGATGAAACTCTCGTGGTCTGGGGATCCGAATTTGGCCGCACGCCACTGGGCGAAAACCGCCCTGGTAGAAAAGCCAACACTGGACGTGATCACCATCCGAATGCCTTCACAATGTTCATGGCGGGAGGAGGCGTCAAAGGAGGGCTTACTTATGGCGAGACTGATGAGATTGGTTGGGATCCCATTGTTGATCCGGTCCATGCCAACGATTTCCACGCAACCTTGTTGGCAATGTTTGGCCTCGATCATGAGCGCCTCACTCACCGCCACGGCGGACTGGAACATCGTTTGACCAGCGTGACCCGAAAGTCCAAAATCATCGACGACTGGATGGCTTAGCAGGCTCCTTACTTTTTTTCGTTAGCTTGATCTGGCGCTTCGCGATGCTGTTCGCATTCGGCTCCTCATTGCGCGCGCCCTTCGCAGGAAGATCTCTTGGAATACTACGCGATCATCCAGTCGTAGGTGGGAGTGTTGATAAACTCCCAGCCCTCTTCGGTGATGACCACGGTGTCTTCAATCCGGCAACCTCCGTGCTCGGGAAGGTAGAGTCCCGGCTCAATCGTGATGACATGGCCGGGTTCCATCGGTCGGTCGTGGTCGCGGAGTGAAGGTGGTTCGTGAACGTCGAGGCCCACGCCGTGTCCGATGCCACAGTAGCAGCCCTCCCACTTTCCGTCTTCGCGCTGGCGGGTGGGGTAGCCAGCGTCATCGAGAACCTTCCGCGAGGCTTTATCGACCGCCCCTAACTTTTTACCCGGACCAAGCTCTGCCAAAGCAGCGAGATGGGAGGCATAAACGGTATCGTAAATGTGCTGCTGTTTTTCGCTTGGCTGACCTTTGATGAAGGTCCGTGAAAGATCGCCAAAGTAGAAGCTGTCATCGTCGCGTGGGAAGATGTCCACCACGATCATTTCGTGTGCCTTTACTGGTCCGAAGCCGATACAGTGGCAGTCCGCCGCCTGCAGACCCGAAGCTGCGATAGGGCTGTTGGTGCCACCTCCGACGGCTGAAGTGGCCACGCGGATTTCCCGGCGCAGGGTCTCGCAGGTCAAGACTTCTCCCTTGTAGGAAAGTGTGTTGTCCGATCCGATTTCGCTGGCGGATAAAATTTCCCGAACTCTCGCGAATCCTGCTTCTGAGATTCGTGCGCCCTCGCGGCAGCCTTCGATTTCTTTCGTCGATTTGAGCCATCTTTCGGGAAAGAGATCGCCATGTTCAATCTCTACTTTCACTCCGAGTTTGGTCAATTCTTCGTAGTAAGCCACCGGATAGTGATGGGGCAGAGTTAGGGTGGGATAAGCTAACTCCTCGATCAGGACAGCCATTGCGGCGGGTTTGCTCCTACTGCCAAATCTCTGTTCAGCCTTGTCTTGGTATTCGACGAGCTCGTAGACCTCTTTAAATCGGCCCTCGTTTCGGGCACGTTCCAACTCCATACGATGAATGAGGCAGATTGGTTCATCTAGGGTGCCCATCAAAGTAATGGGATCCATTGATTTGAACTGGCCAAAGTAATAACCGTCAGCTTCTGTTTCGGTGATCGATTCAAGCAGGACGTGTTTCATAATGGTTTGATGACTTTAGGGTGGGGCAGAGTGAAACCCTCAGTTTGAGTGAAGGAACATACAGGCTGGAGATGAATATTCCATGAATCGTTTAGGAGTTTTTTGTGAATTGGGGAAGATCTCAAGCTCTTAGAAGTTTTTGTCGATAATGATCGGGAGAGTCGCTTTTTTTTGGCAGGAATAGCGGGGAAGATCCGTAAAAGAGCGATGATGAAAGCCCTCCTTTGTTTTCTTGCGATGATCCTTCCTGCCTTCCCGGCAGTTCCGAGACCATTGGCAGGGCCGATACGGGATTTACGAAAAGAGATCGACTTTGAGCGGATCGGGGAATTTCACTTGGGACCAACCGGAGCAATGGGCTGGATGCACGTGAGCCGAAATTCCATGACGGCTGAAGCGCGGCAGATCTTGATCACCAAAGTGGAGGCTGGATGCCCGGCCGAAGGAGTGTTGCAAGAAGGTGATCTCATTCTTGGGGTGAATGGGAAGCTATTTTCCGAAGACCCCCGCAGATCTTTGGGGCGTGCCATCATTGGAGCAGAATCTGAAGAGGGTGGGGGTTTGCTCGATTTAATTCGCTGGCGTCAAGTAGAAGGCGAGAATCCAAGGCAGGGGAAAGAAGAAAAAGTTGTGGTTAAGCTGCCAGTACTAGGAACTTTTTCCGAGACCACTCCTTACGAGTGCCAAAAATCTGTTCGAATCTTAGATCAAGCTGTAGCTCGTTTACTGGACCAAAAAGATTGGGGAAGATTTGGAGATAAGGCTCTGGCACTTTTGGCAACGGGAGAGAAAAAATATCATCCTCTTGTTCGCGATTACCTCCACGAGGCAAAATTCGCAAAGCCCGATCTCAAGATTAGTTTAGACGACGGCGGGTTGGTGTGTTGGGGGTACGGTTATCACAACTTGCTTTTGACCGAGTACTTCTTAGCTACGGGTGATGAGTATGTTCTTCCAGCGATTCGCGAGTATGCCGTTAAGATTTCCATGGGGCAAAGCAGTGCAGGGACATGGGGACATGGCTTCGCCTGGAAGGTCACAAACGGGGGCGAGATTCATGGACGATTGCGTGGCTATGGTGCTCTTAATCAGGCCGGGTTGCCGTGTTTCCTTTCTCTCATCCTTTCCAAAAAGTGTGGCATTGAACATCCTGAGGTCGATGCGGCTATTGCTCGGGCTTCCGAGTTTTTTGAATGTTTCGTGGGGCATGGCTCTATCGGTTATGGGTTCCACCGGCCGAGCCTTGAGATCCATGCGAATGGCAGTAATGGAATGTCAGGAAATGGTAAAAATGGAATTGCGGCGGTGGCTTTTCGTCTCCTCGGAAACGAAAAAGCGACGCACTTCTTTTCGCGTCTCACTGCTTCGCTCTCCAATACGATGGAGTACGGCCACAGTGGAAATTCCTACAGTTACTTTTGGGATGTTCTTGGGGCAAATTGCGGAGGTCCAAAACTTGCGACCGCTTTCCTTAAGGAGATCGATTGGTATTATGCCCTGACGCGAAAGCCGGATGGTCGTTTTGTGTATCAAGCGCTTGGAGGAATCTATGGGAAGGGGCTTCTTGATCCTACGGCGGCGCAAGTCCTCATTGCGAGCATGCCACGCCGGATGCTCTTTCTCACCGGAAAAGAGATGGGTGAAAAACCATTACTCAACAAACAGGAGATATCAGAAACCATCGCGGCCGGGAAATGGCGTTTGGCTGACCCCGCCTCATTGAGTGCTGAAGAGCTTTTTTCTCACTTGGATTGTTGGTCTCCAATGGGACGTGAATGGGTCGCCAAGCATCTCGGAACTAAGGAGGGCAATCATACTCCTCGTTTGATCAAACTACTGAAGAGTGAGAAAGCCGAAGCACGGGCTGGAGCTTGTTCAGCCTTGGGATACCAGGGCGAAAAGGCGGGTGCCGCGGTTGAACTTCTCGCAAAAGCGCTCACCGACGAGCCGATCGTGGCCATTCCAGCAAGTTATGCCTTAGCCCGAATCAGCAAGCCGGCGGCTCAAGTGATGCCTCAGATTTTACGAGCGGTCTTGGATCGTAAAGAAGGAGGTGAGATGCGGCCCATTCATCAGGCGATGGCTTTTGGATTTGGATACAATCCCGGCCGTGTTGCTCCGCTCTATTTTGACGGACTCTTGCCAAGTTTAGCTGAGGAAGGGAATCCTTTGGAGGGTGTTGATCGGAAGCTCTTGCATCCGGCTCTCGCAAAACTTCTCAAAGATCCAAGCGGCCGAACCCGCGGAGGAGCGGCGTATGCTTTTACTCATTTTACGCGGGAGGATCTCGCCGCGATGGCGCAGGAGGTTTACGATGCGATCACAAAGCCTGCGCCGCACTATCGCATGTTTAGTGACGATGCTCGCCAGCATGCGCTTAGCCTCTTATCAAGATACCGAATTGAAGAGGGGATTTCTCTGACCATCAATTCTTTCGATCTTAAGGATTGGGGTTCAGGAATGCGTCTCCCTCATCGTTGGGAAACTCTGAAATCTTATGGTGGAAGCGCAAAACCTTATCTGTCGCAATTGAGAGCTTTGCGTGACGGTTTTAAGGAAGGCAGTGAAAATCGCACCTCACTTGAGGAGGTGATCGCAACCATCGAAAATGATCAGAATGCTCCAGTTTTAGAGAGCTTGCATACTCTTGTGGATGAACAATTGGCGCGTGACCTTGCTTTGTTTGAGAGCCAAAACTTAGAAGCGACAGCCTGCAGGTCGTTGATTAGAGAGAACGCAGGCCAATCATTTTATCAGGCTGCTTGCTTGCGGCGTTTGGTCTTTCTGGAAGAGAAAGGTGCCCGGAAGGATGTCGAGCAAGTACGGAAGTCAAAGGACGAGATTTTGCGGGCAGCGGCAGAAAGCTTGCGAGTAAAAAAAGGGTGGTAGGTTGCCCTTCGCTTTTAAGACGAAGCTAGGATTTCTTTGATCACCGCGCCATGAACGTCCGTGAGGCGGCGTTCGATTCCGTTGTGATAAAAGCTCAGTCGCTCGTGATCGAGACCAAGGATGTGGAGGATCGTGGCGTAAAAATCATAAATTGTGGTGACTCCTTCCACGGCCTTGTGGCTGAATTCATCAGTCGCACCATAGCTGAAAGGAGCTTTCACGCCGGCTCCGGCCAACCAGGCGGTGAAGCCATCGGGATTATGATCACGACCACTCGCGCCCTTCTGAAAAGTAGGCATACGGCCGAACTCAGAACAGAAAACGACGAGGGTGTCGTCGAGTAAGCCCCGGACCTTAAGGTCTTTTAGAAGGGCCGCGGTGGGTTGATCGAGAACGGGCCCGTGGATGTCGTATTGTTCTTTGATCTTCTTGTGGCCGTCCCAGTTGCTGACACCTTCTCCGCCGGTTTGATAGGCCCCATTGAAAAGCTGGACAAATCGTACTCCCTTTTCGATGAGGCGGCGCGCAAGAATACAGTTGCGTCCGTAGGCGGCGCGGAGGTCCAATATTTTGTTTCCTGATTCGTCTGCGCCATATTCTTTCAGAATGTAATCCGGCTCGTTGCTTAACTCCGTCACTTCCGGAATACTCAGCTGCATTCGGGCTGCTAATTCGTAACTCGCGATGCGGGCCTCGAGCTGGGAGTCGCCGACATGATTCTGAAGGTGGCGATAATTTTGGCGCTGAAGAAAGGCTCGGGTGGCGGCGTCAGTGGTGCCGGTGAGCCCATTGGGAGTGGCGAGATTTCGCACGGCTTTCGCGGCATTAAAGCTGGTTCCCTGAAAAGCTGCTGGGAGGAAACCAGGGCCCCAGCAATTCACGCTCGACTGGGGAGTGCCACGGATATCGGGAATCGCGACGTAGGCGGGGAGGTCCTCAGCTTCACTGCCGAGGGCATAAGTTGTCCAAGCTCCGGCACTCGGGAAGCCATCCAGAGTGAAGCCGGTGCACATGAAGTTTTCGCCAGGTCCGTGGGTATTGGTTTTCCCAGTCATACCGTGGAGAAAACACATCTCATCAGCGAGATCACCAAGCCTAGGAAGAAGGTCCGTGACCATCTTACCGCTCTGCCCCCGCCGCTTAAATTCCCACGGACTTTTCATCAAGTTCCCTTGTTCTCCCTGAAAGGTGATGAGTTTGTCGCCACCTGGCATGGGTTGCCCGTGGCGTTTGATAAGCTCAGGTTTGTAATCCCAGGTGTCGACCTGACTGATCGCTCCGGAACAAAAAATCATCAATACTTGCTTGGCCCGCGGCACAGTATGAGGAAGCCGGGGGGCGTGTGGATTGGTCGTATCGATCGAAGGTCGAATGGGCATTTTACCGGCGGCGCTCTCTCGTAGCTTTTCAGCTCCAAGAAGCCCTTCCTGATTCAGGATTGATGCCAAAGCAACTCCGCCCAATCCATTCACGGAGTGGGAAAGGAAATTACGACGGTTGAGAAGATGACGAGTGTCGATCATTTAAAAAATGAAGAGAAATTCGCTGGTGTTTAACATGGCACGACAGAACGCCAAAAAATTGTGATCTTCGATGAACTTCTCTGCGTCCCTTATTTCATCCGAAGTGGCAGGGCGGTTGTAAAGGAGCTCGTAGGTCTGTGGCACGCGGTCTGCACGAGCTCCGAGTCGCTCGGCAAGTTTTTGGGCCTGCTGCATCGTAAAGCGGCTGTTGAAAAGGTTGAGAGCTTGCAGCGGAGTGGTTGAGCGGCTGCGGGTCGGAATCACTTGGTTGCCATCGGGACAGTCGAAGGAACCGAAGACCGCATCTTGTTCTTGCCTGATTTTGAAGAGATAGATCATGCGGCGCCACTCTGCTGGGCCGGTTTCATCTTTTGCGTGATAGTGAACGACGTTCTCGCGGTCGACATCGAAGAGGTGGAATCCTTGGCCTCCCATCTTCCGATCTAGAGTTCCAGCCACTGAGAGCATCCCATCGCGGATCGCTTCGGCTTCAAGCCGCCGCGGTGGGAACCGCCAAAAAAACCGGCTGCTGGCATCGATACGGGCTGCCGCTGAATTGGGCTGACTGGATCGTTGGAAAGCATTCGAGTTGAGCAGAAGGCGTAAGGTGTGCTTCATCGACCAGCCGTGTTTCACGAAGTCATCAGCCAACCAGTCCAAGAGTTCCGGATGGGTTGGCAAGGTGCCATTCGTTCCAAGATCACTGGGTGTGTCGACAATCCCGGTTCCAAAGACAAACTGCCAAAGACGATTGACAGCTACCCTCGCGGTCAGGGGATTTTTTTCGCTGGCTATCCATTCTGCTAAGGCCAGCCGGCGGGTTTGCTCGGGCGCGTCCATGGCTAGGTCAAGAGACCCAATCACCTCTAGGGCATCTGGCGGGACTTCTTCCCTTTTTGCCATCGGTTCACCTCTATGAAGGCGATGGGTTGCGCCAGGTTTGGAAAAATTTGCGACCCACGCTTTTACGCCGTTTTGCATCGCGGCGATCCGGGACCGGTTAAGATTAATCTCTGTGATTAGTTCGCTGGCTCGCTTCGCTTCAGGTGCGGGAAGTTTCGCCAAAAAAGCATTCGGGTCGGCGTTGCCTCCAAATGGTTCGCGGTCATTCGAACTGGCTGCGAGAGACCAACTTTTCCCATCGACCGATAACTCGATCTTGTAGTCGATAGCGAGCCGGTCACTGAAGCGGTCGGCTCGATCCCGCGACCATTCAATGCGTTCGGCCGAAGACGCTTTTGCAAACTCGATCTCTACCCAACCTCTGCCGACTTGGTCGGAAATCCAGCTCCACTGATTACCGGTTTTCCCGTCATTGAGATGAGCCAGTTGGTGAATGGGATAGCCCGGGAGGTTTCCCGACGAAGTTGCGATCGCCCCGGCTTTTGCGAGCGCAATATTCTTTCCGCTTTTGTCAAAGATCGCGAGTTCGTCGAGACAAGGTTCGGAGCTATTGGTTCGCTGAATGGTGAAGCGAACAAACTTTGCGAGCGTTGAGTCAAAAGTTTCTGTATTCAGTCGAGCGTTTACGGCTGGGCGGAGCACGGAAAGCCCCCTTTTGGTTGTTGCCGCAATTCCCCGTAGTTTTTCAAGTTCGCGTTCTGCGGCAGTTAACGATTCACGCAAAACGGCCACTTTTTTAGTGTCGTTAGGCGTGACCTCTTTCTTCACCGCTCTCTCTCCAAATTTCACGCCCGCAAAGATCGCCTGCATCGAGTAGTAGTCCCGCTGGGTGATGGGATCGAATTTGTGATCGTGGCATCGGGCGCAACCGATTGTCATTCCCAAAAAGGCGGTTCCGGTGGTGTTGATCATATCGGCCAACTCATCCTGCCGTTGCATCAAGGTCAGATTAGGATCCGGACTTTTGACAATATCGTAGGGTCCTGCCACCAGAAACCCGGTTCCGATGTCAGCCCCCAGCGCATCCCCCGCGAGATGTTCTTTGACGAACTGGTCGTAGGGTTTGTCATCATTGAAGGACTTGATCACATAGTCTCGAAAGTGCCACGCGCTTGGACGCTCCCGATTGGTTTCAAAGCCATTGCTTTCGGCAAAGCGGGTGAGATCAAGCCAGTGCCGCGCCATTCGCTCGCCGTAGTGCGGACTGGCCAAGATACGGTCGACAAGTCTGTCCCATGCTTGAGGGGAATCGTCATTGAGAAATTGCGCCACTTCCTCCGGTGATGGTGGAAGTCCCAGCATCACGAGATAGACCCGGCGAATGAGCGTCCTTCGCTCAGCTCGACCTAGTGGTCTTAAATTCTTGTTCGCCATGGCTTCATTCAGAAAGGCGTCTACTCTGTCATATCGATGTTCAGCGACCACTGGCTGGAACGACCAATGATTGGAGGTCGCAACAATTTTTTTCTTTTTGGCAAAAGCGTTTCCGCTGAGAGCCAGCATTACGCAAAAGAAGATTTGGAGTAGCGGTTTCACGAATGGATGGAGATGCTTAAAAAGCGGCCCGGCAGAATACATAGCCCAGAACTATGATAAAACTTTTAAGTTCATCCAAATTATGGCGGCTAGGAATTTGCTTTTGGCGGAAAGGCCGTGAAGAGCGGAATTGGGTGGAGTTCATCGGGGAGGAAGGGGGTTGTTTACTTTCATCCAGCCTACGCAAAATTTAGTAGAAGCACGCCATAGAGAAATTACCGATCAACAACGCAAGGCTCGAAGCTTTTTAAAAACGGCTACCTTGCCCTCGCAACTGGGTGCAGGCGCACGATGACGATAAAGCTTTTTTTAATAGGTAAGTTATTAAGGATCAATACTCTGGAAGGCAATCCCCAAGTTGGCCTGAAATTATTTTAGCCGTCTCTAAAAAGCAGTCTGGTAGCGAGGACAATATGAGCAGCCAAAATTAAAATGAACTTTTTACTAACAACCAATCCTTTGCCGTCTCCTCACCCTCTACGATTTTGTAGGACCGATCTAGCTTCACTCCTTCAATCTTTTCCCAAACATCCAACCCATTCGGCCATTTAACTTCCACACTTTTAATATCTCGGCAAGCACCCAAACCGATCTCTTGTCGGAGGCTTGACGATCCGAAACTTCCACCAGTTCCAACTCGACGATAAAAATACCTTTGCCTTCCCGCCTTATCAATTACCCCGACTCGAATGAGGGCGCCCACCGCGCTTCGGTTGCTTATTTTCCCCTTAAGCGCCAATGTAATCCAGTGATTTTCCCACCCTGGATTCTGAAAAAGTAAGTTGTGATAAGTATCTCCTTCAACCGCTCCACCCATCACAGCGTAAACATCTTGATCACCATCATTATCGAGATCACCAAACCCTATTGCGTGACCCTTTTGAATATTTCCAAACCTTCCTTCGACGGTAACATCTGAAAACTTCTCTCCCCCGTCATTAAGAAACATTAAATTAGGAACGATCATCCGGAAATCTGGAGCCCCTGTTCCTATGTAAAAATCAAGATAACCATCGTTGTTGAGATCTCCAAAGTTGGCACCCATCGCAAACATTGACCTCCACAAACCCTTCTTACGAGTAACGTCCTCGAACGTCCCATTTCCCCGATTCTTATAGAGTCGGGGTTTTTCGGCTTCGGTCTCTTTACCCATCATCTCAAGAGCCACAAGTCCTCCCATATTCGAAAATCCTAACGGATCGAAATCAGCAACGAAAATATCCTGCAAGCCATCGTTGTCATAGTCGAAAAACCAACAAGGGAAACTCGAAAGTGGTTCTTCAACACCCGCACTTTGAGCTACATTACGGAAACGGGGTATTCCCTCGTTAGTAACTCCCTGATTCTCAAACAATAAATTGACTTCACCAAGACACGAAACATAAAAATCCTCCCACCCATCATTGTTAAAGTCAGCTACTGCACAACCCTTTGCAAAAACCTCAACTGAAACACCAGCAGCCTTAGCGATATTCTTAAATGTTCCATCTTTTTGATTGAGGTACAATTCACAGGGATGTCTATATTTCGATCCCCGTTTATTTTCATTACCGATGAACAAATCTAGCCAGCCATCATTATTAAAATCTGCCCAACAAGCGGTTTGCGTTGGATTTTCGGAATATAAGCCCGCTTCTATCGTGACATCTTCAAAGGTCCCGTCCCCACGATTTCTGAGTAAAGAATTGGGATGACGCCCTTTCTCCTCAAACCAGGCACCTCGGAGTAAAAATACGTCATTGTCGCCGTCGTTATCATAATCGGCATGGATCATATTTAAGCCCGAGACAACTCCATCAAGACCAGCTGAATTGGTTCTTTCTTCAAATTCTTTACCAGTATTGATGAGAAGAGTGACATTGTCTTCAAGTCCCCACGACGAGCTAAAAACGTCAATTAAGCCATCATTATTGAAATCCTCTAAACACAGCCCACCCGACATGCCAGAGGTATCAGCACCAACGGAAGTAGCTATGTTCGGAAACTTTGGGAAATCAAATCCCGAACGCAGGCCCATCTTAGGAATCAATAATTTTAACGGCACCTTTTTAGGGTATTCGCCAAGTGTCATGTATGCTAAATTCAGAAGATAGCGGGACTGATAATCTTGAGGAAACGAATCTAAGATTTTCTTCAGAATAACGATAGCAGATTCTGATCCTCGACGGTTGGTATGAATTGCTTTTCCTTCAATAGGAAAAAGACAAGACTCCTCATTATAATGAGCACAACAATTTTCATCCTCCCCGAGTCGTAAGTAGGCCATTGCTAAGGAATCGAAAAAACGTTTTGTGTTTCGGTCAAGCCCATAACCCTTTTCTCTTAGCGCTTTACTTGTTTGCTCAAGGATTTGGATTGCTTCTTGAGTCTTCCCTGCAGAAAGCAACTCTTCTCCATAGATAAGAGCTTGGTTCGCGGTGCCTGAATTATCCGAAGCTTCTAATTTTCTCCTAATATAATTCGCCCGAGCCGCATTACGATTACTGTAGAGTTCTTGCGGGTAACGTTTGTAGGCTACTTCCAGCCTTTGCTTGAATAGACTCTTGGATGTTTCTTCTTTCGCCTTTTGTTTTGTAACAGACAGCGGTTTTCCTGAGGACGAGGAAGGCTTTTGCGTATTCTCAGGTCGTATTTCATCACCAGACGCAGAAACTATAGAAAAAATAAGCGCAATGATGACCTGTATTATTCTCGTGAAAAAAAACTTTCGCAGTTGACGAGGAAGCGGCAGGGAAGTCGGGTCAAAAAAGATCGAGAATAATCTTCGATCCAGATCAGGGTTTCTCATAAAATTGGGGGGGGGGGGCGGGAGTTATCGTATGCGAGATCAAAACACAAGCCGACTAGGACTAACCTCTCCATGATTGAAATTCATAGAGAGAGTAAGGACCTCAAAAACAATTGCTTAGCCAATTAACAAGAGACCAAAAAAAGTAGATGCTTAGAAAAGAGAATTTTGAAATACCTATTCCAAATCACCTCTTTAGCTCTGGTCCAAATACGACTTCAACCACTGCTAGGAATTTGCTTTTAACTGCTAGGAATTTGCTTTTGGCGGGAAGATCGCGGAAACCAGGGTTGGGCGGAATTCATTGGGGAGAAAGGGGGGTTGCTACTCCGTAAACGAGAAAATAAACTAGAATAAGACTGCTGAGGTGACATCCTCGATCCGCATGAACTTTAGCCAGCTCCTCGCACTTCCAGTCATTCTCTGTTTTCTCTCGTCAGCTCAGCAAGTCACCGCTCAGGGTGGCGAAATCATCCCACTCTGGCCGGATGGCGCGCCCGGGTTTGAAGACCGCAAGAACGATGCGGAAGTCGTTGAGAAAGGTAGTGTGACCAATGTGCACTACCCCACACTGACGGCGTTTCGACCGCCGGAGGACCAGGTTAATGGGGTTGCTATCGTCATTGCACCGGGTGGTGGGTTACGCAAGTTGGGCATGAAAGGCGGCGGTTTTGATCCGGCGAAGTTTCTAGCGTCTCACGGCTATACGACTTTTGTTTTGAAATACCGACTCTCGCGTCAACCAGGGGTTGCCTACAAATTCGAGGAACATGTCCTGCAAGATGGACAGCGGGCAATCCGGATGGTCCGTCACCGGGCAAAAGAATTTGGTATCGACCCAGACAAGGTGGGGATGCTGGGCTTTTCCGCCGGAGGCGAGGTAGTCTCGATCACCTGTTACAAGCCCGGCGCCGGCGATCCCGATGCGGCGGATCCTGTTGATCGGCTCGGCGCAAAGCCGAATTTCCAAATGCTGGTTTATCCCGGGCCGGTGGGGATTCCGTCGAAGTTGCCGGCCGACACACCGCCGGCCTTTATGTTGATCGCAGCGGATGACAATCATACCAGCGTGTTGCTGAACCTGGCGCAACGCTTTCGCGAGATCAATGTCGATTATGAGGCACACATCTATGCGCGTGGCGGTCATGGTTTTGGGATGGGAACGCGCTCAAAGCGGCTCACTATCCAGAAGTGGCCGCAACGGATGGTCGACTGGCTCCACGATGAGGTGCTCAATGAAATTCCGAAATAGACTGACTGGCTGCTAGGACTGCTAGACTGCTAGGAATTTGCTTCTGGCGGAAAGGCCGTGAAGAACGAATTTGGGCGGAATACATGGGGGAGAAAGGGGGTTGCGGGGGAAAGAGGGGCGGGAAGGAATTCTGAAGGTCGAATTTTGAATGGTGAACTGCCAAGCATGGGGGCATCCATGACACATTTAGGGTTGTTTGGAGAGTCTATCGGGTTTTGTTGACGATTTTCGTTTGTCCAGACCGTATCTACCCGCCCCGCATTGCCAACGTCTTTTTGGCAGCGGTTTATCCTTTGGCTTAGTGTTAGAAATCTCGCAATGGGCAGGGCTGGGGAGAATATAATTTCCTGAGAGAAGGGGGGCTATTCTGCGGTAGTATCGTTTCATGCGATTTTTCCTGATGGCGCTTATGCTTACGGCCCCGCTCATGGGCTTCGAAGATAAGGTGCGTCCGATCCTGGAGAATTCCTGCCTCAAGTGTCACGGGGGGAAGAAGGTGAAGGGGAAGGTCGATTTTTCCAAGATCCTGACACAGAAGGATGCTGATGCGAATTTCGAGCTTTGGGAAACAGTCGTCGAGGTCATTGAAGCGGGGGAGATGCCGCCGGAGGATGAAACGCCGTTGAGCGAGGAAGATCAAAAGACAATCGTCACCTGGTATCAGGAACGCTCGCAAGCGAGTATCGAGGCGAAGGCGACCGTCTTCAAGCCGCGTCGTCTTTCCGGGCCGGAGTATCGCAATACCCTGCGGTCGCTTTTTGGATTTGATCTCGAGGTTGCCGTGGTCGAGGCCGAACAGACGGTTGTGAGCGATTCCTCGCTGGTGCTCAAACTGCTTCCCACTGATCCGCCGGGCGCGAGCGGGTTTATCAATGACACAAATGCGGCACGGCTCTCGCCGAATCTCTGGGACCAGTATCTTCATTTGGGCAACGCGGCCCTTGAAAAGCTTTTTTCAAAAAGTGGCCGGGCGCAGCTCAGTGAATTGATGGGCGCTTCATTGTCCGATGATTGGCAGCCGGATGATCTTTCGCCTGAACAAGCCGAGCGTCTTATTCGGACCTTTGTGCCTCGCGCCTTGCGTCGTCCGCTTTCGGAGGAGCGCCTTTCAAAAATGCTCATGGGAATTGCGGGTAAAAAGGGAGCCGAACTTCTCACCGCGACCAAGTTCGAACTCAGGGCCGTCCTCATGTCGCCGGCCTTTATTTATCGGGGGCTTCTCATGAAAGGGGAGCCGGGCAAGCAGCAGGCTGTGGATCCCTTCGAACTCGCGGAGCGGCTTTCGTATTTCCTGTGGGAAGATCGGCCCGACGAAGAACTCACGCGTTTGGCTCTCGATGGTTCCTTGGGTGATGAGAAAATTTTCAACGCGCAAGTCAGCCGGATGCTCGCCTCTCCGAAGGCCCGGAGTTTGGCAGAGAGCTTCGGTGCCCAGTGGCTGGGGATTGATAGTCTCGATGAATTGGTCGGCAAAGATCCCATCCGGCATCATGCGCTCAAAACCCAGGCCATTGATTTCCTTAACTATCTTTTTACAGAAAAACGGCCGGTCATGGAGTTGATCGACTCCAAGGTGACCTTCGTGAATCAAGGGACTTCCGGATTTTATGGCAAGGATCGCCAGCGGATGAAGCGTTACAACAAGGCGAAGGGGATCGAGCGTCAGCGCACCCCGAATCAGAAACTCGAGCTGGTGCATGCCGAAGGTCGGGGGGGACTTCTCACTATGCCTGGCATCCTGACGATGAACCAGGGACCGATCCAACGCGGCACCTGGATGCTGCGGCGGATCATGGGCGTGGAAGTTGGAGAGCCGCCTGCGGATACGCCGCCAATCAAAGGAAGCCCGCGTGGTGAAAACCTGAGCTTTCGAGAGCGCTTTGAAGCTCATCGGAGCAACCCCAGCTGTGCTCGTTGCCATGTGAAAATCGATCCGCTGGGATTCGCTTTGGAAGCCTATGACAAGAATGGACAATTCCTGGATTCATCGGAACGTCTGAAGCAAAAGCCGTCGACAATCGATAGTTCTGGAAAGCTGCCGAGCGGAGAGACCTTCAAGAATTTCGCGGAGCTCAAATCGATCCTCTTGACCAGTCAGCAGGAAGTCATTGTGCGTAATATTGTGGAGCAAACCCTGTCCTATGCGCTGTGTCGAAAGCTGACCAGAAGTGATCAGGCGGTCGTTAATGCTATCACGAAAAACCTTTGTGAGAACAAGGGGA
>ERZ1046740.1485-NODE-1485-length-16405-cov-4.063242_pt1 | contig 16405 bp, 11 predicted proteins | sample MGYA00383093_ERZ1046740 | MGnify/ENA primary metagenome ERZ1046740 (study PRJEB29581, sample SAMEA5548363) | metagenome | biome: marine; feature: coastal; material: water | depth 25 m | study: Short-term variability in the microbial, nano- and picoplankton... | reverse complement strand
CCCTCCCCTCTTCCAACGAGGGGTTTAAACCCCTCGTTGGAAGGGGTGTTCTTTTCACATCGAATCTGAAAGACGATAATCATCGTTCAATTATGCGGTTCAAATAACAAACTGAAACCGCGAAACAACTGTCCTGCCCTTATCATATTTTTATGAATGCATTATATTTTTCTCCGAGCTTAGAATTGCTCATGGAGTAATAATTCGATGTCCTCAATTGCTTGGTCAATCTCAAGTTCTAGAGTTCCATTGTAAATCCCTCTAATCCGTTTGTCGCTGTCAATCAGTAAGACGTGCTCCGTGTGTAAGAAGTCTGTGCTATCTTTTGAAAACCCTAAATCTTCCTCTGCAAAATAGGACCTCCTAGCCAAGTTATAAATCTCTGCCTTTTTTCCTGTTATGAAATGCCAATTCGGCCCTTGAACATCATAATTAGCGGCGAAACGCCTCAAATTGGCTACGCTGTCTTTCCATGGCGTAACACTGAATGACAATAGCACCACATTCGGTTCGTCTAGAAAATGAGTATAAACCTTTTTAATATTCTTTGTCATTACAGGACAAATAGAAGCACAACCCGTAAATATAAAAGTAGCCAAATGAATTTTCCCTTCAACAGTTTCTTGACTCACCGTTTCCCCCTTTTGATTGATCATTGTAAAGGACCCTATTTGGTGAGGTACAACGTCCTTCAGTTCTGCCTTTGACACATCAAACAGCGGTTCAAAATCTGCAGTGTTATAGTACGGTAGGGAAGTCTTCTCCACGCATGAAGCCATCACCGTTACTATGACTAAACTAAAAAATACTATCCGTAACATTCACACAATTCTTTGTACCCAATAAGCCAAACCGCCTTCCATCTTTAACGACATAATTCGATTTGAGCTCGCCATTATCGTACCATAGCTTCTGTTCGCCCGATTCATGCCCCATATCGTAATTCATGATTCGAATGAGCTTACCCACATCATTGAATTCTTCTTGTCTTCCATGGAATTCACCGTTCAAATAATTGTAGTCTGTCATTTGAAGTCCATTTTGCCAAAAACCCATTGAAGAACCCGTTTTTTTTCCATTCAGGTATTTAACACTTCGCTTAAGTCTATTCTGGGGATAATATTCTCGCCATTCTCCATGAGCTTTGCCTTGAGAATAAGGGTGTATAAAACTTGTGTCACCTTGGGCATTTAGTTCGTATAAAACCGCGTCCAAAATCTGAGAGTTCAAATAAGACAAACCTTTTCGATGCTCCAGATTTTGAGAACCATGAAGAACCCACAATATAGGATCACTTGTTGAACATGAACAAATGATCAAGGCACCCAAAAAGACGCTACCAAGAGACCGTACCAACCGTTCCAAAGAATCCACTTCCGTTAAGATACGGATCTGCATCAGTTATGTGATAATGATAAATCCCCGCTGGATAGTCAATTGTAGCATGAGAATGCCCGTGATATGCGTCCAAATCATCGTTCGAAACAACTTCTCCATCTTCTAAAGGACCATAAACAGGAAAACCATCCAAAAGGAATCCGAGTAAGGCGTCTCCACCATGATTTTCGGTCAAATAAGTTGGTTCAATATGATAATGGTAACCACCTCGTTGTTGCGGGTGACCTAAGTACTGATCGAAGCTATTTACCTCATTGGTCAGGGGTTGATTATTAGGGCCTGCATACTGGTTGTAAAACGGAATACCGTTCAAAGCAACACCAATTGGCCCAAGTGAAGTAGCCTCTTTACTGCTTGCTTCTTCAGGGTGTCGAGGTATTCTAAAAACTAAATTAAGTTCAGTTATTGTATTTGGATTTTGTCTCCACTCTGAATTGTTTCCGTTATACTCTTCATATCGCTCTGCCTCCCACTGCGTTCCTTCGAAATAAGGACTCTTATGATCAGGTATTCCATTCGTTTTAATCACGACAAATTCTCCTTCTGCATAAACTTCTGATGCAGCATAAATTTTTTTATAAATGGATAAATCATCACTCCCAGCAGTCGAATTGTCCTTTTTCAGCTCTGTGGTAGATGATGCATCATCCTGACACGAACTCAATGCAAAAAGCATTACAAGACTCAACAGTGCGCCAATTTTTATGATTCTCATAAGCTTCTACTAATTTCTTAATAAGACGTATTGAATATATTATTCCTTCGAGTGCACAAAATATTCGATTCTTGGGGAGTTCTGATTCTGCCCCAAAAAACTGAACAATTTGACTCACAAAAACATTTTGCTCAGAAGTGCGTCGAGTATTTTGAGGACAAATCGATGGAAGAAATCAAGCCCTTATTTGACCTTATCTTCATATTAGCTCTTACCACCTTCTTCTTTGTCCACTTTGCTTTTTCTTTCCCTTCTTAATAGTGTGGGCCAGACTTATCATGAAAAAACGGGTGAGTGTGTTTTGGCGTGTTTCAGTATAGCCATTGCCAAAGAAATTTCTATCGATGTTCTGTGCTCTTTTAAGAACGTCGTAAGCCGTAATTGATGCAACCCAATTCTTTGCACTATCTATTCCCCACTCCAAGCCAGAATTCATCACGGGAACAAGTTGCTGTCCGCCTAACTGATTGCCGTTGAAGTAGTAAATGCTCGTTTCCACATTGAAATCAATTCGATTGGTAAGCTCCAAATACAAATCAGTATAAAGGTCATGCCTCCAATAGTTCAAGGGCTCCTCAAACAAAGGAGAAACTTGAATCGAATAATCAGGCTCATAGCCTAAGTCAAGTTCTACAGGACCTAGTTGCAGTTCGAGCTCGACGCTGTAACCGATTGTATTTCGGTTATTCTGATAAGTTACTCCATTTAGCACATTGAAATAGCTGAGGTTGTTATAGGTCAACCCTAAATCTATTTCTAATTTTAACTTCTTGATTGGGAAAGAATAGTTTAAATTTCCATTCATCCAACCGCTGTTTTTCAAGTTTACAGGCAATGTGGTGCTAATATTGTTTGTGTCCCGTATTTCTTGCGAACCGATTACATTAGGACTGAATCCCGCACCGAAATATCCGTACCAAAATATATTTTTTTGGGGATTTTGAATCCTAAAACTAGCACCACCCGAATGCTGTACATATGGATCAAGTGATATATTTCCCTGAGATGTTCGAACAGGGTTTGAGATATTGACAACCGGGTTGACTTGAGTAATATTGGGGAGCATTTCTCGTGAATTCATCCAAATATGGAATTTCCCCTTTCTTGGAATCCTAAACCCGGCATATGCAGATGGAAGTAGAAAAAGATAAGCCTTCTCAAAGTTGGAAGTCTGGGCTCCTTCGAGTTCTAATTCCCGCTTTTGGTTCAGGTTGAGGGCTGAGACGTAGAGACCCCAAAACCATCCTTTTTTGTCGAAGTTTTTAGAGAGACCCAGTTGATATTTAACTGACTCGTAAGTGGAGCTCAAAAGTGGACTCTGACTAGCAACCAACGAGTCATTGAACAAATGAGTTCTGTTTTGAAGAAAACTGTCTTTTCCGTTTTTGTACTCAACCCGTATTTTGGTAAAAAGCTTTTTCTTGAGGTGATAGTCAAACTGCGCCCCTGCAAAGAATTGATTCCCGAATCCCGTTTTGCCGTCTTCAAATTCTCGTGGTAAAGCCAAGCTGTTTGTTATGGGCTCGCGAGAATAAAGAATCGCCCAAGTACTTGTGTCCACAGCATCATTTCTTAATAAACCGGCTTCACCTGTAATGACGTGCTTATTTTTCCGAAACTTACGGATATAAGAACCTTTCATTTTGAAATTAAGATTGCTATTGATGTCTTCTAACTGGCTCAGAGATTGATTTAACAAATTACCTTCGGCTGTTTCATTAACGGCATAATTATTCTTTGCTTCTCGTCCATAACTATAGCTTGCTTCACCCTCTAGTGTCACAAAATTTAAGGTGTCTGCATCCAAACGATATCGACCGTATACTTTATGTTGACCGTTGGAAGACGTCAAATTGGAGCTTGAATTATTGAAAATGTTGTATCCTGGAATAAAGTTTTCTGAAGTACTTGACGATTGGAGGTCGTTACTTCGGTCCATAAAAAAATAACTCGAATTAAAATTACCTTTCTTCCCGGCTTTGAAATTTGCATTTGCTCCGATAACGGCATTTGTTTGTCGCCCTTGTTGATTCTGACCGAGCCACTCATTCTGACTGCTCCAATACGTTTTTTGGCCTAGACTGACCCCATTAGAGCCACCCAACATTCGGTAATATTCACGCCAATCAAACCCATTCTGGTTGAGGTTGTTTACATTGGCAACTATGGTGTATTGATTGTCTTCGTTGAAACGATTTAAAGTCAATTTACCACGATAGGTCTCCGACGTTCCTCCACCGACTTCAGCCTTTCCAAAATAGCCCTTATTGGCCTCTTCCTTCAAAACTAAGTTAATCACCTTTTCGCGTGTTCCATCGTCAACGCCCTTGAATCTGGCCTCATCGGTTTTACGCTCCAAAATTTCAACTTTATCCACCGCATCAGCGTCAATGTTTTTTGTTGCTTTGGTGGGGTCGTCTCCAAAGAATTCTTTGCCGTTTACCAATACCTTCACCACATTCTCTCCTTGAGCCCTGACCGTTCCGTCCTTCAACACTTGCACTCCAGGTAATTTCTTTAAAAGGTCTTCAACACTCGCATTCGCTCTTGTACTGAAACTGTTCGGATTGTAGACGATAGTATCGCCTTTAAAAACCATGGGAATTTTCTTTGCAACGACCATAGCTTCCTTTAAGGTAATTCCACTCGGTTGTAGTTTGATTTCACCAAGATTTAAATCGTTTGAAAGGTCATAACTCTGCTCAAAAAAATCATACCCGTTATACAAAATTTGAAGCTCGTAACTGCCTGCTGTGACTTTTACAAATTCGAAAGATCCATTATTATCACTCAACAGAAATGAAAGATTTGTGGTGTCCGTCTTACTCACTAAGACTACACTCGAATATTCAAGCGCCTCTTTTTTCTCGTTCACAATTTTGCCTGAAACATTGAATGTTTGGCCAGACATTGATAAAGGAATAGAAAAAATAAGTAGCGCAACTCCTAATCTGATTTGGTTAATGAAGCGTGTCATGGACTGGGGTTGGAAGCGATAAAGCGTATTAGGTTATACGTAAATTATACGTTGAAGTGGTTCTTGTGCAAGTATAACAAGCGTGAACCCAATAAGTTGATTTCTAGGACGAAAGAATTTGTTTTGTTGCAGTGTTTGTTTTTAATTTTCTTTGATAAAAGGCCTGCGTTGAGGCCGCTTGAATATCCTGAATCAACTAAGCTTTGGAACCGATATCTACTTTCCGGTAAAACTCTTTCCTAGAGACATGTCTCGAATATTGAGTAAATTTGGGAGAACCGAAAACAAGAATTCACCATGGAAGAAGAAAAAAAAGTGTTCGTAGCTACTGCTGAGGCAAAAGGCAAAGCAAAGCAGTTCCGCTTATTCGCAATGTTGGCTTGGATTGTCGCCATAGGTCTAGAGATTTACGCAATCTTGAAATTGATTAGCAACGAGACTATGACGATGTTGATCATCGCAATTGTTATTATCCTTGCGTTGGCGATGACTGGTTCGTGGTTATGGAAACGAGCAAATCGAATGGATCCGGCATCTGAAAAAGACAAATTTCGCTACTTTGTTCAGAACCAATTGGGGGCAATCATGGCGGTATTGGCCTTCCTACCTTTGGTAATTATGATTTTCACAAATAAAGATTTGGACGGAAAATCTAAAGGGATTGCAGGAGCGGTTGGTGTAGTCGCATTGTTAGTTGCTGGAATTTTTGGAGTAGATTTCAATCCTGCCTCAATTGAAAAATACACAGAAGAAATCCAGGCTCAAACGGAGAAAATCAAGGAACTAAATGGGACGGATAATGTGTATTGGACTACCGCAGGAAACAAATACCATGTATTTGGAGACTGTCATCATATTCGAGATCGTGAGAAGTTCAACGGTAGTGTAGAAAAAGCGTGGGAAGAGCGTAAGATTGGCGATTCTGAATTATGTAAAACTTGTGAGAAGCGAGCCATCAAAGAACGTGATGCAAAATCTGATTCAGAGAACAACGTTGAAGATGTCGTTGAAGAATTAGAAGAGACTGTCTCCCAATAAGAAACTTCATTTTCCCAACACAACAAGTTTCTTGTTCACGAGTTGGGCTAGGACCTCCAGTCATAGCCTATTGAACTATTTTTCCTTCAAGATTTAGTTCTCTTAAATTTAAAAAATGCTCTCCTTGGTAGCGATAACTTATAGCAATAACGATGTTTTTTTTGTAAACAACTGACTGTAAGTAAAGAGCTTGAGGTCCTTTCGGGAAAGAATTGTGAAGAGCTATTGGTTTCTCAAATAGAACGATGCATCTGTTCTCATTTTGATGGCGGTGAAGTGTTCAATTTTGAAAATCCATTCACTAAGCGAAAACTCAGTTATCGCTTTGAACTAAAAGGTGACAAATTCGACATTTCACGATGTATAGCTCCAATTTAGAGAAAATATGCAAACAGTGCTGCCAGCTATTGTCGCCAACAAACAAGGTCCCTCGAATAACATTCCAATTTTTAAAAACTAGTAGCTAGCCCCTCGCAGCGTCACTCCCTCTTCGGCATCATTCAACTTTCGAACTTGTTCTAACGCCTCAGGAACAACATCACTGCAAATCACAATGAATGAGTCTTTAATTGCATTCTTTATCGCGTAATCGATAGCATCGCTCTCCTTTTTAATTACCAATACTTCCTTGTTCGGGTCTGCGGTATGTACACCATCTCTCAGAAGATTAATCAGTTCATCTTCGCTTCTTCCTCGCAAATTCTTGTCTTGACGAATAATAACCTTATCGAACATGCTCGCTGAAAGTTTTCCTAATTCTAAAATATCCTCGTCGCGTCGGTCTCCCACTCCAGCTATAATTCCCACTTTCTCAGATGCCTCGATCTCTTCAAGGAATTCTGCCACCGCCTTGAACCCTGCCGGGTTATGCGCATAGTCCAACATTACGTCAAAGTCTTTGAAACGGAACATATTCATTCTTCCTGGTGTTTGAACAGGAGATGGAATAAATGTTTCTAAGGCCATTCGCATATCAGCTATTTTAAAGCCACGAATAAAGCCCGCTAATATGGCCGGCAGAGTATTAGCTATATTGAATTTGGCCTTCCCTCTGAAGGTCAATGGAATATTGACCACCTTATCTACACGAAGTTTCCAATCACCCTTTTTTATCGTTACATACCCATTTTCATATACGGCTGCCATACCTCCTCTACTACAATGATCTAGAATCCTCGGATTATTCTCGTCCATACTGAAAAGAGCCACATTGCATTCTAAGCTTCGTCGCATATCGTAAACCAAATCATCATCAGCATTTAATATCGCAAATCCATCCTTATCTACACTTTCAGCCACAACAGCTTTTACTCGTGCTAAGTCTTCTAATGTATTGATACCTTTCAAACCTAGATGGTCTGCAGCTACGTTTGTGATTATTGCAATGTCGCATTTCCCAAATCCAAGACCTGCTCTTAAAAGTCCACCTCTTGCAGATTCAAGAACTGCAAAGTTTACTGTTGGATCTCGAAGAACGAATTCTGCACTCACAGGTCCGGTACAGTCTCCTTTTTGTAGCATTCTATTCTGAATATATACTCCGTCAGAGGTTGTGAAACCAACCTTATAACCCATATTCTTTACGATATGTGCCATGAGCCTGGTAGTGGTTGTTTTGCCATTTGTACCACCCACCGCAATGATTGGTATTCTAAAAGGTTCGCCGGGGGGGAAAAGCATATCAACTACACTCCCCGCCACATTTCTTGGCAATCCGTGAGTTGGAGCCAAGTGCATTCTGAAACCAGGACCAGCATTCACTTCTATAACCGCTCCTCCATTCTCTTCTATCGGTGTACTCACATCTGGAGCGATGATATCAATACCACAAATATCCAGACCTATAATTTTAGAGATTCTCTCGGCCATAAATACATTATACGGGTGTACATGATCGGTGATATCCTCTGCTGTACCTCCAGTACTCAAATTCGCAGTAGGTTTTAAAAGAAGTAATTCACCTTCAGGTACTACTGACTCCAAAGTCATTTCCTTCTCTTTCAGGATTCCCATAGTTTTATCGTCAACCTTGATGGCTGTCAATACTTTCTCGTGGCCATAACCTCTTCGAGGGTCTTCATTGACTTTATCAATCAGTTCTTGTATGGTTGATTTGCCATCTCCCAATACGCTTGCTGGTGTTCGTTTTGCAGCTGCTACAAATTGATGATTGATAACTAGAAGTCTGTGGTCAAAACCTGGAATGAATTTCTCAACGATTACAGAGCGACTATGCTCTTGAGCTGCCGCAAAGGCAATCTTAGCATCCTCGTCATTCATGATATTCGTTGTAGCTCCACGACCGTGATTTCCGTTGATAGGTTTGGTGACAATTGGGTATTTGATTCGATCAATTACATCGAACATTCCTCTTGTGGAGCGAACAATCTCTCCTCGCGGTACGGCGATTCCGTTTGCTTCAAGAAGGTCCTTTGTGTCTTCTTTATCGCAGGCTATTTCAACTGCAATGCTCCCTGTAGTGCTTGCAACAGTTGCTTGAATTCTTTTTTGGTTTGCTCCATACCCCAATTGAACCAAGGAATATCGATTGAGTCTTAACCACGGAATGCCTCGACTTGCTGCCTCTTCAACAATTGAACCCGTGCTTGGGCCTAGTCGCTCCGTTTCTCGAATTTCACGCATTTCCTGAATGTCTTCTTCAAGGTCATATTCATCTCCATCGACCAAGGCTCGGGCAATTCTTACAGAAGAATGAGCTGCATATCTACCCACTTTTTCCTCCGTATACGAGAAAACTACGTGGTATTCGCCGTGATTTCCTGTACCTCGGGTGCGACCGAAACCTGTGTCCATCCCCGCCAAGGTTTGGATTTCTAAAGCAATATGTTCGATAACATGACCCATCCAAGTGCCTTCATCAACACGTTGGAAAAAACCACCTGCTTCTCCCACCGAACATCGATGTGAATGCATAGAAGGAAACATCTTTTGTAGACGTTCAGAAAACCCCGCAATTTTATTGGTTGGAAGCTCCTCGAGCTCTTCCAAATCCAATATCATTACAATCAGTTTATGACGTCTTATGGACCAATAATTTGGTCCTCTCATTGCTCTTATTTCATTAATCTTCATATCTCTCCACTCGCTGAATTTGGGTAAAATGGGGGATAAGGTAAAAATAACTCTTGATTTTCATCGTCTGAAGTCAATTCTTTTCAATAAAAAAGCCCAAAGTCCTCAAAATGATGCTGACTTGGGGCTTAATCTTGACTCATTTTAGATTGCTAGGTGGAAGTTTCGTTTCTTTGCGCCCCGATTAGCTAAACCCTAATTTCATGTCAAAAGGAAAATTGATCTCCATTGGAGGAAACGAGTTTAAGTTCACAGAAGAAGAAGTCGAAATAGTAGAGCTTCTCGACAAGAACTTTTTTGAACTCGGAATACTGGAACGTTTTGTTCAAGAATCAGGAGGGATAGATGCCCATATTGAAGTTATTACTACTGCATCAACAATTCCTTTCGAAGTGGGAGAAAGCTATGCTCATGCGTTTTCTAAGATTGGTTGCAAACATGTAGGCTTCCTTCATATTCGCAATCGCGAAGAAGCCCAGGACGCGGAATACATAGAACGTGTTCGTAAAGCGGATGGTGTTTTGTTTTCAGGTGGAAACCAATACAGACTCACTACCACGTTCGGAGGAACAAATTTCTTGGGCACAATCCGTGAACGCTACCAAAACGACAACCTAATCATAGCAGGTACGAGTGCTGGTGCGATGGCAATGTCTAATACAATGATTTACCAGGGAAGCAGTCAGAAAGCGCTATTAAAAGGTGAAGTAAAGATTACTACTGGTTTTGGCTTGCTCGACAATGTGATTATCGATTCGCATTTCGTAAAACGAGGACGATTTGGGAGATTGGCTCAAGCTGTTGCAAGTAACCCACGTTGCATAGGGATCGGACTAGGTGAGGATACTGCTATTGTGGTGACTGAAGGAGATAATTTTGAAATCATAGGTTCGGGGTTAGTCTTGATATTTGACGGACATTCAATCCGTCATAATAGTATAAGTGACTTACCTGAAGGAGCTCCAATCAGTATTGAAAATATGATTGTGCATGCCATGGCAAGTGGAGATCGATACACTCTTTCATCTAGAGAGTTTACTGCTGCAGATTGGAAAAAAGCGCAGGCTTAGGAAAAGAGATAGCCACCTAGGTTGTGAGGTTCTTCCTATTGCGAATCAAAATCATTTGGAATGATATACTCATTAGAACGAGGGGTTTAAACCCCTCGTTCTAATCCTGTTGATTCGGACTGGAAGTTCAACTAAAAGCCGAACATTCATAGTCTAAAACATAATAAATATTGGAGAACGCATTGTAATATTCTCCAAGGCTATTTGAATATTCTTGTTTGAAAATCTGAAGCCTCAGTTACCCAACCGCGATACATCCCAACAGAATTAAACGGCAAGCACAATGTGCCTCCAGAGTCCACGGCAATTACACCGCCCTCCCCTCCAAACTTGACTAATTTGTCGTTTACAACTTTACGACATGCTTCTTCCAAATTCATGCCGCCATATTCCATCAAACAGGAAATGTCATAAGCAACCACGGCACGAATAAAGTATTCCCCGTGACCCGTGGACGAAACTGCACAAGTATTGTTATTGGCATAAACTCCTGCACCAATCATCGGAGTATCACCAATTCGACCAAATTTTTTATTGGTCATACCTCCTGTTGAAGTTGCTGCAGCCACATTGCCTTCATTGTCTCTTGCCACAGCTCCTACCGTTCCAATGGGTTTGGATGAACCATGATCCAAGCTTACCTCATCGGTCCCAATCAAATTCTGAAGTTGGTCGAAACGTTCTTGAGAGAAGAAGTATGAAGCTGGTTTTAATTCTATTCCCAATGACTTAGCGAATTGCATTGCACCTTCACTCCCAAGAAAAACATGGGGAGTTTGCTCGAATACCTTTCTCGCCAGACTAATAGGGTTTTGAATATTAGTAATTCCCGCTACAGCACCAGCCGAAAGATCCTTTCCCCACATAATGGAGGCATCCATTTCATTCTTTTCATTTGCAGTGAAAACCGAACCTCGGCCCGCATTGAACAAAGGACAATCTTCCAAATAACGAACTGCTTCTTCAACGGCATCCAGCGCAGTGGCTCCTATTGACAGTAAATCATAGCCTGCTTTCAAGGATTCCTTCAAAGCAAAATTATATGCTGCTTCCTTTTCCGGAGTGGTTTCTTCAGGTAAAATGGTTCCTGCCCCACCGTGGATTGCCAAGCTAAATTTTTGCATGAGCATTACGATACTTCAGATCCGTTCTCAACCCTATCACCCGGAGATACGAATTCCAATTTCCCTCCCTCATTTTCTGCCATCAGTATCATTCCTTGACTCATGATTCCTCGCAATTTCCTCGGTGCAAGGTTACAGACAACTACTACTTGTTGACCAATGATTTTATCTGCTTCGAAATGCTCCGCGATTCCAGAAACCACTGTGCGAGTTTCAAAACCCATCTCTACCGACAATTTCAATAATCTGTCTGCCTTTGGTACTTTCTCAGCTTCTACTATTGTGCCTACTCGAAGATCTAATTTGACAAAATCATCATATTGAATTTCATCTTTTAGAATCATTTGGGGTACTTCTACTTTGGCTTCCAATTTCTGTCTTTGAATATCCATTTGTTCATCGTCAATGCGACTAAAAAGAAGTGTAGGTTTATTCAATGTTTGTCCAGCCTGTGGTAATTCTTCAGAATCAAGAAGGGCAAATATCTTTTTAGATGTTTCGGGTAAATACGCTTGACAAGCGTTAGCGAACTCCCAGACCATATGTATCGATGCTCCTATGCAATTTGCTACATCTTCAGTTCCATCGTCTTCCTTAATTCTATGCCAAGGCGCAGCGTCTTGCAAAAACTTATTCCCAGTACGTGCAATCGACATGAGTTTCGATAAGGCGTCGCGAAACTTATATTTCAGTGTAAGTGTAGAAACGGATTCTACCAATTCGTTAACATGTGCCAATTCCTCTTTCGCCAATACATCACTCCAAGAAGGAATGACCCCATCGTAGTATTTGTGGCTCAACACCATGATACGGTTGACCCAATTTCCTAAAATCGCTACCAATTCATTATTGACCCTCGCTTGATAATCAGACCAATTGAAATCGGCATCTGCGGTCTCCGGCATTATTGAAGTGAGTACATATCTCAACTCGTCATTTTTGCCAGGTAGATCTTCCAAATATTCATGTAACCAAACTGCATGATTTCTGGAAGTAGAAATTTTCTTTCCTTCCAGATTTAGAAACTCATTTGCTGGAACATTTTCAGGTTGAATATATCCCTCTCTCTTATAAAGCATGGCGGGGAAAATAATACAGTGAAAAACAATATTGTCCTTCCCGATGAAATGAGTGAGCTTGACGTCGTCACCCTTCCACCATGACTCCCAATCATCCCGAATTTCCTTGGTTGCACTGATGTATCCAATCGGTGCGTCAAACCAAACATACATAACCTTGCCCTCGGCACCTTCCACTGGGACTTTAACACCCCAATCCAAATCACGTGTCATGGCTCGAGGTCTTAAGCCGTCCTTCAACCAACTCTTGCATTGTCCCAAAACGTGTGATTTCCAAACTCCTTCCTTACTTTTAATGAAATCGTTTAAAAAATCATTTTGAATCTCGTCCAAAGGCAAATACCAATTTGTGGTGCTTTTGAGTATAGGCTTATTTCCAGTTAAAGCAGATACAGGATTTATTAGCTCTTTAGGGCTTAGACTAGTTCCACACCGTTCACATTGGTCGCCATAAGCCTCTTCGAATTGACAGTTTGGACAAGTTCCTTGAATATATCTATCGGCCAAAAATTGCTTGGCTTCTTGGTCATAATATTGCTCAGAAGTTTGTTCAGAGAAAACGCCTTTATCGTAAAGATCACGAAAGAATTCTTTTGACATTTCGTGATGAACCGGTCGAGTTGTTCTGCTGAAATTGTCGAATTCGAGTCCCCAATTTTTAAGACTAGAAGCAATTTGTTCGTGGTATCGATCAACAATCTCTTGAGGAGTTTTTCCTTCTTCTCTAGCTCTGAGGGTAATTGGTACTCCATGCTCGTCAGTTCCACTAACAAAAAGCACTTCTTCTCCTTGCGAACGGAGTTGACGAACGTATATATCACTGGGCAATAAACATCCCGCCAAATGGCCAATATGAATAGGACCATTTGCATAAGGCAATGCACAGGTAACTAGGTGTTTTGTTGTTTCGGACATGAACACAAAGATACTACAGTCATGTCCCTCGAAATAATAAAATATTGTAGGGCTTTTCTCCTATCGGGTAGCCCCTACTCGATAATTATCTTCTGCATATAGAAGATATTTCGCTTCTTTTTGACATTTTTATCCTTTTTGTTCTTAATCCGTTGAGATCCATAAGAAACAAAACTATTTCCGTAGAAATGCTCGACTGAACCTCCGCTATATCGAACCTTGTCATTGGCATTTTCACCAATCAAAATGATATCCTCATCGTCGACCAAATCTCCTTGATCTAGCACCTTTGTTTTTAGTACATCGCCGTCAACAAAAGCCATTTTCACACTTTCGTCGTCGACATTTAACTCAATGAAACGCTTGACAGAATACGGTTTATACGAAAGCCACATTTCAAAAATGTGATCGTCAACCTTTTCACCGTCCATATCAAATGTGCTCAATACTGCATGAGTATATTGATAGCCATCAAAAACTGTATAGGTTGTGGTTGTTGGGCGACCGTTTACATAAGTGGTTCTTGTTTCTGTTCTATATGTTGGATAATATACTTCTCCGAGCATATAGTAGAGCTTGCCCGATTTCTCGATATTGTGAATGGCCATTTTCACATTGAGACTGACTTCTTTTCCTTTGGATTTTCTTCGGGCAATTTTCTTCTGAACTTTCTTTTGGCGCTTGTTCGACATATACTTGAAGAAGTTCTCATATTCAGTAAAATCGTAGGTATTGAAATAGTCTTGATCCCCTTCGGTATAGGAACTGATGAACATACCAGCCGCGCCAGCCGCTTTCATTTTTGAATATGTCCCTGCAATCAAAACTTGATCATCATCAATACGAGTTGGTGTTGCATCATCAATATCCCATCGTCCAGCATCTAAAGCCATTGGCTCGGATACTTCACCATCGCGGTTTATGAAATAGGTCTTTGTACTCAGCATAATTTTCTTGGCGTATTCCTGCACTGTGATGGCTACTTCATTTTCACCTGGAAGACACAGCATGTCGATCACAAATAGTTTGTTTTTCTTTTTGCCCTTTTTTAGTTCCACTTGCTTGAATTCTCCAGTTTCAAAATTCAATATGTAGAGTATTCTCGTCTTTTTGGTCGAGGCATATAAGACCCCTGTATTTCCCATCACCATAAATCTATTGATTGCAAGCTTTTTGCCGATAGTTCCGGTAAACTCTTTTCTTGATGTTTTCGTGGCGTCAATAGTAACTACAGTATAATCTCCTTTTCTGCTATCGTAATAGAAAGTGTGTATTTCAGTTTCACCTTCATGAGTTGCCATAAGTTTGTGTCGAAATGGTACTTCAACCTCGATAGACTCCAGCTCTAAAAGGTCTTTATCATAGAATACATACATCCTTTTGGGGTCGCGTCGGCTTCGTTTAATGTCTTCAACTGCTGAAAGCACAACACCATTCTCCCCAAAATTATATAAGCCTTTGACATAGAATTCATCCTTATAATCAATCTCAATTCTTTCCAATCGCTCAACTTGTGCGAGAGCAGACCCCGAGAGCAAGAAAAAGCTCCATATCAGTATTAGTTTTATTCTCATTTGGTTCAATAATATTAATTGCAGTGCAATATTTCCAATGTTCTTTACATGTAACGCAAAGTGTGTATGATATTTTACAAATCCTCCTTGATTCTTCTATAAATTGCACTCATGATTGAATTCATAGAAGGTAGTATCGAAGAGCTTTCGCCAACGCATGTCGTAATGAATTGCAATGGTATGGGCTATTTCGTGCACATCACTTTGTATACATACGAACACATTCAAAATAAGAAAAATTTACGGATCTTGACTCATTTGGCTGTTCGTGAGGACAGTCAAACTCTTTACGGATTTTTTGAAAGAGCTGAGCGGGATGTTTTCCTTCAGTTAATTTCCGTAAATGGTGTCGGATTTGCGACCGCTCGAGTTGTCTTATCATCTTTAGATCATAAGGAATTTATCAGTGCAATATTGAGCTCCAACATTCCGTTACTCAAGTCGATTAAGGGAATAGGCCCCAAGGCAGCCCAGCGTATGATAATTGAACTTCAAGATAAGCTAAGTAAGATGGAAGGAGGAATCCCATTGTCCGGTGGTTCATCCGATAGTAGTTTGGAAGCTCTGGATGCCCTTATGGCACTAGGATTTAGCCGAATTGCAGCAGAAAAAGCTATCGTAAAAGTTAAGAAATCAAGTGACGGCCCTATGAATACAGAGGAGTTAATAAAGAAATCCCTCAAATTGTTATAATTTTGCGGACTTCTTAAAATTTAAACAGCCTATAGGTAAACAGCTACTAAACAAACAGATATAAAAAATCTGGTCGGAGATTAATCCGGCAAAAAAAAGAAGAACTTGAATTACCTACGACAAGCTTATACAATTGTAGCCGCTATAGGACTGTTTTGGCTTTTGACCATGTCGAAAGCTCAAGCCAACATCGCCATTGTTCCATTGGTAGATGATAAGGATTCCACAAAAAGCGACTCACTTCGTTATCCTATTAAGGATCGCAGGAGTTACGATTACAAGAAATCACATCAATTTGATTTCAAGGATCCCAAAATCTTTGGAACCGATGTGCGCTATAATCCTGATAATAATACCTATGACTTCCAAAAGGTATCAGGGAGAAACAAAACTCGCATAGGGTCTCCATATTCTAAGTCATTCGACGACTATGTGCGGGATGAAAAGGCGAATCAAAACCGTGACTATTTCCGACAAAAAGCCGGAGCAACAAATTTCGTAAGAAGTAGTGGTTTACTTCCTGATCTATATTTAGATCCAGGAATAGTAGATGACATTTTTGGAAATGGCCTCATCGATATCCGTCCCAGCGGTTCTGCAGAAATCATTTTTGGAGGAAGTATTAATAACGTAGAGAATCCAAACTTTGCCAGAAGGCAACAGAGGAATGCCAACTTTGATTTCGAACTAAAAATGCAAGTGAATGTTACCGGTCAAATCGGCGACAGA
>ERZ1046740.1484-NODE-1484-length-16413-cov-6.544199_pt1 | contig 16413 bp, 11 predicted proteins | sample MGYA00383093_ERZ1046740 | MGnify/ENA primary metagenome ERZ1046740 (study PRJEB29581, sample SAMEA5548363) | metagenome | biome: marine; feature: coastal; material: water | depth 25 m | study: Short-term variability in the microbial, nano- and picoplankton... | reverse complement strand
TTATTCGCTTTAGCTTTCCTGCAACTGGTTTGTATAATTTCATTAATCCAATATTTGTTTTAGCAGGTTTTCTGTTTCTTTCTCTAAATCCAGCAATTCTTCAACTATTTTAGCAGAGGGTCGTAGAGGCTTGTACTCGTAAAAGTATTTAGTAAAGTTTATTTCATAACCAACTTTGCTTTTGTCCAGATCCATCCAAGCAGAAGGTAAATGTGGCTCTACTTCTTTAGTAAAATACATTTCAATATCGTCTTGCAGTGGAATGCGTTCGTGGTCTCTTAAAGAGGTGTCTGGCTTTGGGTTGCCTTTTCTATCTCGTACTATTTCACCTTCTTCTATTTTAGGTTGTTCAATTGGTACCTTAGTATAACCAAAAAACTCATTGTCGTATATCTTACTAATCTCAGTTTCTTCAAACTGTGTATAGTTACTTTTTATCTCTTCTGCTTGTTCTTGGTCTATGTACTTTCGTTTACTGCCCAAACTCTTTTTCATACTTTTATAGAGTTTAGACCCGTCTAATAGCTGCACCTTGCCTTTTCTTGGTTTATCTTTTTTATTATTTACAATCCATATATAAGTAGAAATGCCCGTGTTAAAAAATAGCTGGTCGGGTAAAGCTACAACACATTCAAGCCAATCATTTTCAATTATCCAACGGCGTATTTCAGACTCGCCGCTTCCTGCATCTCCAGTAAATAGTGGAGAACCATTAAATACAACACCAATTCTTGAACCTTTAGGATTCATTTTAGAAATCATATGTTGCAGAAAAAGCAAAGAACCATCACTTGTTCTGGGTGTGCCTACACTAAATCTCCCCAACGGATTTCCTTTTTCTTCTAAAATAAAATCTTTCTCTTTTTTCCAACTTACTCCAAACGGAGGGTTAGTAATCATATAATCAAAGGTTCTGCCTTCATAGTGGTCTTTACTTAAAGAGCTGCCTTGTTTTATGTGGTTTGGGTCTTCACCAGATATAAGCATATCAGACTTACAAATTGCATAAGTCTGCCCGTTCAGTTCTTGCCCGTAAAGGTTTAGCTTTACACTGTCGCTAATGTTTTCATTAATCCAATCTTTACCTATGGTAAGCATACCACCTGTACCACAACAAGGGTCGTAAATAGAGCGTATTGTACCCTCACCAGTTATGTTGTGTTCTTCGTTATTAAACACCAATGCTACCAATAGTTTTACCACATCTCTCGGAGTGTAATGCTCCCCACTGGTTTCATTACTTATCTCAGAAAAACGCCTTAATAACTCCTCAAATATTTGCCCCATTGTATGGTTGTCCACCACATTTGGGTGCAGGTCTATTTCAGAGAATTTGCTAATAAGCAGAAAAAGCAAATTGTTTTTCTGTAGTTTATCAATGTGCGGATTGAGCTGAAAGTTAGCTATAATCTCCTCTACATTGCTACTAAAGCTATTAAGGTAGTTAGGTAAATTGTTTCTTAAATTATTGGGGTCGTTGGTTAAACGAGAAAGGTCATAATGGCTGTGGTTATAAAAGTACAAGCCAGTTTGCTTAGCTATTATGGGGGTTGGGTCAACATCATTCTTTAACTCATCATAAAGGGCAATTACTTTATCTTTATGTGGTTCTACTATACAATCTAAACGCCTTAAAACTACAAAGGGTAAAATTATATCTCCGTACTCGTGTTGTTTAAATGTACCTCTTAATACATCATCTGCAACACCCCATATAAAGTTAGATATTTCTTGAAATTTAGACATAGTTCAAATTGTGGCCCAAAGTTATATTTTAATTGGTACAATAGCCTCGTAAGGTGGGCTAAAGTATAATATGTAATGTTTCTTTCTAAGCCTTTTTTGTTAACTCAAAACCCCTTTTTGTTTTCTACAATAGATTAGTATTGCCTTTAACCTTATGTAGTAAGGGCTGTCTGTTGTTAAGGCATTATTGCTAATATAACTTAGGTGTGAGTTTACTAATTTAGCCAAATCGTGTATAGTTTCGCCCTTTGTTATTTCTATTCTACCTTTTAAACTCTTATCCGAAGTAAAGAATTTCTTTAATTTCTCAATAGTTTTAGGAGATATAAGCCGCTTACTATGGTGCTTTAAGTTTCTTGGCAGTGGTTTTTTAACAAGTATTTTATTTAAATCGGTAGAGTTATTTTCTTTAATGCATTTAGTATCAAAAGAAAGTTCTGTTTTATCTTCTGGTCTAAACTCTCTCCAATCAAGTTTTATAAGGAAATCGGCAATATCCAAACCCTTTTCCTTGTCTTTTTCAAGAGCATTTTCCTCCAGAAAAGACGAAACTTTAAAAGACGATAAACCAATAACGTTATCTATTTCCTTAATTTTTGTAGCCCAAAGATTATAACTGCTTCCAGTTTTAGAAAGGTCTGGAAACAACAATACCTTTCTCCCTTTTAATGCCTTACAATTTTTAACACTTAATGTGCTTAAACTATAGGTTGCAAGCCAAATAGTATTAGTGTTTTCTGCAAATCCAAAATATAAAGTAGCTATTATAGCGGTTTTAGGAGCTTCAACTAATGCAACATTTGCATTGGGATAATCAGCAAGTAAATGCTCACCAAACATACAATTTACCTTAGAGTCATTGTCATTATAGAGTTTTAGCCAGTTAGGAGTACGTTGGCCAATTTTTAAATAGTAGTTACTTAATATCGAATGTAAAAAGGTTGTTTTAATGGTGTGGTTTTGCTCGTCAAAAGTCTTTACTTGTATTGCAGTAGCTTCTTTATCAATATTGATAAATGGTATAGTTAAAGCACCTTTATAATAACCTTTTGTTATAGTGCCTAAGTAATATAACTCAATAACGCTTTCTATATCTCTTGCAGGTAATGGATATTGTATATGGTGCAGCAAGTTCTGAATAAAAACGTTGTTGTTATATCCTTTATTTGTTTCAAATAATACCGTTTTAGAAAAAGGGTAGGTTGCTTTTCTCTTTTTACTGGGGAAGGTTTTGGCCAAGTTTGGTGCGTACTGGTTGGCATTGTCATCCCAATTCTCACGTCCATATCCATCATCAGAAGGCTTACAATGGTAGCAGCAGTTTTCTTCTCTGTCGCACCTACCATACTTATAAGGTGTATATTCATTAGAATGGTGATCCACATATCTAACAAACCTTTTTTTACCACAATTTGGGCAATTGTGTTTGGTGCTTCCTTTCTCTAAACTAAACCTATAAGAACTCGTACTATTCGTACTACTCGTACCGTACGTTAGAGGGTACGAGTCGTACGAGTCGTACGAGTTGTACGAATTATCATTTTTCATTAGTAAGTTTTTTAAACCATTTACGAATTGTGGATTCATGTACACCCAATTTTTGCCCAATTTGCACATTGTTCATACCTTGACTTTTTAGGCTTTGGGCTTCTAACATTTTGTCTTTTTTCTCTTTGCTACCATATTGTTTTAAATGTTCGCTTTCAAAACCAGTATCTAATAGTCTAAATTGCAAGAAGTTATTGGGCTTTTCTATTTCACAGATAAGTACGTTTTCAGAGTGATATACCTTTTCTGTGTTTCGCTCTTTAATCTGTTTTATATACCTTAAAGAAGTATCATTTTGGCTTTCACCAATTGCAAATGCACTATCACAAAAGTTAATCAACATTTTGCTGCCTTGTAAGTCGTTCTTACATATTGGTTTGCTTAAATCTCGTTTAGGAGTATGTGCCAGAATAAGCAAAGACAAATTGTATTTACTTTTAAGAGCTTTAAGACGTTTCATCAGAGGTAAAGCATCTTTTGCCTTTTCCGTTTCAGCCCTTAAATAGGTTATGTTATCAATAATTAAAATCTTAGAATTATATGAAATGATGTTTTTTTCAATGGACTCCAAAATACAATCATCAAATGTTTTATTTTTAGGTAGCTCGGCATCTGGGTTTATTTCTACACGTAGTAAGTTTTTATGAAATTTGAAATGGTTATCGTAATCTTCAGAGTAACGGTTCTCAAACTGTTTGTCAGATAATTCAAAATCAAAATACAATACTGGTGCAGCTTCAATTTGTAAATTAATACCATTAATTGCCTTACCACTGCTTATGCTATTAGCAATTTGCACTGCCAGTATAGACTTGCCAAGATTGGTGTCTGCAAAAAGAATACAAATTTCATTTTGATGCCAAAGTGGGCCAAATAATTGCTTAGGGTTTGGTCTAATCTTGGCCTCTTCTATCCATTGGTTTGCAGGTTTAACAGACAAAACATCTTTAGACGCAATAGAATCTGTTAGGTCTTCAGCTAATTTCTCAATTTCGTAATTGAATGATTTTCGGATTTCTAACGGTTTAAACTTCGGAGAAATTAAACTATTAGGTTTTACTACTTTCATAGGTTGCCCTTTAAAGTTATGCTTTACACTCATATCACTTTATTTATGAGTTAAAATTTCTTTTAATCAAAGCACTATCAACCTCCCTTTTTTTAAAGAGAATACGCCTTCCTAAACGGTAAGATTTTAGTATGCCAGCCTTTACATACTTGTCTATAGTAGGATAACTAAGATGGTATTGTTCTTTAACCTGCTCCCTACTAAGAATGATGCTTGAATCTAATTCTTTTTTACTAAAGTGAAGTTTAATGGCTTCTTCTACACTTTGTTTAATTAACTCTTTTAATTGATTATTTTTAATCATATGGCAATGTTAAGAGCAAGGTTATTTGCCCCAATTTTGCCCCGTGGCAACTTTACTTTCTTTTATAAGATAAGGCCAGAACTCGTTAATTATCAGTCTTTTAAAAAGGTCTCAATATTTTCAGAAAAACCGTGTGTACTTAATTCCCTTATTGCCTTTTGTTTTGCAATGTCTGTCCATTTTTGCTTGTCTCTGTACGAAGAATCTATCGATGTAGCCCTTAGAGGGCTATCCAAGAGAGAAACGAGTAGCTCTAAACTTTTGGTGTTTGAAAGATGAAACTCCCTATTCAAGTAGTCTATAACTCCTAAATGCTTCAATACCAAAGCCGCAGTTAGTGGACTTGCGTTTGCAGATATATCTTCTTTAATATTGGGCTTGTCCTTCGTGTAGTTTGTAATATAAGACTGGGCATACGCCAACCCAAATCCTAAATAACCAAAACTTATAAAATCTGTGCTTATTTGGGTAAAATCTTGAGCAGAATCAATAAGGTTTTTCGCAGCATCCTCACTACTAAACGACCCAGCATAAGATTCAAAGCCATTATTAATTAATTTATAGAGGTATTCATTTTCTTTTTTAAACCATTTTTGTATCGCATTTAGATAGTAGGTTTTAGTATTTTCCAAATGTTCTGCATCTAAAGCCTTGATTTCAAATTCTTCCTTAATTGTTATGCCAATTGCTTTAGAGTCTATTTCAATACATTCTTGTGCTATTAATTTCAAGTCTTCAATTGCTTCTATTAAAGGACCACCATATAAAGTTAAACGGTATGATTTTTGGCTGCTTCTATTAACAATTACTGTGTCAAAACTATATGGATTAAACTTGGGCAGTAAGATTTTTAATGCTCTAAATTTTTCAATAATTGAGTAGTTTTCATTCTTTGAAATTTCAATAGCATTTAAGTAAGTTGTTTCCTCTAAGTGGAATGTTTTAGAATCTTCGGTCATATTTTTAGTTCTTGATTGTTATAGTGTATTGCAAGGCTTTTAGCTTTTTCATTTGCGTCTAATACTATGTAGTTTAGGAAATCTTTAATTTTAGAATGTCCCGTAATAGCCATTATGGAGAGTATCGGAACGCCTTCTTTATATAAGTTAGTTGCAAAACTTCTTCTTCCCGTATGGCTGGATATTAAAGTGTATTTAGGTACAGCCTTTATTATTTCGTTACTTCCTTTTATCTCTGTAAACTCACATATTTTGTTTATCCCAGCAACACTGCACGCCTCTTTAATATATTCATTAAATTTTGTGTCCGATATTAGAGGTATTTTAAAATTATAGGTATTTAATATCTTAGTTACATTGGGGTGTAAAGGTATGTCCACTTCCTTTTTTGTCTTTAAGGTTTTAATTCTCAAAAAGTTAGTACTAAAGGTTTTTCCGTTGCTTTCTATTTGGGTTTCTTCAATGTGTTTTTTTTCTATTCTCTTTAAGTCAGAAACCCTTAGCCCCGTTCTGCAAGCTATCACAAGGAAGTCAGAAACTTTTTTAAGTCGTTCATTTTCCCCAAAATCAAAATTTATTAGGTGGTTAATTTCACTTTCATTTAAGTAGGTCTTGTAAACAGATTCTTGTTCCTTTTTAAAAAATTTGTTTTTATGCACTAAGTTGGAGCTAAACCCTTCTTGTATGGCAAAGTTCATAATGGCTTTAAGGTTTTTAATTATTTTACCTCTATAGTTAGGTTTATACTCTTCATTACTTAGGTATTCAATAAAACTATAGTACCAATCCATTGTAATATTCTCAAAGTCTATTTTGTTCCCAGTGGTCTTTTTAAACCCAAGTAATATTTGCAAAAGTCTTTCATATGCATACACCACACTCGAACTCCCAATTCTTTTCCCTACTGCATTTAGCCGCTTTGTTTCAAGTTTAATTTTCAATTCAATTAAACCCGTTAAGGTCATTTTTGCGACCTTCTTTGGTTTTGTCTTTTCTTCAATAACTGTTTTTAGGTATGCCCTAAATTCTTGTGTATTTGGGTCTCTATCGTGTTCATTTTGAAAATCAGTAAATGCCTTTCTAACTTTAGATTCTAAGTAATTGAAATAAGTGTTTAGCTCCATATAAGCCACATTTGTCTTACGCACCTTTTGGTTTTCAGCTTTCCAATCTATTGGCTTAACCTTCTTACGAGTTGGGTAAACTAACCTTAAAGAGTTCCATCTTATAACTAAATTAATAGGTGTTTCCTTCTGAAGATTTGGCCTAATTCCATTCTGTGCATTTCTTAAATTAAGATTAACATTCACAACTACAAAGGTAAAGCGTTGTCGGTTTTGTTGTCGGTTTTAGTTTGTTTTATTTGCTTATATTTTATTCAATTTTGCTTAAGTTGCGGTATAACTTGTGTTATAGCGTGCTGTTGCGGTAAAATAGCAGAAAATATTATAATATAGTTGAAGTCCCGTCCAGACCGCACTAAGAGCCTAAATCTCAATGAGTTAGGCTCTTTTGTTTTAAATGGTTGTCAAATTGGTTGTCGGAAAGAGTCTAAGCCCAACTTTGTCCAATTAGCTTCAACCTTCGTATCTGTAGAATATTAATAATTTAAAGGTATTGTAATCATCTTAATACCAGCTAAGTACAATTTTGTAAACGTCTAAAAATAACACCCGAGCGTTCTTATGGCCAGTTGCCCTCGATTTTGACTACCTCCTTCCCTTTAACTACGCAAGTAATTGAAAATGAGTGTATTGCAATTTAAAATTAAAATGAATTTTTGAAATTATTAGCCAACCTACTCAGTTCTCGATACTACACCTAAGGAGTAATGTTTTAAACTCATTACAATAAGGTAAATTTGAGCAATGATAAAATCTTCAATTCTTAGTATGCTTTTACTTAATGCGTTATTAGTCTCAGCACAATATGATTACTTAAAACTGGATAATAGCCAAGTTAAGTTTGAGAAGGTTTATACTTTGGACTCTTTGAGCACGGAAGAAATGGAAAACACACTTCTATCCAATATTCCAAACTTTCAAAAGTTTAGTATGAGCAGTAAACTTGATGGTAAAATAATTGGGAAGATAGAAGGTTCAAGAGTTGATGTAACTAAATATGGTGGGAAAAAGATGAAAGAGTCTGCTTTTCTTGGATACCCATTTTACGGTGATGTATTAATTGAATGGAAAGAAGGTAGATATAAGGTATCTGTTTATAACATCTATTGGATGACTTCTGGTTTTGGGAGAATGGATGGCGATATGCTTTTTACCAATAGACAAAAGACGGAATTAAGTACAAAACCAATTGCAATTCGTGCTGGTGGTTTTCTCGAAAAGCACCTCGAAGATTTATTCACCATAAATATTTCAACAAATGACGATTGGTAAGGCTTTAACTCCTTTACATCTTTAAAAACTTTCATCTCATTACTTGGAATGATAGTTGTCACATCCGCTAAGTTGATTTAGAACTACCTTTGGTGTTAATGTTACGTTTACTCTTTGTCTTACTATCAACAACTATCTTTTTCTTTTCGTTTGCTCAAACTCAATTAGGGCAAGCAATTAATGCAGCTAATCCAAGTAACGGATTTGCTGCAGGCTCAAGTTTCTCTTTATCAGACGATGGAAAAGTTTTAGCCGTAGGGTTTAGAGCAATGGATATGGTAAAAACCTTTGCATACAATTCAATCCAAAATAAATGGCAACTAAATAGTATGGAGATTGAAGGTGCAGCCAATTCTTCTTTTGGTAATAGTGTTTCAATATCGGCAGATGGAAATTACTTAGCCATAGGGGCAAGGAAAAGCTCTTCAAATATAAATTTTGCAGGAGAATCTGCCGTTTATGCATTTGTAAATAATCAATGGGTAAAGAAAGGTTCGAGTATTTATGGTCTAAATTTAATGGATTATAGTGGTTCGTGTATTGCAATTTCAAAAGATGGAAATACAATTTGTATAGGTGAAGATGGAAATGACGACAATGGAAATTATGCAGGACAAACACGTATTTTTACTTATAGCACTACCATTAATAATTGGAAACAAAAAGGAAATGATATTGAAGGCGAAGGTGAAGGTGATTTTAGTGGTCGAGTAGTGAAAATGTCTCAAAATGGAGAAATAGTGGCAATTGGGGCTTATAGAAATGATGGAGGAGGAGGAAGTGCTGGACATGTAAGAGTCTTTAAATATGATAACCAAACAAAAGATTGGTTGAAAATTGGGCAAGATTTAGATGGAGAATATGCTGGAGATGAGAGTGGAAGGAGTTTTGATTTATCATCTGATGGAATGAACATCATTATTGGAGCTATTGGAAATTCTGATAAAATAAATAACGCAGGGCACGCAAGAATCTTTAAATATTCTAATAATTTATGGAGTCAGATAGGCAATGATATAGATGGTGTCCTAAATGAAGAGTCTGGATATTCGGTTTCTATTTCTGATAACGGTAAAATTGTGGGTGTTGGTTCTGCCTATTATGATGGTATTGGTAATAGGTCTGGAAGAACAAAGTTTTATAAGTTTAATGGGAGTGCTTGGGTAAAGGCTTGTAATGATGTCAATGGTATAGGCTCAAATAATGAAAGCGGCTCTGGGCTATCAATGTCCTCCAGTGGAACAATTGTAGCCATTGGTGAAGCTGGTTATGGCAGTGTAGGTAGTAAAGGTAGAATAAGAGTGTTCGATTTGGGGATATGTGCAGAAACCTTTGCAGAAATTAGTCCATCTCAATCTTGTTTTTATACATCTCCTACTGGTAAAAAATTAACAGCAACTGGGAAATACTACGACACCTTACAAAACAGTGCTGGTTGTGACAGTTTCATCACAATTAACCTTACAATTACCTCTATAAAAATCAGCAAACAACCATCTGACACCTCAGTTAAGGAAGGGAAATCTGCTATATTCTCAATCAATCAGATTGGACAAGTAGCATATCAGTGGCAGAGCAATATAGGTTTCGGATTTCAAGATTTAAGTGATGCAGGTCAGTATAGTGGGTCAAAAACAAATAGCTTAAAGGTAAACCAACTTACACTTAGCAACAATAATCAGTTTTTTAGATGCCTAATTTCTGATGGTAGTTGTTTTGACACGTCTCAAGTAGCAATTCTTGAAGTATTAGAAGCAACTGGATTAGAAACACGTGAGAGTGCAAGATTGAGCATTTATCCTAACCCATTTTCCAATGAATTTTCTCTAATAGTGCCAAATACATACATTGGAAAGAAAGCAATAATCAAATTATACAACGGTACTACTTATAAAGAATTCCAAATACTTGAAGAACACAATAGGGTAGATATGGCTGAAGTTGGTGCAGGGATATATATATTGGAATTAGACGGAATAAAATATAGAATCGTAAAAATAAATTAAGAAAATCAATAGGTTTCCAATCAAAAGCGTTTGAAACTATCTAACCATCAAGTTTTTATTGAACACTTTACAAACCTCAGAAATCCCGTTAGATATTAAAACATTCAATTTCTAATACTTAATCCGCGATTAATCATCTACCTTTGATTGAATATGCAAGCAATACTATTAAAATTATTGTGGCTGTATAAGCTCTTAACTAAGTAGTTGGTATTTAATTTCTTATTTAAACAATCAAATACTTAAAACACTCACTGTTAATTCAGTGGGATGCTTCACTATGTCTTAATCCCAAAACCTGCACCTGCCTTGGAAAAACTTAACGAAACGTTAGTTGAAGTCTTATTCTGTATCTATTTCAACCCATATCCACACCTAAATTCAAGCGAGAATTAAGTATATAGAAATTAATAAGACGTTAATAAAACCTCATTCTTAGCTTTAAGAATGACATCATAAATTAGAGTAAATATCTGCAAGTAAAAACCAATAATTAGCCCGTACGTAAAAATGGGGTCAGCACGTTTACATATAAGGCCGTTTAAAGATATTTCAGCCCCCTATCCAGTCTCTCTTATATGTCGCTGTAGTTTGTTATAAATACCGTCAAATAACATCGGAAAAACCTTCTCATCCATCACCTTTTTATAAAACTCCAAGCGGTCTCCATAAAACTCAGAAAACTCTCCTTTCGCAATCTTCTTGGCAAAGTCTTTTTTGTCTGCTTCAGAATTGTCTCCAGTTACTACCAATCTCAGTTCGTTGTTGTCTTGCATACGCTTTTGAACACGTTCTAAATCAATTCGGTCATCATCCGTTAAATCAATTCCAAAGCGGTCATTTATCATTGCAATAATCTCAGAAAGTAAATCCAACTCCTCTTCTTGTCCAAAACCACCTCCAGCTCCAGATATAGGCATAACAACGCCTTCTTCTTCAACTAAAGACAGATTAGTTTTAGAATTGTATTGTATTCTAAGAGAGTCTAAATCTATAGCATCCGTAATACGTATTGGCGGTTCGCCTTTACCTTTAGGTAGCTTTTTATTTACATAGCGTAAAAACACATAGAGTTTTTCCCAATTAATCTCAGTAAAACTCATAATCTGCGAAATGTAAGAGTACAACCTCAAAAAAGACTGAATATCTGCCTTAAACTCACTCTTCCTTTCTTCTGTTTCCAGTTCTCCCCAAGCATCCACCACTTTAGATATAATTGGTTGTAGAGCCTCATCTGTATCTGTAGGCTTATAAAACTCAGCACAAAACGCTTCCACATCATTAGAAGTAAATAAGCCATACTGCTCAATGTCGTATTGTAAGTTATATAACTGATCTGGGTCAACATCACCTTCCATTACAGTTGATGTAAAGAATGGTTGAAATGCAGCAACAATATCTTCACCATCATTAGCAAAATCTAAAACAAAGGTTTGTGTTTTGGCCTTAGTGGTTCTGTTTAATCGAGACAGAGTTTGCACGCATTGTGCTCCACCCAACTTTTTATCTACATACATAGACTGCACCAATGGCTCATCAAACCCAGTTTGAAACTTACTTGCTACAATGAGTATTCTAAACCTTGGGTCTTTAAAAGAGTCTGTAATGCTGTTGCCCTCCATTCCATTGTCTTTGTTAAGGCTTACTTCTGTATAATCAGCTCCATTTACTTTTATTGTAGAACTAAAGGCAACCAAACAACTATACGATAAGCCTCTTTCTTTCATTTGCTTAACCATCTGTTGCTGAAATAAAACACAATGCTTTCGAGAACGGACTACCACCATAGCTCTGGCAGTTCCATTTATTTCTTTAGAAGAACTTCCCACAAAGTGGTCCAAAATAATGCCAACTTTCTGACGTAAAACCTCATCGTGAGAATCCACAAAATCAACCAATTGCCTCATTACATCGCTCTTTGGCAACTCATCGCTGGTGTCTTTAGTTTGCTTTACCTTAAAGTACCGTTTATACGTGGTGTAATTGGCTAAAACATCAAGTGTAAAGCCTTCTGCAATAGATTGCTGCATTGTATAATTATCAAACGCAGCCCAATTACCATCACTATTCTGCCTTCCAAAAAGGCGTAATGTTTTGTTTTTTGGTGTACCCGTAAAGCCAAAGAAAGAGATATGGTCTTGTTTTCCTCTGCTTTCAATATCCCTTCTAATCATTTCCTCATAGTCAATACCGCCTTCATCATCCAATACCAAATCTGGTGAAATAGATTTTTTAAGGTGTTTAGCAGTCTCGCCGCTTTGGCTGCTATGCACCTCATCTATTATTACAGCAAAAGTTTTACTCTTTAGTCTTGAAATAGCATCACTAATTACTGGGAACTTCTGTATAGTAGTAATAATAATATCCTTTCCTGCTTCAAGATACTCTTTAAGTTGTTGAGAGTTTAAATCTACGGGATTAACTACCCCTTCTGTTTGTTCTAACTGCTTTAATGTGGTCTGTAATTGCTTATCCAAAACCTTACGGTCAGTTACCACAAGAATGGTATCGAACATTCTGTTCTTGCTTTCTTTGTTTTGAAATAAAGAGGTAAGTGTATGTGCAAGCCATCCAATGCTAAACGATTTGCCACTGCCAGTTGTATGCTGCACCAAGTAATTATTGCCTACTCCTTCAGTTTTTAAAGCAGCCTTTATTTTACGAATTACATTCAGTTGGTGGTATCTCGGAAAAATAAGAACATCGCTTTTTTCCTCTACCACTCTTCTTTGCTTTTTATTCCATACTTTCTTTTTGTCTATGGCAACTAAAACAAAGTTTTCTATTATTTCCAACAGAGTGTCTGGTAAAAATATATCGTTCCATAAATACTCAGACTTATAATCGCCCTCAACAGAGGGGTTGGTTATGCCTTTGTTATAAGGTAAAAAACGAGTCTTTGTACCGCTTAAACGGGTAGTCATAGAAACTCTATCGTTATCTACACAGAAATGCACCAAACACCGCTTAAACTGCAACAGAGGCTCTCCTTCTGGTTTGCGGTCTTGCTTATATTGCTTTTCTGCATTAACAATGTTTTGCCCAGTAAGCTGGTTTTTTACTTCAATGGTTACAATGGGTATTCCGTTTAAAAAAAGTACAAGGTCAATAGAATTTTCATTTCTAATAGAGTAATGTACCTGCCTCACAACAGAGAACTCATTCTTTTTATAATTAGCTAAATGCTCTGGGTTTAAACCACTCTTAGGTTTAAAATAAACCAGATTAAAGGAGCAACCCGATGTTTGTATTCCTTTTCGTAAAACATCTATTATACCTCTTTTAGCTACTTGATTAGTAAACGTTTTATAGAGCTTAGTATTGGTATCTGCTAAAAATTGCTTTTGCAGCTTCTTGTACGTTTCAAGCTGTGTGTTTTTAATAAAGTTGACGAATACTTCGGGTAAAAGACAGTATTCCTTATTATACTCCGTATAGATATAGCTGGTATAGTTGCAGCTATTCAACGCCTTTTCTATATGTGTTTCAAAACGTGCTTCGTTGGGACTATTCATATTTATCTCTTTTCAGTTTTAATCAATATACAATCTGCTTACGCCTAATAAACCTGCACTATCTTTAGCTTTAAATTTTTCATTTTGCCTTTGGCTCTTTAAAACCATTTGCTCCATATCTTCTTCAAAGTCAAAATCATAAACCCTATCGTTTACATAAGACTTCAATATTTTAAGACCATCATAAATACTAAAAAGCCGTTGGTCTCCTTTAAATGAATCTTTGTATTCCTTAAAGTTTGGGAAGTCTTTACCTTCAAGAATTTCATCAACTATTTCTGTTTTAGTGCGACGTAATTCTTTCAGAAGTTTGTTAAGACTGAAAGCCTTGTCATCAAATAATAGATAGAATATTCTTTTTCCATCTTCTGACAAATCTTTTACTCCTAAACTATCTAATACGTATTCAGTTTCTTGCTTGTAAAAGGGAACATCTTTAATGTATGCTTCAAGAGTTTTTACCCCATCATAAATAGATACATTTTCTTGGTCTCCATCAAATACCCATTTATACTCCTCAAATGTTGGGAAAGGTTTAACACAAAGTAGCTTAAACGAAGCATTGTTATAGGTAGAAGAGCAATACTCATACATCAACTGCAATGAGTAAATCTTCCTTCCAATTAACGAATAGCGTATTTTTTCAAGAGGTGTATTATCTTTCATTTAATTTACCACTTTACGTTTACCCGTTACTACCTCAGAAATAAGCGATTGCCTATATTCTTTTAAAAGTTCTATTCTCTTTTCTTCAACGCCTATTGTATCATCAATCAACTGAGTCTGTTCTTCTAAGTATTTGGAAATATTATGTTGTTCTGAAATTGAAGATGTAACGATAGATAATTCCTTAACTATTGAAGAGTTCAACCCCTGCATAATAGACCCTTTAGAACTTAAACTCAATTGATTGTAAACGTAGTCCCCTTCTTGTAGGATAACTACGAATAACTCACTCAGAAATTTTGTTCTATTAAATCGTAACCTCAACAAGTGAGAGTCCAAAATCCCTCTTTTATAGTCTCGCTTAAACACTTTTGACTTTCCAGTTGTACCCATCATAGTTATCAGAATGTCACCTTCAATAATCTCGTATTGTTTAAAATCTGCATTAAAGCGGTCAAGAGGGATATGACGATGTCCAAGTGTAAAATCATCTTTGATTACATTTCCTTGGCCATAAACTTTAATTCCTTCTTCAGTAAGAGTATTAAGTTTCAATGAACTTCCGAATGGTCCAATTTTGATTCCTCCTTTTTCTTCAATCAAATACTTTACTTTCTTCATCTCCCAATGACTCGGTATCTCACCAATCCATTCCACACCGCTGTCTTTCATCGCAACATTAGGGTCTAAACCTTTGGTAACTACTTCGTTTATAAGAGCCATTCTCTTCTCTTTTAGTAAGGCTATCTTTTGTTTTGTCTTCTCTAAAAGGCTATCAATCAAGGCCGTTTTCTCATCTAAAAATGCAACAATTTGTTGTTGTTCGGGGAGAGGTGGGATGACTAAACTTGAATTATAAATATCAGAATTAGATAAGTGTTTTACGGTTGTATAATAAGTTAAGTCATTAATTACTCGTAAATCAAAAGGTAAAACATAGAATAAAAACCTTCTATAAACTGTATCAAACTCTTTTATGGAGCAACACCTTTGATTAAGTAGTACATCAAAATTGTTCCACCAACGAATATTAAAATCACCATCCATTCCGATTAGAAGGTCTCCTCTTTTAATTAAATATTCTTCTTGGTAATCTCCCTTGTAATAGGTTTCTGAACTGCCTGATGTAATGTCTCTGATTCTAAGAATAGGAAAACCCTCCTCGTTATCAAATAGTTCTGATTTGAATGGAAAACCGCTTAAAATATTAGTATGAAACTTATACTTAGTGTTCATCCAATGACTTGGTATCTTTCCAATCCAATCTATACCACTGTCTTTATAACTATCGTATCTATTCATTACAGCTGCTTTTGGTAAGATTGTTTCAATAAACTTACAGTGTATTCCAAATCTTCTTCATCGTGTAACCATATGCGGTAATCGCCATTACCCCAATGTCCTTTGTTGCTTAAATCTTCTGTTTTGTTAAGGGAGTCTTTTAGTTCTCCTTGTTTTACGTTAAGTAAAACGCCTATACCCTTGTTATAAATAATAAAATCGGTAAAAATTCTATTTTGCTTAAAACCTATGGTTTGCTTACCAAAACGTATTTCTATGGTGTCTCCAAAATCTAATACCCGTTCTTTTAACTTACGGTACAACTCAATAACCGCCTCTGGTCTGTTTTTGCTTTTAAATAAATGGTAGTCCTCATCATACCTTATTATTTCTTTAGTTACCTTTCCTACAACACCGTCTTTGGTGTCTTTAGTAAGAGTAGAACTTATATCTACTGTAGATTCGGTAGATATTTTATTTAAAGCAATAGCATCTGTAGTATAACGTGTTATTTCCCATAATTCAAAAGGAAGGTTTTTAAAGTTTACCGAGTTCTTTTGATACTCAGAAAATTGAGGTGAAACAAACATTACTTTAGATTGAGACCAATCCACTTCATCTCGTTTAATATTCTTTCCTAACGTTTCATTGTACTCCAAAATAAAATCAGCTTTATTGTTAAGCAGTAAGGAGAGGTAGGTGTACCCTTGGTCTATTACCGAATAGCTGTAGCCTTTTTTATATTCAATAATTACAAAAGAGTTGGTTTCTTGCTCATAGCATAGCGTGTCAAACCTAAAGTTACCAAAAGACAACTCAGATTTAACAAATTCTAAATCAAAAAACTCGGCAACGTTATTTTCAACTAAATTTTGTATTTCCTTCTCTAATTTAAAAGGTTCTACTTTTATTCGCTTTAGCTT
>ERZ1046740.1477-NODE-1477-length-16463-cov-26.724951_pt1 | contig 16463 bp, 10 predicted proteins | sample MGYA00383093_ERZ1046740 | MGnify/ENA primary metagenome ERZ1046740 (study PRJEB29581, sample SAMEA5548363) | metagenome | biome: marine; feature: coastal; material: water | depth 25 m | study: Short-term variability in the microbial, nano- and picoplankton... | reverse complement strand
CGGGCCCCCGTCAATTCCTTTGAGTTTCAACCTTGCGATCGTACTCCCCAGGTGGTTCACTTAATGCTTTCGCTTGGCCGCTGACTGTATATTGCCAACAGCGAGTGAACATCGTTTACGGCGTGGACTACCAGGGTATCTAATCCTGTTCGCTCCCCACGCTTTCGTACCTCAGCGTCAATAATGGTTTAGTGATCTGCCTTCGCAATTGGTGTTCTATAACATATCTAAGCATTTCACCGCTACATGTTATATTCCAACCACCTCATCCATATTCAAGAACTTCAGTTTCAATGGCAATTCTCCAGTTAAGCTGGAGGCTTTCACCACTGACTTAAAGTCCCGCCTACGTACCCTTTAAACCCAATAAATCCGGACAACGCTTGGACCCTCCGTATTACCGCGGCTGCTGGCACGGAGTTAGCCGGTCCTTATTCATATAGTACCGTCAGCTCTCTACACGTAGAGAAGTTTCTTCCTATATAAAAGCAGTTTACAACCCATAGGGCCGTCTTCCTGCACGCGGCATGGCTGGATCAGACTTGCGTCCATTGTCCAATATTCCCTACTGCTGCCTCCCGTAGGAGTCTGGTCCGTGTCTCAGTACCAGTGTGGGGGATCATCCTCTCAGACCCCCTACCTATCGTAGTCTTGGTGAGCCATTACCTCACCAACTAACTAATAGGCCGCATGCCCATCTATAACCGCCGGAGCTTTAAAAATAATCTCATGCGAGATTAAAATATTATAAGGTATTAATCCGAATTTCTTCGGGCTATCTCTTTGTTATAGGTAGGTTGCATACGTGTTACGCACCCGTTCGCCGGTTCCCATCTAGTGCAAGCACCAAACTTCTCCCTCGACTTGCATGTATTAGGCCTGCCGCTAGCGTTCATCCTGAGCCAGGATCAAACTCTCCATAGTAAAAAATTTTGATCTGTTCAAGAAGGTTTAAAAACTCAATTTCATTTTCGAGATTCCGCTATTTCTTCATTACTTCAAAGAACTTAATTTATCAAATTTTAATGATAAAATTCATACTTCCTTTTTAAAGGACTGCAAAGCTAATTCTCCTTAATAAACTACCAAACAATTATTGATATTTATTTCGGAACTTTTTGCCCTCCTTTATTCCGCTTTATCTTCAAAAAACTTACTTCCTTTTCTAAAGCGGCTGCAAAACTAACCTTTTATTTTACCTTAACAACAAAATAAAAAAAATTATTCTACCTTTTTCACTTTAACTTTTCGCTAGAACGTATTCCTCCTACTAAAGCGGCTGCAAATCTAACCCCTTATACATACCAAACAACTCCCTAAACTACATTATTTGTGGAATATTCGCAACTCGCTCATATTCACACATAAAACTACCCTAGTGCTTGAAATGACGCACACCAGTCATCACCATGCTCATCCCCAGCTCATCACACTTAAATACCGATAACCCATCCTTTATGCTTCCACCTGGTTGGATTACTGCACTGATAGCTTTGGATCCAGCTATTTCTACGCAGTCTGGAAAAGGAAAGAACGCATCTGATGCCATTACTGCTCCTTTCAAATTGAAATTAAATGCCTCAGCTTTAGCTATTGCCTGATTTAATGCATCTACCCTAGAAGTTTGACCCGTACCGCTGGCCAACAATTGCTCATCTTTAACCAATATAATAGCATTGGACTTAGTGTTCTTTACTAGTTTATCTGCAAATAATAAATCCCTTAGTTGATTCGAATCGGGTTTTATTTCAGATGGATACGTTAAATCACTTTCTGAAACATTAAGAATATCTCTATCTTGGTATAGCGTGCCATTTAGAGCACTCCTTTTTATGGGTTGAGAGATATCTTGCATTCTCCATTTAAGTAAAATTCGCTTTGCTTTTTTACTTAGCAACTCTTGAGCCTCATCTGTATAAGAAGGAGCTATACACACTTCATAAAATATTTTATCAATTTTTTGAGCAGTTTCTAAGTCTATTTCTGAATCTGTAATAAAGATTCCCCCAAATGCTGAAACCGGATCAGCCACCAATGCTGCATCAAATGCTTCTAAAACACTTTGTCTTTTAGCACATCCACAAGCATTGTTGTGTTTTAAAATAGCGAAGCTACACGTTTCTTTATCTTTAATATCTGCAATTAGATTTACAGCAGCATCAACATCTAATAAGTTATTGTAACTTAACTCTTTCCCATTCAGCTTTTGAAAAAGACCATCTAAATCACCAACAAACGATGCTTTTTGATGCGGATTTTCTCCATATCTTAAAACCACATTTTGTGCACCATTAAAATAATTGTGGATTGCGGTATCATAATCCATTGTAATTCCGAAAGCAGCAGACGCTAAATTTTTCCTATAATCTGATAATGTGTTTCCATTATTTACAACGTAATGTTCTGTAAAATCGCTATACTGAGATTTATTAGAGATAATAGCTGTGTGCTTATAGTTTTTGGCGGCAGCTCTAATTAAGGAAATTCCACCGATATCTATTTTTTCTATTATCGCTTGATGGTCAGCCCCACTAGCAACAGTATCTTCAAAGGGGTATAAGTCAACAACAACCAAATCTATTGAAGGAATGTTGTGTTGGTCTAATTCTTTTAAATCCGAATCATTATCTCGTCTATATAAAATACCTCCAAATATTGCGGGGTGTAACGTTTTTACTCTACCTCCAAACACTTCAGGGTAATTGGTATAATCCTCAACCGCTTCAATCTTAAGGTCTAAATCTTCAAGATATTTTTTAGTTCCACCCGTTGAGTAAATTTTTACACCATTTTTCGCTAATTCTAATGCCAACTTATCTATTCCTTCTTTATTGAATACAGATATTAATGCTGATTTAATTTTCATTGCTAATTATTAAGGGTTGCAAAGCTACCTTGCCTAATTGTTTTAGAGGAGAAATTGAATCAATAATCTTTACAAATTGTAAACATTAAAACTTATGGCCGATGCCCAGATGCAGCATATTGCTTTGCAGCTTGCCATCTTCGACACCGACTGCATAATCAATTCTAATTTTATAGTTATAAATAGTGGTGGACAATCCTGAACCAACTGATGCAATTACTGGATTTTTAAATGCCCTAACATTAGCTACAATTACACCGGTTGAGGATGAAATTACTTTTGAATTAAGATTATTTGCTTTATTGTAAATGTTGGGGCCGTAGAAGGATGTAGCAACATCAACAAAAGGTATTAAATCTAGATTAGAAAACACTTCTGACATAATTGGCCTTTTGAACAACAGATTGAACACGCTAATATTTACATCTAGATTAGCCATTGCATAGCTTGTTCCATTTCTGTAATTACTTCTAAAACCTCTTACTCCATATTCTAACTGATAAATTGCTGGGTTTTTAAAACCTGAAAACGCTCTATTAACTGGTTTATCTAATATATCATTTGACACACCTCCTAAGACAAAATATGTTGGACTGGAACCTAAAGAGTTTCCCAGTTTAATATTGCATCTTATTGAGACGACATTACTTGGATCAAAAATATAATTGAAAGAAAACTTTGTTGTAAGGTTTTGGCCCTCTCCTATGCGATACATTGGTGTTAAGGCTAACTTACTTTGAAACCATTGTTTCTTGAACGTTTGCTCGTAACGTAATGCAACTGTGCCATAGCCTAACCACATATTTATATTGGGTAAATTTATAGTTTCATTATCTACAGCGAAAAAACTCTGCCTATCTGACCTTATCCCCAGCTTATAACTTAGAGATAGTGGTTTTAGCACTTTAAGTTCTCTCTTTACTTCTAAAAAGTTTGTAAATATTCTGCTATCTGAAATTTTAAATTGTCTATGCAAAACATCTACTTGAAATGTCTGCTCCTTTTTGCCTTTATAGCCAATTGCTAAGCTATGTCTGCCATTATTTAGCAAACCTTGATAGCCAAGTCTGATTGACTTTGAGGCATCTTGGTTTGAAAAAATATTGCTAAATTTTAAATTTAGGAATTTTGGAGATAAACCACTTACCCCTCCAGGAAACATAGTCTGATGGTCCAAAAGTGGAACATTTGTGAATTGTGCAGTTAAACTTGATGGTCTATAGAAGTTTGGAGATTCAATATCTAGATTTTCTAACTTATTCTTTTTTTGAGATTCTTTAACCAATGAATCATAGTTAGATAAGGTAAAGTCGATAGAAGGGTTTATTGGACTTTGAAAGGTGTACGCTAAAAGTGAATCTTGTTTCTGCGTATTTTCACTTGTATCCTTAGCAATCTTATGCTTACTATTTACTTTAAAAAAAGCTGGAGTAATTGTATCATAAAAATAAAAATCCTCTATCTTCAAGGGATCGCTAATAAAAATAGAAGAGAACTTACCTCTATCCAGGTATTCCACAAATACATTATTACTGTATTGATGAAATGCAATATTGGACCTGTAATTGGTAACTTGTTCTGAGGAAGTGTTGTTTACATCCCAAAATTGACCATTCCATATACCGTTTTGATTTGTATTGAATAACAAAATACTATCCTGACCAAACAAAAGATGTTTAACCGATGAGTTTTTTAGCGTCAGAGAAGATTGTAAATTATTATTTTGATCTACTACATTTATGATACTGCTGTTATTTAAATCAACAGAAAAAGCCAAAAATTTATTTGATAGTGCAAAGCTAATTACCTCGTGCTCTAAGGTATAAAGAGGATTTACCTTATTGTTTTCTACTTTATAAATGATAGAATTTTTAGTGCTTGCCTGCAACAGATAGAGCGTGTCCCTAATAAGTTTACACTCGTTTACCCATTTTACATTTAGTGTTTGTTCTTCTACTTTAGGTCCAATTTTATAGAGCTTAATACCTTTAGCAGAATTGGTGAGCAAGTGAGGTACGCCTTGTATTAGCTGTAAGCTTCCACTAAATTTTGTCAGTGGCTGCTCATTTACACCCAATCTATAGATGGGCACTTTCTTGTTTTCAGAAATAAAGTTTTGATAAACTCTTATTCCTACAAAATCCTTCTCAAGAGTATAATAGTGGTCTTCGTCCTCTACATAAATGTCGTACAAGTAGTTTATATCTAATACAACTCCGTCAATAGGGTTTGGCTTTTTATTGTCAATAGAGTAAGCGTAACTATAGTAGTCTTGCCAGTCTTTAAAAAGGCTATTTACCGATACCTGAAACGAGAAATAAACCGCAGCATTAAACTTTCTTGTTAGTCGTGCCATATACAATATGGTTGGTATTGCAGACTTACCATACTTGTGAGAAAGGAATTTCCAAAATGCTGCACCTTTTACCTGATTAAATTCCTTTGGAATAGCATTAAACTTAGTTAGATCATACTCATCGTAAATTAACCTCATCTTATTATCCGTGTCTGCAGACCAATTATCCGATAAATAGTGAATTAACCCTGGAATTACCCAATCTGGAAGATGAATAAGATTGGAACTCTTTATTTTATCTTGTAATGCTCCGCCATACATCATTTCATTTAATAAAGTTGTTACAGCAGATTTACGAAAGATAAGTTTTACCTGATTTAGACTTGACATTACGTGAATGACCACCCTTTCAGATTTAGTATTTACCACACCCCCTTTATGCAATTGTTCAATTAAAACTCCATTGCCTTCTAAAAATTTTTGATCTAAAACATTGTCTACTACAAAAACATCGATGGGTTGATTGATATGATAATTTAGTCTTTTTTGAATGTTGTATAATTCTTCCTTAAAAACAGAATCAAAGGTTACTAAATACGGCTTTGTTTCTGCAGTATAATAATAGTTAAAATCTGAAGTGGCTTTGAGTTTCCAGTTGCCCTTGGATAAAAAAGAGCTAAAAAGCAATACCCCTAAAACTGATAGCTTATATAGATCTCTTTTACTCAATTGATTTGCAATATAGTACTAACGTAAAATTTATAGAAATAGCATTTTATGAAAGATTAGAATTGAATTTTATTTAGGTTTGCCGGATGCAACACGGCCAGGACTATTATATAGGTTTAGAAGATAAATATGGGGCACATAATTACAAGCCATTACCAGTAGTATTGGCAAGAGGTGAAGGTGCTTTTGTTTGGGACACCGATGATAAAAAATACTTTGATTTTTTAAGCGCCTATAGTGCTGTTAATCAAGGACATTGCCATCCAACAATAGTACAAGCTTTAAAAGACCAAGCAGAGACATTAACACTTACATCAAGAGCGTTTTATAATAATGTACTTGGAGAGTTTGAAAAGTACATGACAGATTATTTTGGTTATGATAAAGTTCTTGCTATGAACACTGGTGCTGAGGCGGTAGAAACTGCACTTAAACTTTGCAGAAAATGGGCCTATAAAGTAAAAGGTACGCCAGATAATGAGGCTGTAATTTTATTTGCAACTGAAAATTTTCACGGTAGAACTTTGGGCATTATTAGTGGCAGTACAGACCCAGACAGTAAAGAAGGTTTTGGCCCGTATTTACCAGGTTTAGAAATTATAGATTACGATAACCTAGATTCTTTACAAAAGGCATTAGAAGCCAACCCAAACATTGCCGGGTTTATTGTTGAGCCAATGCAAGGTGAAGCGGGAGTTATGGTTCCTGATGATGGCTATTTAAAAAAAGCCGCTGAATTATGCAGAAAGCACAATGCTTTATTTATTGCAGATGAGGTACAGACAGGTATTGCAAGAACTGGAAAATTGATTTGTTGCGAGCACGATAATGTAAGACCAGATGTGCTAATTTTAGGCAAAGCTTTAAGTGGTGGTGTTTACCCGGTAAGTGCTGTATTAGCTGATGATGAGGTTATGCTAAGTATTAGACCTGGGGAACACGGAAGCACATTTGGTGGAAATCCGATTGCGGGTAAGGTTGCAATGGCTGCATTAGATGTTGTTAAAGAGGAAAACTTGAGTGAAAAAGCGGAAGCAATGGGTCAAATATTTAGATCTAGAATGGAAGCTATAGATTCTCCATTAATTACATCTGTACGAGGTAAAGGGTTATTAAATGCCATAATAATTAAACCATTTGAGCATAATTTTGAAGAAAGAACTGCATACTATGTTTGTTTAAAGCTTAAAGATGCTGGTTTACTTGCTAAACAAACCCATACTCACATTATTAGATTTGCTCCTCCTTTAGTTATTACGGAAGAACAAGTACATGCAGCTTGCGACATAATAGAAAGAGTAATAATTGAGTTGAGCTAATTCTTTATCACATAAAAAATATATGAAAGAGTTTATCTGTTGGATAAGCTCTTTTTTATTGGTTTACATTTATCAAGCTAATGCAGCTTTACGAAACACCTTTACCAATTAGGCTAGCTAATGTTGTTCGCTCAATAAGCACATCAACATAATCTCCCATTTTGTAATTAGCCTTAGGAAAAATACACTTTATATTTTGCTCGTTTCTGCCCATCCACTCATCTGCATTTTTCTTACTTTGCATTTCTATAAGCACTCGCTGCACAGAACCTTCTAATTCTTTGTTCTTTCTTTTAGCAACAGCGTGTTGAGCTTCTATTATTTCAGCCAATCTTCTCTTTTTAACATTTTCCGTAACATCATCCTCAAACTTACGAGCTGCCATAGTTCCTGGTCTTTCAGAGTAGAAATACATATAGCTAAAATCAAAATCAGATTTTGTTACAAGATCAACACTTTGACTGTGCTCTTCTTCTGTTTCTGAACAAAAACCGGTTATGATATCACAACTTACACCACAATTTGGCATCAGTTCTCTTATCCTCTTTACCTTATTATCATACCACTCTCGGGTATAACCTCTGTTCATTTTGTCTAATATTCTATCATTGCCACTTTGGGCAGGTAAATGAATATGCTTACAAACATTATCATACTTTACCATAGTATGTAGTACATCGTCTGTAATATCTTTAGGGTGTGAGCTAGAAAATCGTACCCGTAGATTTGGACTAATTTGTGCAACAGATTCTAACAATTTAGCAAAGTTTACGCTGCTATTTTGTTCATCTTCAGTGAGCTTATTAAAGTCTTTTTTAGGACCACCTCCATACCATAAATAAGAATCTACATTTTGCCCTAAGAGGGTTACTTCTTTATATCCTTTGGCCACTAAATCTCTTGCTTCTTCTACAATAGTTTTTGGGTTTCTACTTCTTTCCCTGCCTCTGGTAAAAGGTACAACACAAAAGCTGCACATATTATCACAACCTCTGGTAATGGAAATAAATGCGGTAACTCCATTGGTATGCAATCTTGTTGGTTGTATTTCACCATAAGTTTCCTCTAAACTTAAAACTACATTCATTCCCTTATGGCCTTGCTCTACTTCTTGCAACAAAATAGGTAGTTCTCTATAGGCATCTGGACCGGCAACAATATCTACTAACTTTTCTTCTTCTAGAAGCTGTTTTTTTAGCCGTTCTGCCATACAACCAAGTATGCCGATGGTTAAATTTTTATTTTGCTTTTTGTTATGTCGTAAAGCTTTAAGCCTATGGCGAATTGTTTGCTCTGCTTTTTCTCTAATAGAACAGGTATTGATAAAAATAATATCTGCTTCCATTTCATTATCTATAGTTTCAATTCCAATTTCAGCCATAATAGATGCCACAACTTCACTGTCGGCAAAGTTCATAGCACACCCATAGCTTTCTATAAATAATTTACGTGTTTTTAATGGTTCTAAAATTTCTGGCAAAACGGTGCAAATGTAATGTTATAAGCTTCATTTTTTATATAGAAATGTCCGCCACTCTAAAAGGCTTTGTGAAATAAAATACTCCTATTTATTTACTTGATAATGATATTTTATCTCTGATTTAAGTCGAGATTTGCATCAATAAATCAATAAATCAATAAAATGAAAAAATCTTTTAAAAGTTTAACCGTAATTGCTTTAGGAGCTGGCCTTTTAACTTTAAATGCTTGTAAAGAGGAAGTAGTTGAAGAACCTTCTGTTCCAATTTGCTACCTTACCCAAGAAACGTATTCAGATGCAGATGGGTCTGATGTTTCATATTATGAGTACGACAGCGATGACAATTTAGTTCTGGCAGTTTATGATGGAGATTCTACCATATTTGGTTATAGAAATGGAAGATTAGTTTCAGCGAATGATAAATTTACAGAAGCTACTTTCATTTATGGTTCTGGTTCTACTTTTCCAGAAAGAATTAATTTAAAAGAAGGCGGAATTGACTATGGGTTTTTAATTGTTGAAACCACAAATGGAAATATTACCAAAGTAGAAGTTCACGAAAATGACGGGACTAGTGGTGATCTAATAACTGAAGTTAGTTACATAACTTATGACGCGAATGGCAATATTAAAAGTGCTCAATTAGACGAATGGGATGAAGATACAGAGGAATACATTACTTATTTAAACATTGGGAATATTACTACAGATGATAAAACAAATCCATACAGCGGAAGTATAGCCTTCTTTTACTTAAATAATGATAATCCTTTAGTTTTAGGAGTAAATAATATACTTACGGGTGATGTAACTCTTGCAGGAACTGTGCTACCATACACTAGCTCTTATACTTACAATGACAATGATTATCCAATAACATCAAGCACGGTATTCTTTATTGGTTCAAACACACGGACGTTTACTTACAACTGTAAATAATACGTTAAATTTATAATATTGAAAGCCTCATCAACTTATGGTGGGGCTTTTTTATTTTTGTAGCATTGAAATTTAAGATAGACTTAGATATACCAAAGTGTTATATCGCAAATGAATGGCCCAACTTTTTTTCAATAGGATCGTGTTTTGCACAAAATCAAAGTGTGCGATTAGCTAAAGCAGGGTTTAAGGTATACTCCAATCCTTTTGGGATAATTTACAACCCGGTTAGCATATCTTCTATACTTTACAGATTAGCCCAAGATCGTTTATACACATCAAAAGATTTTATACAAGACGGTGTTTTTAGCTTAGAACACCACGGCAATTACTCTTACCAATCTATTGATCAAGCGATAGCAAAAAGCAATGAACTTTTAGCTACTTCAAAAGCGGCATTAGCGAAGAGTGATGTGGTAATTATTACATTGGGCACTAGCATTGTTTTTCATAATCTTCAATATCAAAAAATTGCTGCAAATTGTCATAAGCTACCCGGAAATCAGTTTCAAAAACTTCAATTGCACTATAAAGCTGTTGTAAACAGCGTAGAAAATTGCATAAAAGATATACGTAAACTAAACGCAAATGCTGAAATTATTTTTACCGTAAGCCCAATTAGGCATCTAAAAAGTGGTGTAATCCAAAATAGTAGAAGTAAAGCAAACCTGCTTGCTGCTTTGCACGAGGTTCTAGAAAAAACAGACAGAACCTACTATTTCCCGAGCTACGAAATATTTATGGACGAATTGCGTGATTACCGCTTTGCAAAAGATGACTTAGCTCACCCCACGCAACAAGCGGAAGAATACATCTGGGGAAAATTTAAAGAAACAGTTTTCACTCCTAAAATTAATAACACTATTGATGAAGTAGAGAAATTTAGAAAATTTGAAGAGCATATTCCCTTATCCAAAGACAATAACCACAAAGCAGAAATTGAGACAAAACGCAAAATGCTTATCTCTAAATACCCTGAATTAAGCTTATAATGAAAAAAGTACTTATTACAGGAAGCAATGGACTTCTTGGTCAAAAGTTATTAGATCTATACCTTAAAACTAAAAATGTAAACATTATAGCAACCAGCCGAGGGGGAAACAGATACCCCATTAAAGAAGGTTATACTTATAGTAGCTTAGACATTACAAGTAAGGGTGAAGTTGCAAGGGTAATTCAGGAGCATAACCCAGATTGCATAATTAATACTGCGGCAATGACCAACGTAGACACTTGTGAGGTTGAGAAAGAAGGTTGTGTAAACTTAAACATAAATGCAGTAGAATATTTAGTAGAAGCAGCCAACCAATGCAACGCCCATTTAATACACTTAAGCACAGATTTTATTTTTGATGGCAAAGATGGTCCTTACACAGAAGATGACACAGCAAATCCATTGAGTTACTATGGATGGAGCAAACTAGAAGCTGAAAAAATAATTCAAAATAAATGTAATAAATGGAGCATTTTAAGAACGATCTTAGTTTATGGCTTGGTACATGACATGAGCAGAAGCAATATTGTATTATGGGCAAAAGGAGCATTGGAGAAAGGTGAAGCAATTAATGTAGTACACGATCAATTTAGGAGCCCAACCTTAGCTGAGGATTTGGCTAAAGGTTGCCAATTGGCTGAATCAAAGGAGGCAGCAGGTATATTTAACATCAGCGGCAAAGACCAAATGAGTATTGTAGAATTGGTAGAAAGAGTAGCCGATTATTTTAATCTTGATACGTCTATTATTAACACTATAAGTAGTAAAACCTTAAACCAACCAGCTAAAAGACCACCTTTAACTGGTTTTGACTTAACTAAAAGTAGAGCTGTTTTAGGTTATAATCCACACAGTTTTGAAGAAGGAATTGCTTTGTTAATGAAACAAATTAAGAATTTAGACTAACAGCATTTGAGTTTATACCAAATTGGTTGTTGTTGTATTTACAATCCTTTCTGTAATTGTCCAAACCTTAGGTTTCTTCCTGTTTTGAAAGACTCTGTTTAGCTAACAACCTACTTATTCTTGCAACTTTTTTTATTACCTTCGGGTCTTAACAATATGAGCAAGCTTTACTTTATTCTAGCCTTACTAATAACATCGTCTTCTTTTGCTCAATACAACTATCCTTACAGATTAACATCCGATAGTACAAACTACTTTATTACAAACAGAGGTAATGGAACAATAAGTAAATTAGATAGCAGCTTTACACGTTCTACTGTTATAAGTAATCTACACTCCCCGAATGATATTTTTTTCGCATCTGTATTAGGCAACAGTGCCATCATAATAATCGACAGTAACCAAATAAAATTGTTTAGCCCCTCCACTTATACCTCTATGCTTAATATAAACATTAGTAATGCTACAGAGGCTCACGATGGTGTTTTTAACCCAACAAATAACAATGAGTTCTATATAAGTGATCGAGGAGGAAATAAAATAATTAAAGGAAATATTGGAGGTGCTCCCTTGTATCAAATAACATTCTCTACACTGGCAGTAAACATTCCTAAACCGGCAGGAATGATTTTTAATAACTCAGGCGAACTATTAGTTGTAACGGATACAGCAAATGCCAGAGTTTATAAAATTAATACTAGTACAGGATTTAAAACAACTGTATTAAATACCAGTTTAAATCAGTTTAATGACATTGCCCAAGATAACGAAGGGAACTATTATGTTACGTGCTGGGGTACAAACAATTTATATAGATACAACAGTTCTTTTGGAAACCAAAGTGTTGTAGCCTCATACAACAACCCAAGTGGTTTATATGCTAATACAAATGATGATTTTCTTGCAATTGCCTGCCATAATTGCCAAAAAGTAGAGTTTAGTTATTTTCATCTTTTCTCTCCTTTAAGCGATGTACATACCTGTACAAATGATAGTTTTTTTGTGGACTTTACTCCAACCTATAAAGGCATTGGGACTTATAAGTCTAACAATAAATTTCAAGTAGAAATGAGTGATAGTAACGGTATCTTTAGCAATGCAATTGTTATTGGAGAGGTATCGGATTCCATTAGGCCTGCAAGCATAAAGGCATCTGTACCAAACGGAGAGTACTCTAATTCGGGTTATAAATACAGACTTAAATCTACATCACCTAAGGTCTTTGGTTATTTTGAAAAAGAATTAAATATTACTTCAGGACCAAATGCCAATATTTTTGATGGTGATACCGCATTTGGATGTACAGGTTCTAATCTACCATTTACAATTAGTAGTGATAGCAATACAGATTATTCTTGGTTTCCTGCTTTGAGTATGCAAAAAGTTTCCAATGGTCAATACAACTTTACCAATGTTGCAAGCGAAAATACTTTTGCCTATTTATTTCAAGCAAAAGACACCGTAACCGATTGTGTAAATACAGATAGTTTAATTATTTCAATAAAGCCCAGCTTAACATTATCTGGATTGCAGGATAGTTTGTCTATGTGTTTGAAAGATACTTTAGAAGTAATTACAGCTAATCCAGCATTTAAATTTAGTTGGGATAATGTAACCAACATCTCCGACTCCACTTCTTCTAGCCCAAAGTTTTTTGGCACTACAAATACTTTATTAAAGGTATTGCTTGCAGATAGTGCTGGCACATGTGCAGGATCTGATAGCGTTTTTATTACAGTAAACAACTTACCTATATTGCCTAACCTGGCAGATACTATAACATTTTGTGAAGGAGCAACAGTGCAAGTTGGGGACACAACAACAAATTATAGTTTTCTATGGAGCGGAAGTAAGTTGCTCTCCAACCTAACTGCGAACAACCCTACATACTTGGGGTATACTTCTACCAATCTATATGTTGAATTTACAGATACCAATACTCAGTGCATAAATATTGATAGCATATTTCTAAATGTTAATCCTCTGCCAACATCTGATAATTGGTTAAGTCAAATTTCTGCTTGTCAGTTTGATACTTTGCAGCTTGGAGATACTGCAAAACCAAACATTATTTATCAGTGGAAATCCGAATTAAATAATTTTAGCGATAGCTCATTAAGCAATCCCCTTTATTTCTGCTTAAGAGATTCTTCTAATTTCAGTATTGATTTAACCTTAACAGACACTATTACAAAATGCACCAATACACTTAGTGCTTTGGCTACAATAAATAAAAATCCAAAAAAACCGATTTTAATCTTGGGCCTGGGAAGTGTTTACAGCGATATTTACTATGAAAATGCTACTTATAAGTGGACTTGGAGAGATTTTGATGGAAAAGACACTACTGTATTTTCAGATACAAATTCAATTTCTAGTGAGCCATTTCATTGGACCACTGCTCTTGTACTCGAAATTATTGACAGTAATGGATGCTCTTCGATTTCTGAAAAATTTGAGATAATTAGAGAAAGCGTAGTGGAACAAAAGAGTGATTTTACCATCTATCCAAACCCCGCTCACTCCATTGTTACCATTCAATCACTCGTTCAAGTTGAGAGCATTTCTATACATGCTGTAAATGGCACGTTGCTCAGCAAGAAAAACTACACTGGCTTAAAAGCCAATCTGGATTTAACCTATTTTAGTTCTGGAATGTATTTTGTTGAAATTGAAACGTTAGAAGGCATAGGAAGAAAAAGGCTAATCATAAAATAGCCTACAACCATACAATGCCTAGGATGTATAGCAGAATAACAATTTGTGTTAGTCTGTGCATTGGTATAACATTACTATTCATTAAAAACACCAACACAATCTTTAAAATGGCTAATACACCCAACACATAGTAAAACTCTACCTTAGAGCTTAGCCATAAAAAAGCTGCATCTACCACCAAACTAAGCAGTAAAATTACCTGATAAATACGTTTGCTCGCTAAAGCACCTATGGTTGTAGTTATACTTTCGTAACCGTAAACAACGTCTCCTTTCACCCAAATAATATCTTTATATAACTCCCTAGCAAACAGCACAATAAATAAACTTGTGCCGTACAAAAAGAACTCCAATGATAGCATTTTGTAATACAGCAATAAGCTAAAAAAGGCCATAACTGTTAAAAAACTTGCCGACAATTCTCTTATTAATACAAGCTTGCTGAGCTTATGCGAGTAGTACCATAAAAATGTACCATAAAACAAAAAGAAAATAAATATTCTCCAAGATGCATATAAAGCAATTGCAAGAGCAAGCACATTGAGTAAAACATATAAATTTAACTTAAACCCTCTACTTACCAAGTTTTGAAAGCGAGTTCTATACGGCCTATTTACCAAGTCCTTTTCAGCATCGTAAAAGTTATTGATAATGTAACCTCCAGCTAACATTAAAGCGGTTGAAATAATAATCAGGTGTATTTTTAATTCACCTAAAGAGTGCAATAAGTCTTGTTTAGTATTAAATGCGAAAAGGAATGCTAAATACTGTGCAAAGGCAGTAAAGAGTACGTTTTTCCACCTAACGGTAGATAGTAATGCAATAAGTTTTAAATGAATAGAATCACGCTTTCTATGAACAGAAGGGCTCAAAAGCGTTATATTTTTTGAACTAACTCAAGTTGATAATTCTTCAATTGGTTTTGAGCTTTGTCAAAATCACGTGTAAATCCTAAGATGTAACCACCGCCTCCACTTCCGCAAAGTTTTAGGTAGTAATCTCCAGTTTCAATGCCTTGTTTCCATACTTCTTTAAACGCATCCGGAATCATAGGACTAAAGTTTTGTAACAATAAAGCAGAAAGGTGCTTTAGGTTTGAGAATAGCGGAGAGAAATCACCTTTTAAGAAAGAGGTAATACACTCATCATTGTATTTCTTTAACTCTGTTTTTACCATTTTTCTAAACCCTTGTTCTTTCATTTTTTCCATAAAAATCTGAACCATAGGTTGAGTTTCTCCTGGTTTTTGAGTGTTTAACAAGAAAATTGCTCCTTTACTTGTAGCAGTTTCTTGAGGTAAACCAACAGTATCTAAATCTTCTTTAGATTTTATAATTACAGGTAAATTTAAATAGCAAATTAATGGATCTAAGCCAGAGCTTTTACCGTGGAAATGACTTTCCATTTGACCAAAAATTGCTTTAAGGTTTGCTAATTCTCCCTTTGCTATGTTTTCTGGATCTATTTTATTAACCGCATATTTATCGTAAACCGCAGCTACTAAAGCTCCTGAGCTACCAACGCCAAACCCTTGAGGAATAGAAGAATCAAAAGCTAAACCACCCAATAAATCTTTTTTGAATGATGCCAAATCCAATTCTGCAAAAGCCTCTCCCGTTTCTTGTAAATAAGATAGGTAAGTAAAATACGTTCTTAGATGCTCATTAGACTCTGTGTATTTGTCTTTTGGATTATGAAACTTAGCTTTATAAAAGTTATAAGGAATAGAAAGACCCATAGAATCTTGTATTATTCCATACTCTCCAAATAAAAGAATTTTGCTGTAGTAAAGAGATTCCTTAATCATTAAAAATTTTTACTTTGTTCGATAAAGTAACGCAAATGTATATAAAGTTGTTTGATATGAGGTTGAGATGGCCTGATTATTGGTTGAAAGTGGTTGTTTTTAATGCATAAATATGCAGTGATTTGAAAGAAGCCATCAGATATTAGAAATCATACTTCGGCACTTAAAGTTTCCTGAATTTCTTTAAACATTTTAATTTTATTCACCATTCTTATCGTTTTAAATCTTCTCTGCTCCTAACCCAACTTCGTCGTTTAAATATGATCCGTTTTCACAATGTTGTTTTATCTCTTTTTCTATAAAGTCCATTGCATTTGCTTTATCCGCTTTGGGATATAAAAAGTGTACATTGGCACCAGCATCTAAAGTAAAACACCACTTTACACCATCTTTTTCTCGCTTTGCCCAAA
>ERZ1046740.1476-NODE-1476-length-16467-cov-17.293992_pt1 | contig 16467 bp, 12 predicted proteins | sample MGYA00383093_ERZ1046740 | MGnify/ENA primary metagenome ERZ1046740 (study PRJEB29581, sample SAMEA5548363) | metagenome | biome: marine; feature: coastal; material: water | depth 25 m | study: Short-term variability in the microbial, nano- and picoplankton... | reverse complement strand
TAAAATATGTGAAATTGTTGATGGAGATGTTTCGGCGGAAGTTATTTCTACTGATTTTAATGGTATGGTTAAGGAAGGTGAAGCTTTAGCTAAACTACATCCTCAAATTGTTGTAAAAATTCCAATGATTTTGGATGGAGTTAAAGCATTAAAATACTTTTCAAATAAAGGAATTAAAACAAATTGTACATTAATTTTTTCTGTTGGTCAAGCGCTTATAGCTGCCAAAGCCGGAGCTACATATGTTTCCCCGTTTATTGGAAGATTGGATGATATTTCAACTGATGGTCTCAATCTTATTTCAGAAATTGCAAATGTTTATGATAATTATGCTTTTAATACTCAAATTCTTGCCGCTTCAGTAAGACATACTATGCATATTATAGATTGTGCTAAAATAGGAGCAGATGTTATGACAGGTCCTTTATCATCAATTAAAGGCTTAATAAAACATCCTCTTACTGATATTGGTTTAGAAAAGTTCTTAGCAGATTACAAGAAGGGCAATTAATCAGTTTTTACTATTTTTTCTAAGTCTGCTAGAGTCGTGATTTTTATAATCACACCTTTTTTATCAGTAATAAGAACCTTATTCAAATTGTTTAAAATCATTTTTTTACTCATAGATTCAAAATTTACTGCTCTAAAATTATCTATTCTATTACTATTAAAATTATTTAGATAATTATTTTTCCATTTCAAACCATCATCATTAATGTTAATTAAATTAAAATGATAATTAGAATATTTCATACTTAATAATTTTACATTATTGAACAAGTTGACTTGATGAGCATTTTGATCATAAGACCAAAAAACAATAATATTTTTTTTATTAAAATTAATTTGTAAACCTATATCATTAATTATATTATTTTCATCGTAAAGATTGATTTTTGGTAATAACTTACCCTCTTGTAAAGCTGTTATATTGTCATAAAGAACAGAAACTTCATCATTTGTATTATTGTTTTCAGAGATTTTTAAAAACTCATAAATGAATTGATCTATATTAATCAATAATTTTTCCTCCAATAAATACTCATACGCTATAAATCTTAATAATTTTGTTTTAATAGTTTGATCAGACACTTGATCGTTTATATAATTCAATCGTTCTAGATTAAAATTTAAATTATAATCGTAACCTTTTTCTAATGAAAATGATTCATTAATAGATTTTAATGTGATATAATCTAAGTAAGGTTTAAAGTGAGACAATTCAGTGATGTTTAAACCAATGCTTTCTCTATATTTTTTAAAATAATCAATATTTTTTGTATGGTTTTCTTTATTTAATATTATAAAGTTTTCAATGTGTGAATAGAGTGGAATAAGTATCGCATGTCTTATTATTAAATCAGAAATAAAATTAGTTTTGATAACAGATTTATATTTTGAATAATGTTTATTTTTTACATTTTTCAATGAATCAATGATACTTTTGAATTCTATTTTAGAAGATTTGTACTTAGATTTCACAAAGTTTTCCTCTTTTTCATGTTCTAAAAAAACATCAATTAAGTAATTGTTCTTAGAGGCGCCCAAACCAGAAAAAACTAAAGATTCATCAAAATCCAAAGAATTCAATCGTAACACTAAACTATCTCCCTTATTAATAATTAAGTATTGAAATTCGGGAAGATGAATAAAATTATAAAGGCCATTATTTAAATTTTCTAGAGATGATGAAAAAACTCCCTCTTTATTTATGTTAATTTTTTTTATAATCTTTTCATCTTTTAAAATTAGAATCTCATCATTTGTTGGTTTAATAATTTTTCCACTGATAAAAGTTTTATTTTGATTATTACATCCAATAAAAAATGTGATTAACAAACAAATAGCAATTGATCTAAACATTTAATGAATTGTTTTTTTATTTAATTTAAATAATAATAAAGAAAATTCATAACCCTGATTTTATTAAGTTTGCAAAAATTTAATCTTATTATATGTTAAGTGTTTCTAATCTCTCTGTTCAATTCGGCAAAAGAGTATTATTCGATGAAGTTAATACTTCTTTTGTAAAAGGTAACTGTTATGGTATTATAGGTGCCAATGGTGCAGGTAAATCAACCTTTTTAAAAATTTTATCAAAATCAATTGAACCAAATTCAGGAAGTGTCCATTTAGAAGCTGGTAAAAGAATGTCGGTTTTAGAACAAAATCATTTTGCTTTTGATGAAAAACAAGTTTTAGAAACAGTTATCATGGGTAATAAAGAACTTTTTAGTATTAAAAAGGAAATGGATGAAATTTATGCTAATCCAGATTTTTCAGACAAGGATAGTGATAGAGTAGGAGTTCTTCAATTAGAATATGAGGAAATGGATGGATGGAACGCAGAAAGTTCGGCAGCAGCATTATTGTCTAATTTAGATATAAAAGAAGAACAACACTATAAAAACATGAGTGAATTAGATGGTGTTCAAAAAGTAAAGGTTTTATTAGCCCAAGCACTATTTGGAAATCCCGATGTATTAGTAATGGATGAACCTACAAATGATTTAGATTTTGAAACAATTAAATGGCTTGAGAATTTTATTTCAAATTACGATAATACTTGTATTGTTGTATCTCACGACAGACACTTCTTAGATTCTGTATGTACCCATATTTCAGATATTGATTTTGGAAAAATAAATAACTATTCTGGAAACTACACGTTTTGGTATGAATCAAGTCAGCTAGCACTTAGACAAAAAACACAACAAAACAGAAAATCTGAAGAAAAAAAGAAAGAACTAGAAGATTTTATTGCCAGATTTAGTGCAAATGCATCAAAATCTAAACAGGCAACATCAAGAAAAAAGATGTTAGATAATCTCAAGATTGAGGATATAAAACCCTCATCTAGAAGATATCCTGCCGTAATTTTTACATCTGAAAGAGAAGCTGGTGATCAAATTCTTTCTGTTGAAAATTTAAGTTATTCCGATTCTACAAGTATATTATTTGATAAAATAGATTTTAATCTAAATAAAGGTGATAAAGTAGTCTTGTATTCAAAAGATACAAGAGCAACAACAGCATTTTATGAAATTCTGAACAATAAATTAAATCCAAATACTGGTAGATTTGACTGGGGAATAACTACCAGTCAATCATATTTACCTTTGGATAACAATTCATATTTTCAAGAAAAAATTTCTTTAGTTGATTGGCTCAGACAGTGGTCTAAAAATGACGAGGAAAGAGAAGAAGTGTTTATAAGAGGTTTTCTTGGAAAAATGATTTTTAGTGGTGAAGAAGCTTTAAAAAACTGTGATGTACTCTCTGGTGGTGAAAAAGTAAGGTGTATGCTCTCAAGGATGATGATGTTAAGATCTAATGTTTTAATGTTTGATGAGCCAACAAGTCATTTGGATTTAGAATCTATCACAGCTTTAAATAATTCAATTAAAAAATTTAAGGGAAATGTAATTTTAAGTACTCACGATTTTGAATTTGCTAAATCTGTAGGAAACAGAGTGATTGAGTTGACTCCTAATGGCGTTATAGACAGGTTAACTACTTTTGATTCTTATATAAATGACCCGAAAATAAAAGAGCTAAGAACTAAACTATACAGTTAAACTTTCTAATATTTTTTTAGATTTTTTTATTTGATCTTCAAATACATAAACAAATATGTTGTCGTTTGGGTTAAAACCGAAACCAGATAGAATAGCAGACTGCTTATTATTAACAATAATTGGGTTGATTTTATTTGAAATAAGTTCTAGTTCTAATCTTTTGCAATTTATAAAAGAACCTTTGTATAGTAGTACTTGTTTGTGCATCATAATTTCTTAAGAACGCAGCTCAGCATTAAATTTTGATTCAATTTTTGATTGAATTTTATTCATTGTTACTGTTATCTCTTTCTCAGAAAGTGTTTTTATTTGATCAAGCAATGTGAAGTTTAATGTGTATGATTTTTTTCCATCAGGCAATTTATCATCTTCGTAAACATCACTTAAAGTCATTTTATGTAAATTTTTAATATTAGATTGATTTAATATATAGTTTTCAATTTCATTATATTTTACATTATTTTCAAGTAAAAAATTTAATTCTCTTTTTACGTTTGGAAATTTAGATAGTTGATTATATTTTATAAAATCATCATTTATTAATTCTAAAATATAATCAAGATTTAAAGATGCATAATAAACTTTGTTTTTAATAGCAAGTTCAGAGAGGAATTGATTTTTGACATCACCTATTAGTGCTATACTATTTTTTTTATGAAACAGGCCTAAAGTATTATTAAATGCATCATGATTAATTATTTTTTCCGTTGTATTTATAGATAATTTGCTGAAAATATTAAGAATTATATTTTTAAGATAATAAAAATCTGAGCTGGCAGATTTATTGTTCCAGGAATTATTAAATAAGTCATTGGCAAAAACTACACTTAGTCTTTTAGATTCAGTAGTTTTATTGTTGATCATTTCATATATTTTTCCAAACTCAAAAAATTTATTATTCTTATTTTTTCTATTCAAATTAAATTTAAGTGTTTTTAAACTTGACTCGAGTAAGCTTGTTCTTAGTTGAGAAATGTCTGAGCTAATAGAATTAATAATATTTACACTTTCTCTATTTAAAATATTTAACTTGTTACTTGTAAGTGAATTATTCATTATTTCATTAAATCCGAAAGGAATTAATAAGTTAGCTATTGTGTTTTCTGTTTTATGATTCTTGTTATAACTCTCTTGAACAATTGGAAGTGACAAGTTATTTGATAATTTAATTTCATTATAGCCGAAAATCCTAAGAATTTCTTCAATTACATCACATTCTCTAGTAACATCATGTCTGTAAAAAGGAACAGTAATACCAACACCGGTTTCGGTAATATTATTAATTTTAAAATCTAATGATGTTAAAATTGATTTAATTTCCTCTCTTGGAATTTCTTGTCCAATTAATTTATTTGTTTTGTTAAAATTTAAAAGTATTGATTTTTCTTCTGGCTTTTTTGGGAATTCATCAATAACATCACTAGATATATTACCACCACAAAGTTCACAAATTAAAATTGCAGCTCTTTTGAGGGCATAATCAACAGAACCAATACAAATTCCACGTTCAAACCTGAAAGATGCATCGCTGTTAATTCCATGATGCTTGGCTGTTTTTCTAACAGATACTGGATCAAAATAAGCACTTTCTAGAAAAATCGATTTCGTTTCATTAGTAATTCCGTGATTTTGACCTCCAAAAACTCCAGCTATACACATTGGAGTGTCGGCATCACATATCATTAAGTCAGTTTTAAGAAGTTTTCTTGTTTCACCATCCAAAGTAGTAAACTCTGTTCCTTCATTTAACGTCTTTACATTAATTGATTTAGTTGTGATTTTATCAAAATCATATGCATGTAATGGTTGTCCAATTTCGTGTAAAACAAAATTTGTAATATCAACAACATTATTTAAGGGAGTTAAACCAATAGATTTTAACCTGTTTTGTAACCAAGAAGGTGATTCTTTAACAGAAATATTTTCAATACAGACACCTGTAAATCTTGGGCATAAGTTAGAGTCTTGTACATTTATATTAACTTTTTGAGTTCTTGAATTTATATGAAATGAAGAAACTGATGGCGTTATTAATTCGCCTTTATGTCCTTTGTGCATTAGAGCTGCTCTTAAATCTCTAGCAACACCTAAATGACTCATAGCATCAGATCTATTAGGAGTTAAACCAATATTAAAAACCTGATCGCTATAATTTTCATATATTTTTGAAACTTTTGTTCCAGGTTTGTGTTTAGTATTCAGAACTATAATACCATCATGGGAATTGCCAATTCCGATTTCATCCTCAGCACAAATCATACCTTGGCTAATTTCACCCCTAATTTTACTTTTAGTTATCTTAAATTTTTCATTATTTAAAGGGTGTAAAACTGTACCTACAGTTGCAACTATCACTTTCTGGTTTAATTTAACGTTGGGTGCGCCACAAACGATTTGCAATATGTTTTCATTCCCAATATTAACTTTGGTAAGTTTTAATCTATCAGCGTTTGGATGTTGTTCACAATAAACAACTTCTCCGACAACAAGTCCCTCTAGGCCTCCTTTAAACTGCTCATACTTTTCAATGCCCTCAACTTCTAAACCTATATCGGTAAGAATTTCTGAAACTTCTTCAATTTTTAAATCAATTTTTAAAAATTCTGATAACCAATTAAATGATATATTCATTAGATTTTATTATTTAAATTTCAAAGATACAATTAAGAACATTTAAATTAAATAATAACTTAACTTATATGCTTCCACAAAAGAGTGTTTTTTGTTTTCTTATTATATCCTTCCTTAATTAATTTATTTTCAATTTTAATTAATTTTTGATCATTAGAAATAATCTTTTCAGCATCATGTCTAGCTGATTCTAAAATTTCTTTATCTGTAATTATATTAGCTATCTTAAGATTTAACAATCCACTTTGTTGAGTACCCAATAAATTTCCAGGACCTCTAATTTCCATATCTACTTCAGCAACCTTGAAACCATCATTTGTACTAGTCATAGTTTTTATTCTTTTCCTTGCATCAGAACTAAGCTTATTAGATGTCATTAATATACAATAACTATTTTCAGAGCCTCTTCCAACTCTGCCTCTTAACTGATGTAATTGCGACAATCCAAATTTTTCTGAACTTTCAATTACCATTACACTTGCATTAGGAATGTTCACACCTACTTCAATAACAGTGGTAGAAACCATAATATTAGTTTTTCCATCTTTAAATCTTTTCATTTCAAAGGCCTTGTCTTCAGATTTCATTCTGCCATGTAAAATGCTTAACTGATATTCATTATTAGGAAATTCTCTAGAAATACTTTCATAACCGTCCATCAAGTCCTTATAATCCATTTTTTTAGATTCTTCAATTAAAGGGTACACAATGTATACTTGTCGTCCTTTTCTAATTTCATCTTTTAAAAATTTAAAGATTTCAAGTCTATTTCTATCTGATCTATGAACTGTTTTTACTGGTTTTCTACCAGGTGGAAGTTCATCAATAATAGAAATATCCAAATCTCCATAAACAGTCATAGCTAATGTTCTTGGAATCGGAGTGGCTGTCATTACTAAAACATGTGGAGGGTTAATGTTTTTTTTCCAAAGCTTTGATCTTTGTGCTACTCCAAATTTGTGTTGTTCATCAATTATAACAAATCCTAAATTTTTGAACTTTACATTATCTTCTAAAACTGCATGCGTTCCAACTAAAATGTTAATTTCTCCATTATTTAAATCCGAAAACAATTTAACTCTATCTCTTTTTGATGAAGAACCTGTTAATATGTTAACATTGATATTTATTTTTTTTAATGAATCGTTTAAACTGTTATAATGCTGTTGAGCTAAAATTTCTGTAGGTGCCAAAAAACAAACCTGAAAGTCATTGTCTATGGCTATTAATGAACTTAGTAAAGCAACAATTGTTTTTCCTGATCCTACATCACCCTGAAGAAGTCTATTCATTTGTGCATTCGATGAGAAATCTTTTCTTATTTCTTTAACTACTTTTTTTTGAGCATTCGTTAGTGAAAAAGATAAATGTTGATTATAAAATTTATTAAAACTTTTACCAACTTTCGAAAAATTAAATCCTTTGAATTTAGATTTTTTAAAGATATTACTCATTAAAAATTCTAATTGTAAGTAAAAAAACTCTTCATATTTTAATCTAAATTCTGCTTTAGACAAAAGCATATGATTAGTAGGAAAATGTATATTTTTATAAGCCTGTTGTTTGGAAATTAAAGAATGTTTTTCATTAATTTCTTTACTTAGATTTTCTTTTAGACAATCACTAGATTGTTTTAAAATATTGAAAATTACTTCTCTAAAAAATTTATTTGTTATTCCTCTTGAAAGAACCCTTTCATTTGAACTATAGATTGGTAATAATCCTTTAATCTGTTTTTTAGTAAATTCTGAAAGCAAATCTAGTTCAGGATGCGCAATTGAGAAATTATTTAAATACCAGTTTGGTTTTCCATACAAGACATAATCGATATTTAATTTGATTGATTTTTCTATCCATTTCGTGCCTTTAAACCAAACTATTTCAATAGTATCATTTCCATTTTTAAATGTTCCTATTAATCTATTACTTTTAATATTTTTGAAATAATACAGATCTGTAAATTTTCCAATAATTTGTACATCTGCAATGGATTTCTGAATTTCATCAATGTTGTAAAATTTAGTTCTATCAATATATCTAAAGGGAAAAAAATTTAATAAATCTATGTAAGTGAAAATTTGAAATTCTTTTTTTAAAATTTCTGCTCTATTTGGCCCAACACCTTTCAAATAATCAATGGAAGTATTTAATAAATTTTCTTTCACAACACTAATATAATTTATTAACTTTATAAGGTAAAAAATAGAAGTATTTTTCTGTTAATTTTAATTATAAACTTATTGATTTGCAAGACTATTTAAATCAGTTAAATGACTCTCAAAAGCTTCCTACTGTACACAAAGACGGGCCCGTTATGGTCATTGCTGGCGCCGGATCAGGAAAAACTAGAGTTTTAACTTATAGAATTGCCTATTTAATGGAAAAGGGAGTTGATCCATTTTCAATTTTAGCTCTTACTTTTACTAACAAGGCAGCAAGGGAAATGAAAGAAAGAATTGGTTTGATTGTCGGGGAGTCTAAAGCTAAAACACTTTGGATGGGAACATTTCACTCAATTTTTGCACGAATACTTAGATCAGAAGCAGATTATTTGGGTTATAGTTCAAATTTTTCAATTTATGATACTCAAGATTCTGAACGGTTGATTTCGTCAATAATAAAAGAACTAAAACTTGATAAAGATCTCTATAAATACAGAAATATTAGAAATAGAATATCATCACTAAAAAATAATTTAGTAACTGTTAAGGCATATTACAATAACCAAGAACTCATTCAGCAAGACAAAGAGTCCAGAAGACCACTGTTTGGCAAAATCTATCAAACCTATGTTAATCGATGTTTTAAAGCATCAGCTATGGATTTTGATGATTTATTACTTAAAACGAATGAACTATTAAACAGGTTTCCAGAAGTTCTAAATAAGTATCAGCAAAGATTTAAATATATTCATGTAGATGAATATCAGGATACTAATCACTCACAATATCTAATCGTAAAAGCACTAGCAGATAAATTTGAAAACATTTGTGTAGTTGGAGATGATGCACAAAGTATTTACGGATTTAGAGGTGCGAATATTGAAAATATTTTATCCTTTCAAAAAGATTATCCTAATTCATCAGTTTACAGACTGGAACAAAATTATAGATCTACTCAAAATATAGTAAACGCAGCTAATTCTGTTATTAATAATAATTTAAACAAACTAGATAAAAAGGTTTGGACTGATAATGAAATTGGAGATAAAATTGAAATTAATCAAACTATAACAGATTCTGAAGAAGGTAGGTTTGTGGCTTCATCGATATTTGAAGCAAAATATAATCTACAGTTAAGAAATGATGAATTCGCTGTTCTGTATAGAACAAATGCTCAGTCAAGATCAATTGAAGATGCTCTTAGAAGAAAAAACATTCCTTTTCAAATCTTTGGTGGTTTATCATTTTATCAAAGAAAAGAAATAAAAGATGTTTTAGCCTATTTAAGATTAATTGTTAATCCAAGTGATGAAGAAAGTTTAAAAAGAATAATAAATTATCCTCCAAGAGGAATAGGACAAACAACATTAGAAAAAATTCAAATATTTTCGAACGAGAAAAATATTACAATATTTGATGTAATTGAAGATATAAATAACGTTAACATCAGAATTAACAATGGCACAAAGCAAAAATTATTTGATTTTTCATGTATGATTAAAAGCTTTCAAATAGAAAACGAGAATCTTAATGCATTAGAAATATTAAATGAAGTTTTAAAAAGGGTAGGAGTTGTTAATTTACTTAAAAATGAAGGAACACCAGAATCAATAAGTAGAATTGAAAATATTGAAGAATTGATAAATGCAGTTCAAGACTTTATTGACGGTCAGAAAGAGATTGTTGATTCAAAAAATTCTTTAAGTGAATTTCTTGAAGATGTTGCTCTTATTTCAGATTTAGATAAAGATATTAAGAAATCGGAACCAAAAGTTTCTCTAATGACAATTCATTTAGCTAAAGGCTTAGAATTTTCCAATGTATATATAGTAGGTTTAGAAGAAGACTTATTTCCATCAGCTTTGAGTTCTACTACTAGATCTGATTTAGAAGAAGAAAGAAGATTATTTTATGTAGCCCTTACTAGAGCGAAGAAAAAAATAATATTATCTCATTCGAAAACTAGATATAGGTGGGGTAAACTAAATGATTGTGAACCTAGTAGGTTTTTAAGTGAAATTGACTCTCAATTTATTAACACAAATAATATAATAAACACTAAAGTAAATTTTAAAAAAAGTTCAGAAAGTAAAATTAGATTTAAAAAACCTGATAGAAAAATTCCGTTAAAAAAAATAACAAAAACAAAATTTTCGTCAAGTAGAGTCTTAGACTATACAGATATAAATACTGGTGATTCGATAATACACAATAGATTTGGAAAAGGAACTGTGGTTACTACAGAGGGAATTGGGGGAGATAAAAAAGCTGAGGTAAAATTTGAAACAAGCGGATTAAAAAAAATATTATTAAAATTTGCAAAATATCAAAAAGTAGATTAACCTCTGAATTTTCTTCTACCTTTACTTTCTGATCTATTTCTAGACCTAGACCTTGATTTGTTTTTAAAATCTCTTTTAGATTTCGATCTCCTTTCACTTTTTTCTCTATTATACTTTTTTTCAATTTTTTCTTTAGAAACGGTAACTTTTAAATCAACTCCATTGTGATTTAAAGATGAACTAGATTTTATTAGAGATTTAGTGATAGTCTTATCTATTTCAAAAATTGTATAAGATTGTCTGATATCAATACTTCCAATTTCGATTTCATTAGATTTAGTAATCCTATTTACTAATGAGATTAACTCTATTGGTGTTATGCCCTGTTTTCTACCAACATTAACAGAAAGATTTTCAAAGTCTTTAGAACGTCTTCTTGATTTAGAAGAATCCTTTGAGCTTCTATCGGATCCGTTGTCACTTTTAATGTCACGACTTTTCTTATAATAATCTAAAAACCTATTAAATTCAGCAGAAACAAAATGTTTAATTAAATCTTCACGACTAAGCCAATTTAATTTCTCATAAATATCAGGAAGAAATGGAGAAATTTGTTTTTCATCTACTTTTACTTTTTCAATTTTTTCGATTAATTTAAAAAGTTGTTTAGAACAAATATCTTTTCCGGAGGGAACATCCATTTTTAAAAACTTAATTTGAGATTTATTTTCAATAGATTTTATTTTTCTTGATTCTCTTGAGTTAGAAATTACAACAGAAATACCCTTATTACCAGCTCTTCCAGTCCTCCCACTTCGATGAGTATAAACTTCAGGATCATCAGGGAGAGAATAATTAATTACATGAGTTAAACTATTAACATCCAGTCCTCTAGCTGCTACATCGGTAGCAATAAGCATTTGAATAGTTTTATCTCTAAATCTTGACATTACATCGTCTCTTTGTGATTGACTTAAATCACCATGAATAGCATCAGCACTGTATCCGTCATTAATAAATTTACTTGCTATATCTTTAGTTTCTCTTCTTGTTCTACAAAATACAATTCCATAAATTTCAGGATTAAAATCAGAAATTCTTTTCAAAGTTGCATACTTATCTCTAGAACTTACATTGTATATATGATGTTCAACATTTTTAGATCCAGAGTTTAGTTTTTCTACAGTAATCTCATTTGCATCATTCATAAATCTCTTTGAAATACTACGAACTTCTTTTGACATAGTTGCAGAAAACAATAAAGTTTGTCTGTTTTCGGATGTTGTATCTAATATAAAATCTAAATCATCTTTAAATCCCATACTTAACATCTCATCAGCTTCATCTAAAACTACTCTTTTAACTGATTTAAAATTTAAAACTTTTCTTTTTATTAAATCCTTTGTTCTTCCAGGTGTTCCAACGATAATATGAGTTCCTTTTCTAATTGCTTTTATCTGGTTTTCTATACTAGCACCTCCATAAACAGGTGTTATTTTAATAGCTTTTAAAAATTTTGAATATGAAATTAAATCTTTAGAAATTTGAATACATAACTCTCTAGTAGGGCAGAGAACTATTGTTTGAATATTTTTGTTTTTTAAATCTATCTGTTGAATACTAGGCAGACCAAATGCTGCAGTTTTTCCTGTTCCAGTTTGAGCTAATGCAATTAAATCAGAATGATCATTTAAAACTAACGGAATTGCTTTTTCTTGAACAGGTGTCGGATTTTCAAATCCTAATTCTGAAATCGAATCAATTAGCTTTTGTTCAATTCCAAGATTTTTAAAATTATTCACTTTTTAAATTTAGGATGCAAATGTCGACTATTATATTGGTTATCAAAGATAATTATACAAAAAAAAGCATGTCTGTTAGGACATGCTTTTTATATATAATTAAAAAATCAACTCTTAGTTTGAACCAACAGCTTTCATTCCTTGTTCAATTAAATCATAAAATTGATCTAATTTAGGAAGAACAACTATTCTAGTTCTTCTATTCTTTGATCTATTTTCAGCAGTATCGTTATCAGCAACAGGAACATAGTAACTTCTTCCGGCAGCAGTCATTCTTTCTGGTTGAACTCCAAAGTCATTTTGTAAAACTCTAACAACTGATGTTGCTCTTTTGACACTCAAATCCCAATTATCTAATAATACTTCATTTTGAATTGACTGATCATCAGTATGTCCTTCTACTAAAAATTCGATTTCAGGTTTATCTAAAACAACCTTAGCTACCTTTCCAAGAACTTCTTTTGCTCTTTCGGAAACCACATAACTACCACTATTAAATAATAATTTATCTGAAATTGAAATAAATACAACTCCCTTTTCAACATTAACTTCAATGTCTTTGTCGTTAATATCTATAAAAGTACCTTTCAAACTAGTTACTAATGCTAATGTAACGGAATCTCTTCTGGTTACAGCATCTCTCATGGTATTGATTGTTAAATCTTTTTCTTTCATGCTTTCTAAAGATTTTTCAAGATTCTCAGCACCTTTTTGAGAAAGAGTTGTTAAATTACCCATGTTGTTTATAAGATCTTGATTATTGGCTTTCAAAAAAGCTACTTGATCTTTTAAAGTTTTTAAACTTGCTTCTGAGTTAGTTTTGTCTTCAATACAAGCATTAAGTTTAATTGTAGCTGTATTTAGTAAATCTTTATTTTGTTTATTAGTTGCCTCTAAAGCAGCATAATCTTTTTTAGAAATGCAAGACGGAAACAAAACTGATACAGTTAAAATAGTAAGAATTAGTTTTTTCATGTCATTTAATTTTATACTCAAATTTAAATAAAAAATTAAGACTAAAAATTAAAGTTAAGTTAAATCTGAAAATTTTTTTCTTCCTCTTAAAAAATACTGAACTAGAATTGATTTAATCGTATAATGTTTAGTTTTAGAGCTTTTTGATTTCGATTCATAATATTTATTTAAAATATTAATCTTGGAACCATTTATTCTAATTGAATTTTGAATTGTAGCATTAAAAACTTCATTAAAATGATTCATGTTTACAGTAATAAAATAATAAAATGCTAATGATAAATTAACAAATTGAATTATAATAAGTGTAGGGGATAACCATTTAAAAAGATCCATGTTTTTTATTAACATCCATCTTTGATTTCGGATATTATAAAAAAGCTTTTTTGGGTTATTATAATTTAAAGAACCACCTCCCAAATGATAAACAACACTTTTAAACAAAAAACGTTTTTGAAGATTTGGTTTTAAGTTTGATAATCTCCAACATAAATCAATTTCTTCCATATGATTAATGAAATTTTCATCAAATCCATTAATTAATTGAAAGGTTTCTTTTCTAATAAAAAAACATGCACCAGATGCCCAAAAAATATCAATATCTTGATCATATTGACCTTTATCTTTTTCTAATTTGTTAAATATTCTTCCTCTACAATAAGGATATCCAAAGTAATCAATAAATCCACCTGCGGCACCTGCGTATTCAAATTTATCCTTTTCATTAAAATCTAAGATTTTAGGCTGAGCAATTACTACAGATTTATTCTTATCAAATTCTTCAATAACTGGTGTTAACCAACCGTCTGTTACTTGCACATCATTATTTAACAAACAATAAACTTCTTCTTTAACTTCTTTAAGACCAAGATTGTAACCTTTCGCGTAGCCATAATTTTTAGAATTTATAATTAATTTAATATTTGGATAATATTTTTTTATAAATTTAACTGAGTTATCTGTTGAACAATTGTCAATTATATATATAGGGTTTTTATCAGAGTATTTGACAACACTTGGTAAAAATTTTTTTAAATGCTTTAAGCCGTTCCAGTTAAGAATTACAATAGCTATTTTCATTTGATTGGAAAATCTTTAACAAAAGTAAATTTTTTAGATAATTTATCTATTTTAAAATACAAATGATCAAGTCCATTTGTTACCATACAATATTTTGAATTCAACTTTAGATTGTAAATTGAAATTTGGTCAAAAACATTTTGAGTTAGCTTAACTGAGGGAGACTTACATTCAATAAGCATTATCACATCACCTGTTTTATTGTAAACCACTATGTCAAATCTTTTGTTTAAATTATTAATAATGATCTGTTTTTCAATGGCAATATGCGTAACAGGAATCTTTTTAAAAACTAAAAAGTTTAAAACGTGTTGCCTTACCCATTCTTCTGGTGTCAAAAGAATGTATTTTTTTCTAAAAGAATCAAAAATAAAAGTTTTATTATCAATTTTTTTTAACTTAAATTCAAAGTCTGGAAAATTTAATTTTATCATGTTTAAATAATGAATTTACAAGAAATTAATAGTATTATTTCAAAAATTAATAACAAAGTTTACAGTCCTATTTATTTTTTAATGGGAGAAGAAACATATTATATAGATTTAATTAATGATTTGTTAGAAAATAAAGTCTTGAGTGAGGATGAAAAAAGTTTTAATCAAACAATACTATATGGAAAAGACACCTCTTGTGAAGAAATTATTTCTGTTTGCAAAAGATTTCCAATGATGTCTAAATTTCAATTAGTTATAATTAAAGAAGCTCAAGATTTATCATCAAAAATTGATGGATTAGTAAATTACCTATTAAACCCAATGCATTCAACAATTTTGATAATTAACTATAAATACAAGACTTTAGATAAAAGAAAAAAAATTTATAAAGCAATTCAAAAATTTGGTTTGATTTTAAATTCTAAAAAACCTTATGAAAATCAGGTTTCAACTTGGATTTCTAATAAATTAAAAGAAGATAACTATACAATTGATATAAAAGCAAATCAAATGCTAGTTGAGTTCTTGGGAAGTGATTTGAAAATGATAAATAATCAACTTAACAAACTGAAACTATTAAAACCTGAAAGTAATAATATAGATCCAAAGCTTATTGAAAAAAATATTGGAATAAGTAAAGATTTTAACATTTTCGAATTAAGAAATGCAATAGGTTCAGGAAATTTAAGTAAAGCATTACTTATTGGTGATTATTTTTCTAGTAATATTAAAGCATATCCTACTCAATTAGTATTAAGTTCATTATTCAATTATTTTATACAATTATTTCAATTTCACAGCCTAAATAATAAATCTGATATAAATGTAGCCACAACGCTTGGTATCAATAAATTTTTTGCAAAAGATTATCATAAAGCAGCTAAAATTTATCCAATGAAGAAAATATCTTTAATAATCACTCTTATAAAAAATATTGATTTAAAAACAAAAGGATATGGTGTTAGCAATAACTCTCAACAAAATATTCTTAATCAATTAATAGTTCAAATAATGAGTTAAATGAGTTCAGGATAATTATTTGGATCGTATTCGTTCATTATACTGTATGCTGTCTCAATTATATCGTCAATTGATGGTTTTGAAAAGTAATCTCCGTCAGTTCCATATGCCGGTCTGTGTGCTTTTGAAGTTAATGTTATTGGGCTCGAATCTAAAAATTTAAACCCATCACGTTCTTGTATTATCTTTTGTAAAATATATGAGGAAGCTCCACCAGGTAAATCTTCATCGATTATTAATAACTTATTGGTTTTTTTTAAACTCTCAATAATTAAGTTAGAATTATCAAATGGAATTAAACATTGAACATCAATGATTTCACAACTAACACCTAAATCTTCTAATTCAATAGATGCTTTTTCAACTAACCTTAAAGTAGAACCATACGAAACTATAGTGATTTGATTCCCATCTTTAATTTTTTCAGATTCACCAATTAAAACTGTAAATTCAGATAAATTGTCTGGTTGCTTTTCTTTTAGACGATATCCGTTTAAAGATTC
>ERZ1046740.1475-NODE-1475-length-16472-cov-5.199732_pt1 | contig 16472 bp, 13 predicted proteins | sample MGYA00383093_ERZ1046740 | MGnify/ENA primary metagenome ERZ1046740 (study PRJEB29581, sample SAMEA5548363) | metagenome | biome: marine; feature: coastal; material: water | depth 25 m | study: Short-term variability in the microbial, nano- and picoplankton... | reverse complement strand
CAGCACATACGCATTCAATGGGCGAAATACAGCTCCAGCCTGGAACACAGTACCGAACCCAAGCGTATTGTCGATCACTGGCAACCCAGTGCAGACGTTTACGACATATTGCGCATGTCGCACATCGATACCGAGTTTGCCCAGTCACTTCTACCGGAATTTATCGTCTACTGGAAAGATTCGAACCAGACACATACTTCCTGGAACAGTAAGTTCCTGCAGCATGTAAAATATCATTGGGCCAAGCGCCACCAACTTGCACAAACGGAATCCAGCCATGGCGGACAGCAGGGAAATAATTCAACAGGTCGCACGAGAGATAGAAGCCTCGAGCAAGACCTCACTGACACCTCCTGGGCAGACTGACACAAAGCCCCGTCCCACAGACGAGGGTCACGTTGAGGCGATTAACCAGGTGTTCGCCCTTTTTCGGTTGAATTACCACAACCAGTATTACGCCGCCTTTCCCGATGCCACCCAACTCAACCAGATCAAAAAGCTGTGGCTGGAATCGCTGGCAGACTTTCCGGTAGAGCAGATTCTCAACGGCGCAAAACACGCCATTGAGCACAGCGAGTACTTGCCCACTCTCAACCGCATGCTGGAATGCTGCCAGGAAGGCCTGGGAGAATTCGGCCTGCCGGGCGCACGTGATGCCTTTGTGGAAGCCTGCCAGGCGGCGTCACCTAAATCCGCACAGAAGTGGAGCCACCCGGCAGTGTATCTTGCAGGTAAAGACAGCGACTGGTTTTTCCTCGCCAACAATGTGGAGAGAATTACCTGGCCGGTGTTTCGCGATCGCTACCAGCGCTATTGCGCGGCGGTGCTAAGAGGAGACACTCTGGAGATCCCAGCACCTGAAGCGCTGGAAAAAAAGCCTGCTGAGCCCTTGTCTGCCGAAGAGCAATTAAGTGCCCTGAAAAAACTGCGGGAAGAAACGGGAATTTAGTTGGCAGGCGTGAAGCTGCCAGGTACATGACGAGACCCAAAGCAAAGGGCCCACCCATTAATACTCGTCGTAAGAACCCCGGGCGAGATTCTCAAAGCGGGTATAAGGCCCGATAAAGGCCAGGCGACAGGTACCAATTGGGCCATTACGCTGCTTGCCGATAATAATCTCCGCTACACCCTTGTCCGGAGACTCCTCGTTGTAGACCTCATCCCGGTAAATAAACATGATTACGTCTGCATCCTGCTCGATGGCGCCTGATTCGCGCAGGTCTGAGTTCACCGGGCGCTTGTTGGGGCGCTGCTCCAAAGAGCGGTTAAGTTGTGACAGGGCCACCATGGGGCATTCCAGCTCCTTGGCGATAGCCTTCAGGTTACGGGAAATCTCGGAGATCTCTGCGGTGCGGCCCTCGGTAGAACCGGCCACCTGCATCAACTGCATGTAATCGACCATGATCATACCCAGTTTACCCCCGTTCTCCCTGGCCACTCTGCGCGCTCGGGTGCGAAGTTCAGTGGGAGTCAGCGCCGGGGTATCGTCGATATACAGGGGAACATCCTTGAGCTTGGTGACAGCGGTAGACAGCTTGGGCCAGTCTTCCTGCTCCAGTTTGCCGTTGCGGATGCGGGTCTGGTCGATACGGCCGATCGAAGCCAGCATACGCACCACCAGCGAATCCGCAGGCATTTCCATGCTGAATACCAGGATGGGTTTGTCCTGTGCCAGTACCGCGTTTTCCACCAGGTTCATGGCGAAACTGGTTTTACCCATGGAGGGCCGCCCGGCCACAATCACCAGGTCAGAGGGCTGCAAGCCGGAGGTCATACCGTCCAGGTCAGCAAAGCCAGTCGTCAGGCCGGTGATATCACCGCCGGAATTAAATAACTCTTCAATCCGCCCCACCGCTTTTTGCAGCAGCGGATTTACATCCTGTGGCCCGCCGGCCTTGGGGCCCTGCTCGGAAATCTGCATGATGCGGCGCTCGGCCTCATCCATGAGTTCACCGGAGGAACGGCCTTCCGGATTAAAGCCGCTGTCAGCAATCTCCTGGGCCGCTTCAATCAGTTGGCGCAGGCTGGCGCGCTCACTGACAACCTCCGCATAGGCGCGGATATTGGAGGCACTGGGTGTATTTTGGGCCAGCTCCGCCAAATACGGCAGACCGCCGGCGGCATCCAGCTGCCCCAGGGCTTCGAGCTTGTCCGCTACGGTGATCACATCCACCGGTTCAGAGTCCTCTGCCAGTTTGGCAATCTGCTTGAATATCAGCCGGTGGTCTGTGCGGTAAAAGTCCCCCGAGCTAACAGCCTCGGCCACTGAATCCCAGCCATCTGCAGACAGCAGCAACCCGCCCAGCACTGACTGCTCGGCTTCGATGGAGTGTGGTTGCATCTTGATTCGCGCAATATCCCCATCCGGCGGATACGGCAGTTCTGAGACGTTACTGGGAAAATCGGGGTCGGACATTACTTTTGCGTTTTATTGTTGGGACCGCACAGAATATCGGAACTGGCGCAAAGATAATATGGCCAGCGGGGGAACCCGGGGAAATAAAAGTGCTTGTTCGCAGATTGCCGGGAAATTCCCAGGCGCAGTGGCCGCCAATCCAAAAAAGCTACGCCCAACAAGACCTACTATTGCACAGGTGCCAACCGCGCCAGACGCCCGATACGATCGCTGCGGCAGATAGCCCAACGCTCATGGGGCTCCACCATGTGATTGGCGATGACGGCAAACACAATCGGGTTGAAGGGAAAGCCTACGTGGCTGGCCATTACCGCCATATTGGTAACGTAGTCGGGGTTGCCCTGACAGCGGGCGATTCCAGTACCAACAATACCGTCTGATTCACTAAACAACGTCAGCACCGGCACCCGCAGCTCACCACCGCTATAGGTGTATTCTACCCAGTCCCTGATGGACTCCTCGGATTCTTCGTTTTCACTGCCATTCATACGCGCCATAACGCTATAAAGAGCCGTACCACGCGGGTCGCCAAAGGGAGTGCCCAGGGTAATCACCTGGCGAATCCACTGAGGGTAGCGATGGGCAAGAGCCACCGAATACAAGCCACCCAAACTCCAGCCAATCAGGGTGATCTTACGGCCACTGGCACGAAACTCTCGTTCAATCCGCCGGGCAATCTCTTCTTCCAGCTGCGCCCGGTGGACCATGAAACCCTCCATCGTGTCAGCGCTGGCTTCGGAAGCATTGCGCCCAAGACCCCATGGCACTGCGTTGTAGCCACAGTTGTTGAGCACTTTGCGCAGTAAGGATGTAGAGCCGTCTGCCCCCATAAAACCGGGAATAGTCATCACGGTGTGGCCATCGCCACGGGGCAAATTCCTGAACAGGCGATTAAGCAGCAGGCTGCTGCCGGCCTCAAGCACCACCCGACCCAGTTCGGCTGCGCTGTGGCGCAATTTGGGAGGTTGTATATCGGGTTTGAAGCTCGAAGCGGTGTTAGCCATATATAGCTGCCTTGGGGCAAATTACAGGCTCATATTGTGGCTTTTCCCCATAGGGGAATACAGCGAAACCTAGCAGTGCCGGTTTAATAATTTATGCTAGAATCGCGCCCTTCCGCGGAATCAATCGCCCACAATCTGAACATCAAACCGTGACCGACACCCGAGATACAATTTACGCCCAGCCTCTTAGTGATACAGGCCTGTTCACTTTCGATGACTCCGTGGCGCGGGTTTTTCCAGACATGATCAAGCGCTCGGTGCCCGGCTATCCCACCATTATCACCATGACCGGCCTGCTGGCGGGGCGCTATGCCACGCCGGGCAGCAATCTCTATGATATGGGCTGCTCCCTGGGCGCTTCCACCCTGTCCATGCGCCAGAACCTGCAGTTGGAAGGCTGCCGGATCATTGGTATCGACAATTCACAGGCCATGCTGGACCGCTGTCGCAATATCATCGACACAGATACCCACGACACCCCTGTAGACCTGGTTTGCTCTGACCTGCAGGATGTTTCGGTGGCAGATGCTTCGGTTGTAGTGCTGAACTTCACCCTGCAGTTCGTTCCCGTGGAGCAACGCGATGCGGTAGTTCGCAGTATTTACAACGGCCTTCGCCCCGGAGGCATCATGGTGCTATCGGAAAAGGTAATGTTTGCCGACTCGCACCTGGACGAACTCAATATCGAGTTGTATCACCAGTTCAAACGCGACAATGGCTACAGCGAGCTGGAGGTGGCACAGAAACGCTCTGCCCTGGAAAATGTGCTGCGCCCGGAGACTTTGCAACAACACAAACAGCGTATTGGCGATGCCGGCTTCAGTTCCTGTGATGTCTGGTTCCAGTGTTTCAATTTTGCCTCGCTTATTGCCCTGAAATGATCGACTACCAGCCATTAATCGAGCACTGGCGTGAGGGTGAGCTGGCGCCCTGGGCCCAACTGCTGGAAGCACAAATTGCAAAAGGTCTGTCGCTACAACGATACGGGGATCTCGCCCGTTGGTTACAAGTGCTGGAAGACCTGCCCGACATTCACCCCGACCATATTCAACTGGATGCCGCCACCGTGGGAGCCACCCTCAACCACCCCCTGCCAGAGCCCGAGCTGGCAGCACTTGGTGAATCCCTGCAGGGCCTGCATCCCTGGCGCAAAGGCCCTTTTGACTTGTTTGGCGTTCATATCGACACCGAGTGGCGCTCCGACTGGAAGTGGGATCGCCTGCTGCCGGGACTGGCCCCACTGGAAGGCCGGCGCGTTCTGGATATAGGTTGCGGCAGTGGCTACCACTGCTGGCGTATGCTCGGAGCCGGTGCCGCCGAGGTTATCGGCATCGACCCTACACCGCTTTTCGTGGTGCAGTTCTGGGCTCTGCAAAAATACCTGCGCCAGGACAACATATGGGTATTACCCCTGGGTATTGAGCATGTACCGGCAAAGTTACAGGCCTTCGATACCGTTTTTTCCATGGGCGTGCTCTACCACCGGCGCTCTCCCATGGACCACCTCATGGAGTTACGCGACACCCTGCGCCCTGGCGGACAACTGGTGCTCGAGACTCTGGTTATAGAAGGTGGGGCGGGAGAAGTTCTGGTACCCGAGGGACGTTATGCGCGTATGGGCAATGTCTGGTTCTTGCCCAGTTGCGATACCCTGGTCAGCTGGCTGCGCAAGACAGGCTTCACAGACCCGCAGATTGTCGACGTAAGCACCACCAGCACTGACGAGCAACGCTCCACGCCATGGATGACCTACCACTCGTTAAAGAACTTTCTCGATCCGGATAATCCCAAGCTATCTATTGAAGGCCATCCTGCCCCGCGGCGGGCAATCGTCACTGCGCAGCTTGCAGGTGGCTAGTGTTAGCTGGCTGAAGCAGCCCAGGCCATCACCCTGGCAGGTTTTTGCCGCCCTCTGTGGTGGCGAGGCTCCGAATCACCCTGCTCGTCTGGCTAGAAACCGCTAACCAGTATCCAGGGCGGCCTGAACCTGGTATTGCGCCCTGGCTTGGACCCGATTCTCCGATTTCTCCACAGGAGATTTTTTACTCAATGCAGGGATTTTTCCCGCCGATGCTCATGGAATACAAATTCGAAGACCTCACGGAAGTTGCGAGCGAAGTGGACATTGATGCCATCGCGCAAGTAGTCGGGCAACTCTTCAAAGTCTCGGCGATTGGCGTGGGGCAATATTAGCTCCATTATTTTGCTGCGGCGCGCGGCAATGACCTTCTCCCGAATACCGCCCACTGGCAGCACCTGTCCTGTGAGGGTGAGCTCGCCAGTCATTGCCAGGGGGCGCTTAATACGCTCCTTGCGCGCCAGTGACACCAGCGCAGTGGCCATGGTGATTCCCGCACTGGGGCCGTCCTTGGGCGTCGCACCCTCGGGCACATGCATGTGCACCATAGCCATATCAAAGAAATCCAGGTCACAGCCGTAATCCTTGAGGTGGGAAATCACATAGCTGTAGGCGATTTCCGCGGACTCGCGCATCACCTCACCAAGACGCCCGGTGAGTTTGAAGCCCCGGTTTAGCGTGTGAATCTGGGAGGACTCAATAGCCAGGGTTGCCCCGCCCATGGTTGTCCAGGCAAGGCCGGTGGCTACCCCAAGACCGCGCAGTGGTTTGTCCGGCGAAAAAGGTGGCTTGCCCAGTAAATCATCGATGTCTTTTTTGCCAACCCGCAGTTTTTCTTCCTCTGTATCCAGCATTTGCATAATGGACTTGCGCATAATCCGCGCCAGCTGCTTCTCCAGGGTACGCACCCCCGCCTCACGGCAATAGGAGTCGATCACATACTTCAGGCCAGCTTCATTAATTTTCAGCTGATAATCGCTGAGACCGTGACGCTGCAGTTGCTTGGGCCACAGGTGATTGCGAGCAATAGAGAGTTTTTCTTCTGCCACGTAGCCCGACAGGCGGGTGACTTCCATTCTGTCCAGCAGCGGGCCGGGGATAGTATCGAGTTGGTTGGCGGTGCAGATAAACAACACCTTGGATAAATCCACCCTCAAGTCCAGGTAGTGATCCAGAAACTCGCTGTTCTGCTCCGGGTCCAGCACTTCCAACAGTGCAGAGGCCGGGTCCCCCTGGAATGAAGCGCCAATCTTGTCGATCTCGTCCAGCATGATAACGGGATTGGAGACCTGCACTTCTTTCAGCGCCTGTACGAACTTGCCGGGCATGGCGCCTATATAGGTGCGCCTATGGCCTTTGATCTCTGCTTCATCGCGCATACCGCCAAGACTAAAGCGGTAGAACTCACGCCCCAGGGCATCCGCCACTGATCGACCGATACTCGTTTTACCCACCCCCGGTGGACCCACCAGCAACATGATAGAACCTGCAATTTCGCCCTTGAAGGCACCCACAGCGAGAAACTCCAGAATACGTTCCTTCACATCCTCCAGGCCCTCATGATGTTCGTTCAGCACAAGCCGGGCGTTTTTCAGCTCCAGCTTGTCTTCGGACATCACGCCCCAGGGCACCGAAGTCGCCCAGTCCAGGTAGTTGCGGGTAACACCGTATTCCGGGGAGCCTGTCTCCAATACCGACAGCTTGTGCAGCTCTTCCTTGATACGCTTGTCCACCGCTTCTGGCAGAGTCATGCCGGAAATTCGCTGTTCGAACATCTCCGCGTCCGAGGTGCGGTCGTCCTTGGAAATACCCAATTCTTTCTGGATGATTTTCAGTTGTTCGCGCAGGAAAAACTCGCGCTGCTGGTCAGACACCTGCTCATTCACCTGGCTGGTAATCTGGCCCTGTAGCTCCGCCACTTCCCGTTCCTTACGCAGCAGATTCAGCACTTTTTCCATGCGCGAACGCAGGGGCAAGGTATCAAGTATCTCCTGTAACTGCTCACCGGAAGCGGTAGTAAGTGCAGCAGAAAAGTCTGCCAACAAACTGGGCTGGTTCGGGTTAAAATTGGCCATGTACTGCTTCAGTTCCTCGCTATACAGAGGGTTAAGCGGCAGTAATTCCTTGATCTCCTTGATCAGGGCCATGGCGTAGGCCTTGATCTCGTCCGAGTCTTTATCTCCCTGACTGCGAGGGTACTCCACCTGCACCAGGTAGGGGGGGGTCTCACTCAACCAACGCACAATTTTGAAACGGCGCACACCCTGCGCCAAAAACTGGCCCTCCTGCTCCGGCGCCATTGGAGGGCGATGCAGGCGCACGGCACAGCCAATCTCTGGAAATTGGCGGGGTTCAACACCATCAGGACCAGCATTTTGCACATAGGACAAGCCAATCAGGTTGCTGCCTGATTTACCAACGGCTTCCAGGGTCTCGTTCCAGTCCTGGGGGTTAATTGCCACAGGCTGTACCTGTCCCGGGAAAAACGGGCGATTGGGAGCAGGCATTAGATAGAGTGTGTCCGGCAGGACATCGTCAGCCACCGCAGGCGCCTGGGATTCATCTGCCGGCTCCACGATTTCCGCTTCTACGGGCTCGTCAAATTGACTCATATCTGGTCCTTCTCTGGTTACTGCTCAACCGGGGTGTGGCGCGCGCATTGAGTGCTACGCGTTGAGTTCTATATGCGGCTGAACAGGCAGTTTTCAAGCGCAATCAGGCTATTACACTGCTTCTGCACAGAAAGCGGAAAATACACATGGGATCTTTATCGGGCAGGCTATACAGAGAGAGCCGCCGTGGAGTTACTTTTGCGCTTACTGATGTCGAGCCAAGGTCTGGCAGCGGGAGAATACCTATACTCAGCGCATCGTGCGAAGTTTACTCTTCGAGGCCCTGTTGCCCGGTGGGCATGCCGGCGAGGGGGAAGCTGGCAACATTGCCATCGGTAGCGGTCGCATCAGTGACTTTAACGCTGCCTTCCTTGTCTACTTCGTCGATACGAATTATCGCCTGTAGAGGAATATAGCTGCGGGTAACACCGTTGAACTCGTGCTTGAGTTTTTCTTCACTGGGGTCCACCACGATCTTGGAGCGCTCCCCGAAGACAAACTCCTCCACCTCGATAAAGCCCCACATATCGCTCTGGTAGATCTGCCGGGCAAATACTTCAAACACCTGGGTGCCATTTTGGAAAATCACTTTGTAGACGGGCTGGGCTGACATGTTTTCCTCGTGAGATTGACCGACTGCAGTATACCCCCAGTGGCCTGTAGATTGTGGCCTGTGGATTTCAGGGGGCGGCAATATTACCACTCTGAGCATGAATTGCCAGCGGCAAACCCCCACCGGCGCTAGGTTTCAGCGAATCTAATGGGTATACTTCGCAGCCCTTTTTTAACGAGCTCCAACGAAGACGCCGTGCCGAAGAAACTGTACATCAAGACCCATGGCTGCCAGATGAACGAATACGACTCATCCCGTATGCGCGATCTGCTACAGGAAAGCCATGACCTGATCCCCACTGACAACCCGGAGGAGGCCGATGTATTGCTGCTAAACACCTGTTCTATAAGGGAAAAAGCACAAGAAAAGGTATTTCATCAACTGGGCCGCTGGAAGCCGCTGAAGAAGAAGAACCCCAACCTTATTATCGGTGTCGGTGGCTGTGTGGCCAGCCAGGAAGGGGAAGAGATAGGCCGCCGGGCACCCTATGTGGACCTTGTATTTGGCCCCCAGACGCTACACCGCTTGCCGGACATGATGGAGCAGCGCGGCCCCGGTGGCACTATCGTGGTCGATGTCAGCTTCCCGGAGATCGAAAAATTCGACCGCCTGCCAGAGCCGAAAGTTGAAGGGCCCTCTGCTTTCGTATCAATAATGGAAGGCTGCAGTAAGTACTGCACATTCTGCGTTGTGCCCTACACCCGGGGCGAGGAAGTCTCCCGCCCGCTAGATGATGTGATCGCAGAGATTGCCCACCTGGCAAATGGCGGCGTAAAGGAAGTGAACCTGCTGGGGCAGAACGTTAACGCTTATCGCGGCGAGAGCCATACCGGCGATATCGTCGATTTCGCCGAGCTGCTGCACTATGTGGCGAAGATTCCCGGCATTGAGCGCATACGCTACACCACCTCCCATCCAGTAGAGTTCTCCGACGCACTCATTGAGGCCTATGGTGAGATTCCGCAACTGGTGGATCACCTGCACCTGCCGGTACAAAGCGGGTCAGACCGTATTCTGGCGGCAATGAAGCGCGGCCACACGGTATTGGAATACAAGTCCAAAATTCGCCGCTTGCGCAAGATTCGCCCTGATATCAGCCTCTCGTCAGATTTCATCATCGGCTTTCCCGGGGAAACCGAAGCAGACTTTGCCGACACTATGAAACTGATCGAGGAGATCGGTTTCGACATGTCTTTCAGCTTTATCTACAGCGCCCGTCCTGGCACCCCGGCAGCAGATTTGCCTGACAGCACAGACGAGGCAAGCAAGAAGCAGCGGTTACAGATTCTCCAGACCCGGATTAACCAGCAGGCCCAGGAAATCAGTAGACGCATGGTGGGCACCACCCAGGCCATTTTAGTAACTGGCGTGTCGAAAAAAGATCCCGGGCAGTTACAGGGACGCACCGAAAACAACCGTGCGGTGAATTTTTCCTGCACCGATCACCACCTCATTGGCCAGTTCACCCAGGTGGACATCTATGAGGCCCTCCCCAACTCCTTACGAGGCACTCTCCATGACAGTTGACGGGAGGGATATCCAGTATATGCTTTACGCTAATGACATTGCCCGCGTGGCCAACTAACACATTGAATAGCGAAGCTCCCCCTCAGCAGCCTGCCGAGCAACCGACCACCCAGCAGACACTCTCCCTGGAACCCAATGACGCGCGTCACTTGGCCATGCTCAACGGCCAGCTGGACAGCCATTTGCGGCAGATAGAGCAGCGCCTGGGGATACGCATTAGCGCCCGGGCCAACCAGTATCAGCTCAGCGGCCCGGCGGTTAACGTCACCGCCGGAGAGCAATTGTTAATCCACCTCTACGCAGAAGTTTGCCAGGGTGTGGCCCTGAGCCCGGAATCCCTGCACTTGCAATTGCAACAGGCGGGCATGGAGCACCTGGTTGAAGTCGCCCAGGGCGACCAACCGGTGGAGGCAATCCAGATCATTCGCACCAAGCGCGCTTCCATCAAGCCCCGGGGTAAAAACCAGCAGGGTTATGTGCGCACTATCAAGCAGCACGATATCAATTTTGGTATAGGCCCGGCAGGTACTGGGAAAACCTATCTGGCCGTGGCCTGCGCAGTTGAGGCCCTGCTCGAAGAACGGGTACGGCGCATTCTACTGGTCAGGCCAGCGGTTGAAGCCGGTGAAAAGCTGGGCTTTCTGCCCGGCGACCTGAGCCAGAAGATCGACCCCTACCTGCGTCCTCTCTACGATGCACTGTATGAAATGCTCGGCTTTGAAACCGTTAACAAGTTCATAGAGCGCAATATTATCGAGGTGGCTCCACTGGCCTTTATGCGCGGCCGCACGCTCAACAACGCCTTTATCATTCTTGATGAGGCCCAGAACACCACCCGGGAACAAATGAAAATGTTCCTCACCCGCATCGGCTTTGGCTCTACTGCTGTTATCACCGGTGATGCCACACAGATTGACCTGCCAAAAGACTCCCTGTCGGGCCTCACCCATGCCGGAAATATTCTCGCGGATGTGGACGCCATCGGTTTCACCTACTTCGGCAACAAGGACGTGGTGCGCCACCCCCTGGTGCAGCGCATTGTGGAGGCCTATGACACCCACGAGGACCGGGCCACTCCCCTGGATTCCAGCAAACTGTGAACCTGCAACTGGATATACAGTGTGCCAGCGCCGAGCCCGTCCCCGACGAGGACGACATACGAAGCTGGATTGAAGCGGTACTCTCGGGACGTCGCCAGGGCGACAGTGAAGTCAGCCTGCGGCTGGTGGACACCCCGGAAATGACAGGCCTTAACGAAAACTATCGCGGCAAGAGCGGCCCCACCAATGTGCTGTCTTTTCCCGCCGACCTGCCCGGTGAAATCGAGCTACCACTACTGGGAGATATCGTTATCTGCGTTCCCGTAGTTGAACGCGAGGCCGCTCAGCAAGGCAAAACACTACAGGCCCACTGGGCCCATATGGCAGTACACGGCACCTTGCATCTGCTGGGTTACGACCACATCGAGGAGCACGAGGCACAGATTATGGAAGCGCTGGAAAGCGCCATTTTGCTGGACCTTGGCTACCCCTGCCCCTACCAGGGCGATCACCCCAAGGAGCATGCTTCAGCATGAGCGAAGACCACCCGGGCAGCGACGCGCCTGAAAAATCCTGGCTGGATAAAATCAGCCACCTGTTCTCCAGCGAGCCCCGTAACCGCAAGGACCTGGAAGACGTTCTCTCAATAGCCGCCGAGAACGAGGTTATTGATGATGACGCCCGCACTATTATCGAAGGTGCCATGCAAGTCAGCGACATGCAGGTTCGGGATATCATGATCCCTCGCTCCCAGATGGTAGTAATTAAGGCCGAGTGCACCCTGGAAGAGATGCTTCCCCAGATTATCCGCTCCGCACACTCACGCTACCCGGTAATCGGTGAGAGCCCCGACGACATTCTCGGCATTTTGCTGGCCAAGGATTTACTGCCTGAAATCCTCAGCGAAGACCGCAACCTGTTCAAAATCGACCCCCTGCTGCGCCCCACGGTGGTGGTTCCCGAGAGCAAGCGGCTTAACGTGCTGTTGCGGGAATTTCGTATGAACCGCAACCATATGGCAATCGTGATCGACGAATACGGCGGTGTCGCCGGACTGGTGACTATTGAGGATGTGCTGGAGGAAATCGTCGGCGAGATTGAAGACGAGACTGACGCCGAGGCCGACCGCTTTATCCGCAAAATTTCTGAAGCCGATTATTTCATCAAGGCTCTCACTCCCATCGACGAATTCAACGAATACTTCAGCTGCGGCTTCAGCGAAGAGGGGTTCGACACAATTGGCGGCCTGGTAATACAAGCGCTGGGCCATATGCCCACCCGCAACGAGATCGCCGTTATCGACAAATTCGAATTCAAGGTGATTAACGCCGACCAGCGCAAGATACACAGCCTGCGCATGCGCCCTCTTCAGGACTGACCGGGATCAGCGCATGAGCAACCAGGAAACCGGGCTTAATCCCTGGGTAGTGGTGTTACTGGCACCGCTGGCCGGGGCGCTGGTTACGCTTTCCCTCGCTCCCTTTGATATCTGGCCCGCGGGTATTATCGCCTGCGGCCTCTACGCTTATCTTTTATGCACCTGCAGCCCAGGCCAGGCACTGTGGCGAGGCTTTCTGTTTGGCCTGGGAATGTTCGGCAGTGGCACCTCCTGGGTTTATGTAAGCATTCATGTGCACGGCTATGCACCAGTGCTTCTGGCGACAATTCTCACCGTAATTTTTTGCGCTGGGCTGGCCCTGCTACACGCGCTGTTTGCCTGGTGTTATGTGCGCTTTGTGCGCGCGCTTCCCGGGGGCATGCTGATCGGCTTTCCCGTCATCTGGGTGCTGTTCGAGTGGCTGCGCAGCTGGCTATTAACAGGGTTCCCCTGGCTGATGCTGGGCTACGCCCATATCGACACACCCATAGCGGGCTGGGCGCCGATCCTCGGGGTATACGGCCTGTCCTTCATCTGCGCGATCAGTGGTACCTGCCTGTTCCTGGCCTGGCGCAGCAGAACGCCCATTACCTGGGTTACCTATGGTGTGATCATCACCACACTGTGGATAGGTGGTGCTGTATTGAAGCCGATTGAATGGGTAGCACCAGCGAGTAAAACGCCTTTATCTACTGCCATTTACCAGCCAAACATTCCGCAGGAGCACAAATGGGATCCGCGCTTTTACCGCCCCATTCTGCAGCAGCTGGAGGATGCCAGCCTGCCACTTATGGGACACGACATTCTGCTATGGCCTGAGGCTGCCATACCCAATTACTACCAGCGCGCGCAGTCTTTTCTGGAACCAATAGCGCAGCAGGCAGCACTGACTGATACCGCCTTGATTACCGGCATTCCCTACCGGGATGAAGAATCCGAACATTTTTACAACAGTATCGTGGCACTGGGTTTTGGCGAGGGAACCTACCATAAGCAACGTCTGGTTCCATTTGGTGAATACGTACCGATGGAGAATTGGTTACGGGGATTGATCGCCTTTTTCGATCTGCCCATGTCGGCCTTCAGTGCAGGTGCGGCAGACCAGCCGCCGCTAAGGGCTGGTGCCTTCAGGGTGGCTCCCCTGATCTGCTACGAAGTTGTCTATCCGGACCTGGTGGCAAAGGGTGCGCGCAATGCCGACCTGCTGGTCACCATCAGTAACGACAGCTGGTTCGGACGTTCCATAGGTCCCCTGCAACACCTGCAGATGGCGCAGATGCGCGCGCTTGAGACCGGGCGCTACCTGATACGCGGCACCAATAACGGCGTATCAGCCATCATTGATCACCAGGGGCGGATTCTGAACCAGACGGAGCAATTTGTAGAGGCTACCCTCATCGGAGAAGTTCAGGTGATGTTGGGCAATACGCCCTTTGGTACTTTTGGCTCCACCCCCATTATTGCGGGCTCGGCCATTGCACTGGCGCTGATGTACCTGATGTACCTGGGCTTCTGGCGCGATACCGAGTAAGCGGGTTTACTTCGTACCGGACTGAAGAATGAAACCCTCCAGTTTCTTATCCGTGCCGAAAACGTGTCGGGTAAGCCATTCTGTGAGATAAGTTCCTATCAGGTCCATATACTGATCATCCACCATCGCATCGGCCGTGAGCAGACCCTCAACCTCCTGGCGAAAGCCATTATGTGCGGCTTTATGTTCTGCAAAGCCGGGATAATCCAGTGCTTCCATGTAGCACTCTTCCAGGTAGAAGTGGTTTTCGGCGTAGTCCTTAAGCTTTTTAAAGACCTGTCTGTCCGCGCCCGGCTCACTGATGAGGTCCAGTATCTCGAATAACACCTGATGCTGAGCATCCTGCCAGAGAATGTCACTGGTTTTACGCATGGGCTAATCTTGTACTAATTTCATCGATTTCGCTACGACTGAAATCAACAAGGTCAGGATTGCTGCCGCAGTGCTATCTCACCTCCATCATCAATAATGCCGCTGCAGGTGCCGGGTTTTGCTGGTAGAATCCGCCCTTCACTTTTGACCGGCGCAATCCCGTCCAGACCCAGATGTGGCACGGGATGGCACTATATTTACTCACTATTACAGAATGAGCAGAGACGCGGTGACCCAGCAGCACTACAACCCAGCGGCCCTTGAAAAAGACGCCCAGGAACACTGGTTGGCAAACAACAGTTTTGCCGTACAACAGGACGACTCGCGTGAGAAGTTCTACTGCCTGGCCATGTTTCCCTACCCCAGCGGCAAATTGCACATGGGTCATGTGCGCAACTACACCATTGCCGATGTCATCGCCCGCTACCAGCGCATGCAGGGCAAGAATGTTCTGCAGCCCATGGGCTGGGATGCTTTTGGCCTGCCAGCGGAAAATGCCGCCATCGCCAATAATGTGCCCCCCGCCCACTGGACTGCGCAGAATATCGATTACATGCGCACCCAGTTACGCCAGCTCGGCTTCGCTTATGACTGGGATCGGGAACTGGCCACCTGCGACCCGGATTACTATCGTTGGGAGCAGTGGTTTTTTACCCGCCTGTTTGAAAAAGGCCTGGCCTATAAGAAAAAAGCCGAGGTGAACTGGTGCGAAACAGACCAGACCGTACTGGCCAACGAACAGGTTGTAGATGGCTGCTGCTGGCGCTGTGACAACCCGGTTGAACGCAGGGAGATTAACCAGTGGTTCATCAAAATCACGGCTTACGCTGACCAGTTGTTGACTGACCTCGACAAACTGGACCAGTGGCCCGAGCAGGTGCGCACCATGCAGCGCAACTGGATAGGGCGCTCCGAAGGTGTGGAACTGGACTTCGACCTCGATGGCCAGGCCCTGCGTGTATATACCACACGCCCGGATACGCTGATGGGGGCTACCTACCTGGCAGTCGCGCCCCAGCACCCGGTTGCCCGCCGCGCTGCACAGAACAATCCCGAGCTTGCCACTTTTATCGAAGAGCAGAGCAAGATCAAAGTTGCCGAAGCTGATATGGCTACAATGGAAAAGCTGGGCATGGCCACCGGCCTTTTTGCTACCCACCCCCTCACGGGTGAGGAAGTTCCGGTCTGGGTCGCCAACTTCGTACTCATGAGTTATGGCTCCGGCGCGGTAATGTCTGTGCCCGGTCACGATGAGCGTGACCATGCTTTCGCCAGCAAATACGGCTTGCCCATTGTGCAGGTCATAGACAAAAACGGCGACGACTTCAGCTACGACAACAGCACCTGGGCGGATTGGTACGCAGACAAAGCCAATACCGTTACCATTAATTCCGGCGAATTTGACAACCTGGATTTCTCCGGGGCTTTCAACGCCATTGCCAACCGCCTGCAGGAACTTGGCAAAGGCGAACGCAAGGTGAACTTCCGTTTGCGGGACTGGGGCGTTTCGCGCCAGCGCTACTGGGGCGCACCCATCCCTATCATTAACTGCGACAGTTGCGGCCCGGTACCGGTGCCGGAGAAAGATCTGCCGGTTGTTCTGCCTACCGAGGTCGAGTTTGAAGGCATAGGTTCTCCCATCAAAAAGATGCCCGAGTTCTACCAGGCCGCCTGCCCCAGCTGTGGCGGCGAGGCGACCCGGGAGACAGATACCTTCGACACCTTTATGGAGTCCTCCTGGTATTACGCCCGTTATGGCTGCGCCCGCAATGACAAGGCCATGCTCGATGGCGAAGCGGATTACTGGGCTCCGGTAGACCAGTATGTGGGCGGCATAGAACACGCCATCCTGCACCTGCTCTATGCGCGCTTCTATCACAAGCTGCTGCGAGATGAAGGTCTGGTGAATTCCGACGAACCCTTCATTCGTCTGCTCACACAGGGCATGGTACTCAAGGACGGGGCCAAGATGTCCAAATCCAAGGGCAATACTGTAGACCCGCAATCCCTGATCGACCGTTACGGTGCTGACACGGTGCGCCTGTTCAGTATGTTTGCCGCACCGCCGGAGCAATCCCTGGAGTGGTCTGATTCCGGTGTGGAAGGCGCTAACCGTTTTCT
>ERZ1046740.1474-NODE-1474-length-16478-cov-53.082993_pt1 | contig 16478 bp, 23 predicted proteins | sample MGYA00383093_ERZ1046740 | MGnify/ENA primary metagenome ERZ1046740 (study PRJEB29581, sample SAMEA5548363) | metagenome | biome: marine; feature: coastal; material: water | depth 25 m | study: Short-term variability in the microbial, nano- and picoplankton... | reverse complement strand
TGTGATCCCGGCAGGACTCGAACCTGCGACCCGCAGCTTAGAAGGCTGCTGCTCTCAAACCCTCACCCAATAAAGGGTTACAGATGAAAGTAACCACTAAAATAAAAGATGGAAAAACGTACATTAGGGTACGATTTAAGCGTTTAGTCCCCATATTTGGGGACCAATATGGGTACCAAAATTCAATGGACGGAGAATTTATGGTACACACAGGATTAAAATTAACCAAAGAGAATAGTGCAATAATTACTCCTTTAATAAATACCTTCAAAGATAATGTTGAGAGAGCTATTTCAATTCTCCAATTAACACAAAAACCTATTACAAAGAAAAGTGTCATAGAGCAGTTAAATTTTTCACTCTTACCAGCAGAAGAAAAAATAATACTTGAAGAAAATAATAAACCATTAATAGATATGTACAGAAAATTCTTAGACTACAAATCAGCATCAATAAAAAAATCTACAATGAATGGATACAAATCTATATTACGTGTATTGGAAAAGTTCCAAAAGTATGACAGAAAGAAATTACATGTAGATGATTTTTCAAATAAGAAGTTTGAGCAACTAATACAGTTCTCTCACCACATACTAGAGCACCACGATAATCACATAAGCAAAAATGCAAAAAGGTTAAAGCAGTTTTTGGTATGGGCAAAACCAGATAATGATTGGGGGTATGTTAAACACAAGGCATATACTCCAGAAGTAATTTACCTTCACCACGAAGAGTTTGAGATGCTGAAGATTGCCAGACTGCCAACCCATTCAAATCTAAATAAGATAAGAGATCTGTTTCTTTTCTGCTGTGTTACAGGAATAGCATACTCGGATACCCAAAGAATAGATAATACAAACATAAACCAGGGATTAATCGAATACCGTAGAAGTAAGAATAACTCTGTTGCCATAACACCTCTTAACCATATAGCAGAGAAGATACTATTAAAATATGGAGGATCGCCTCCAACAATAAGCAATCAGAAATATAACTTATATCTGAAGGTCTTATTCAACTACTTAGAGTTAGAACGTCCTGTGAAGACCTTTATGAAGGTAATGGGAAAGACATACACAACTGTAGAACCACTTTGTGATGTTATAACCTCACATGTTGCTCGAAAAACATTCGTTATGTTGCTTCTTAGAAGGAAGGTTCCGATTCAAGATATAATGGATATGACTGGTCATGCAGATTATAAATCCATAAAACCGTACATTAATGTACATAGAGATCATCTGAAAAAATATAAGAATATTTTCTCATAACCTTTGCTTAATAATTCTAACTGGCGTATATTTGCGTATACCTTAAGATGCGGTGAGATACACTTAAGGTGCCAGATTTTGGCACTAACTTATCTCTCCTTATATATATAGGTCAAATTGATTAACAAGTAAAAAGCAAATTCTAATATTATTATGTTCTCAAATCCCGTAGACGGTAAATCGTCTTCATGGCATTATATAGGGTTTAGATATTACTCTACCCCAGCCACCGTATTTTTAAAAACACAGTATTATAATAAGGATTTAGATTCTTACCTTTTAATATTACAGGACGAGGATGGAGAGATACACTCTTTAATATTAGAGCAAGACGAATATTAGCATATGAAAAAAACAGTAGTAATCAACTATGTCAAAGACTGGAAGATCCATGAAGGCATAAAGATAGCTGAAACAGGCTATAAGAAGGTAGACAATACCTTTATCAAACAATACAATAACGCAATATACCTTTTGGCTGGACTTAATAAGTCTACCCGTGATCTATTGGATTATCTTATAAGACAAATGGACGCTAATAATATGGTGGCTTCAAATTTCAAAGTCAGAGAAGATTTCATTGGATTTGTTTCTTCCTGTACAGATGGCGATACTGTGTACACGCACAACACTGTGAAGAAATCTTTCAGCACCCTTACAACCAAGAAGTTGATACTTCAAACAAAAAAGAGAGGGTTGTACAAAGTAAACCCTATGTACTTTTTCAAACTTGGTAATAAGGAAAGAATAGAAGAAATATCACTGGTACTATCAAAATCACACTTGAAATGAGTTTCGGTTTTAAGGATCCTCCAACATACGTAATAGTTTCTCATACATATGGGTGTATGTGTGGAAAAGAATTTGGTGTATGCAGTAAAAAAAACAAGGTAACAATAAAGAAGAATAAGGATACTGATTTTTTTAATACCAATTTCTTTATTAAGCTAACAAATCATCTTGGAGAAGAATCTGAGACTAATGAAATACTAGAACTTACTTTTGAGCAAATGAATTCTATATATAAAATATTAAACCATCCTAAATTTAAATAATATGAAAGATGCAACTAATTACAAACCCTTTGGTAGGTATGTAGTATTATCAATACCACAGGTAACAAAAGAAACTCCTTCTGGAATAATAAAATCCAAGGAAATGATGATTGAGGAACAGTCCGATTGGGACGGAAGCGCTGAAGTAATTCGTGTGGGTCCTGAATGTAACCATTGTAAGGTTGGTGCCAGGGTATTAATCCAAGACCAAGCTCCAATGTATCCAATCTCAAAGACTCTAAACCATCTTGTCCAGGTAGATGAATACCATATACTTGGTTACTTCGAATAATCTTAATTTTAAAAGTAATTTATTAAAGGGGGTGGTTTCACCCCTTTTTTTATTCCTATATATCTCCTCTCCCCATATAAAAAGTATATATATTTCCTTCAATAATATATATTAAACCACCTAATGTTCTGTTTATATATATTTATTTTATATATTTGTACCTATAAACCAAATATAATATTGTATGCGTACAGAAAAAGAAGGTGTATTCTTTCTACTTGACAACTTCGGAGACGACCCAGGAAGCCAAGAAGTAAAATTCACAGAAAAGAATACCGATGGATCATTTAATCCAGGTACGACCAACGAGGAAGTCATACAAATGTTGATAGATAGATTTTATTTTCTTCAGGGATCCAATTGGTCTTCGGAAAATGCTACTATAATATTGATGTTGAAGTCCGTTAGAAAGTTGCTGGGGAAAAGATTAAGTAAAAAAATAGGTAAAGTAAAACGATATAATGAGCACATCGCTAAAGATTCAAATACAGACTACTCCAGAGACTAAGGTACGAGATTATTTAAATGCTCTGAATGGAATTCTATCCCTTACTGAAAGGGAACTTGACGTTCTAGAATCCTTATATATATATGATCCTAGAAACGCAGCTACAACTGATGCTAGAATTTATGCAGCCAATAGGCTAAAGCTAAAGTCCGTAGCCGTACTTAATAACTTTATAAAGGCTATTGTTTCCAAGAACGCATTAGTTCTAAGGGACAAAGACGGTGAAAGTAAATACACTTATCACCCATTACTTATTAATATGGAAACAAATAAACAAGTGTTATTCCAATTTAATTAAGGTATGGCTGGACATAATGAGATCAAGCATAAATTATGCAAAGAAATTGCTCAGGATTTAGGTGGAAGTTTGAAAGAGGTACAATCAGTAGTTGACTCTCAGTTTAAACATGCATTTGATGTTATAGCAAAGGGAGAATTTGAAGCTGCTAAAATACCATATATAGGTAAATTCCACGCTTTACCTGGCAGGATAAAAAATGTAAATAATATAAATGCAATTATTCAAAGAAGAAGAATATCGGGTAATAGTTGATCCTGAAATCAAGATAATCAAAGAGTTTAAAGTTATCTGGACAAGGGATAAAGACCGTAAGAAGCGTAATGCATTCAACGAATTTGCATATATATATCATATGAACGATTACAAAAGCCCATACTCAATATACTCCGAGAAAGAAAGAGAAGGACGTATATTAAAAGAGTTGGGATTTGAGGCTTCCTTCAAACCAGACAAAGATTTGGTAAGCGCATGTAAAAAATATGTTAAACTACAGCAAACCCCTACCATTAAGTCGCTTACAGCTATTAAGGAGGGGCTGCTCTCTTCAGCGCAGGTTATTAACTCTCTTAGGATTAGAATTGACCAAGCTCTGGAACAAGACGAACAAGACGATGATGAAGCTCCAGATATTACATCTATTGTAAGGAGTGTTACACAATTGTTGGATTTAAGCGAGAAGATTCCAAAGGCTATCGATACAATAACATCCTTAGAAGGTAAAGTTAAAAGCGAGCAATCCAATGATACAAGAATTAAAGGTGGTGGTACTAAAGGTATGTTTGAAGACTAATGAAAATTGAACCTAAAAAGATTATAGATGGCTGGTTTAACCTAGCCCTTAGCAAGTTTAAATTGCTGTCAGAGCAAAAACAGTTAAATGCTGAAGCCAGATTCACGCATTGTAACTCATGTAAGATGAGAGATGGTAACGTATGCTCACCAAAAAGAACTTTGCCTCATGTTATAACAAAAATTCAAACACCTGGTTGTGGGTGTAATTTAAGTGCTAAAGTTATGTCTGGTAAAAGTGAATGCCCAATCGGTCTTTGGTAATGTTTATAGATACAAACAAATTTAAGGAGCAAGCCATACATTATAAAAAGTATGGATTTTACTGTGGAGACCCTCCAGGTACTGCTGCCTATTTTGAGTATTGGACAAACCAGTTAAAAAGATGTAGAGAAGGATATACAGTTGATGGAGACTATATAACTGGTCACCATTATTTTTATTTGAATTTTTCTCAGATAAAATTAACCCAAACAAAGAATGGTAAAGTCGTTAATGTATCCTCTAAGGTAGTTAACTTCCCAGACTTTTGGGATGGAGATTATAAGTTTTTCATAGCGTTGGAAGAAGCTAGAAAACAAGGAAAACATTTAATAGTTGCAAAAGCAAGGCGTAAGGGATTCTCTTATAAACTATCAGCAATTGCAGCAAATACCTACAACACGGTTAAGAACAGTTATGTATTACTTGCCGCTCATGATAAAAAGTACTTATACCCAAAAGGTATAATGACCATGACAATTGATCATATGAACTTCTTAAACCAAAACACTGGATGGAGTAAAAGACGTCAGGTAGTGGATAAACAAAACCATAAACGAGCTTCTTATTATGAGTACATTAACGGACAACCCGTAGAGAAAGGATACAAGAGTGAGGTAGAAGCTATTACCTTTAAAGATAATCCAGATGCAGCCAGGGGGAAAGATGCTGCGTTAGTTATATTCGAGGAGTGTGGAGTTTTTGATAATCTGAAGGATTCATACATGGCGACAAAGCCATCAGTTGAAGATGGTGGAGTTACAACTGGTCAGCTTATTCTGTTTGGAACTGGTGGAGATATGCAGGGAGGAACGATAGATTTTGAAAGTATGTTCTATAACCCAGATACATATAATTTATATCCATTTGATAATGAGTGGGATGAAGGGGCAGATGGAACAAACTGTGGATTTTTCTTCCCAGATTATCAAAATAAAGTTGGTTATATGGATAAGGATGGTAACTCTTTAATTAAAGACGCTCAGACTGCAGAAATAGCCAGAAGAGACCAAATAAAAAAAGACTCAAAGGATCCTGGTGTATTAGATAAGCATGTTACAGAGTATCCATTTACACCGAAAGAGGCTTTCTTACAAACAGCAAGCAATATATTTCCTGTAGCCATGCTAAACGAGTGGAGAAATAATCTTCTTCGCACGGGTGTGTATAAGAATGTAGGAGTACATGGATTCTTGTACACATCAGGCACTGGTGAGGTTAAGTTCAGACCTTCTGAAAAGGCATATCCTATTTTAAAGTTTCCGCACGATAAAGGTAGTAACACATTGGGTTGCATTACAACATATCAAGCCCCATACAGAGATGCAAATGGAAACATCCCAGATAGTATGTATATAATAATACATGATCCATATGCACAAGACGGTGGTAGCGGAAAATCTTTAGGAGCTGCTTATGTTGTAAAAAGAGTTAACCCAATATCAAAACCTGATGATATGATTGTTGGTAGTTATGTTGGAAGACCTGATACTCAGGATGAATATAACTACAATCTATTTCTATTAGCAGAATACTACAACGCTAAAATTGGATTTGAGAATGATAGAGGAGAAATTATACCTTATGCAAAAAGAACAAATAATTTAAAGTGGTTATTACCCGAAGCTGAAATATTCGATAAGACCTCTAATGTATCAATTAGAAAATTAGGTCGTACCTACGGAACATCTATGGGTAGTAAGGAAAGAAAGGGTCAAGCCGAAATATATTTAAGAGATTGGTTAAAAACACCAAGAGGAACTTCTGAAACTGGAGAAAAAAAGCTAAATTTGCACTATGTTTACGACATAGCATTATTAGACGAACTTATCAAGTACAACCCTAAGGGTAATTTCGACAGAGTTTCAGCACTACTTATTGGCATGTTTAATCTTATCTCTCTCTACAATAGAACTGTAGAGAGAGTTCAAGAAGATACATCAGATAGTCTCTTTTCTCGTGAACTGTTTATTTAAACTAATAATGCGATGAGTCAAATACCTAAACAAAAAATATCCACCTCCAAGAAAACGGACGAGTGGGCTAAAAAGTGTATCGATGCTTATATTGATGAATCCTCTTTTGCCGATGGTTCTAGAAGTGATTTATTATCATTGTACAGATTGTATAACGGTGAAATAGATAAGAGTGCATACTCCTATGTTTTAAATCCATACAACTCTCCAAACAGCGCTGGTCCTCAAAGGAACTTTCCTGCAAGGCTAAGAAACTACAACATCATAAAACCTGTTGTAGATTTATTAATGGGAGAAAAAAGTAAAAGGAGTAATGGTTACAATGACTTCCAGGTTATTGTTAGAAACGCAGACGCAAAAAGTAAAATGCTTGACGATACACACAAGCAGGTATTACAAAACTTGCAGCAAAGGTTTATTAATGAACTAAATGCACTTGGGCAAGAAACAGGTCAAGAGTCAAAAGAAGTACCACCAGCAGAAAGTGTTGCTGAAATAGCTAGTTCATCTTATAAGGATACAAGAGCAATACTTGGTCAACAATCCCTTGGCTATTTAAGGGACTATTTGGATTTGGACGACAAATATCAAAACGCATTCTTCGACTGGTTAGTAACTGGTAGTGTATATTCATATAAAGATATTTGTATGGATGAAGTAGAGTATGAGATAGTCTCTCCAATTGATATAGACTTTCAAAAGTCTCCAGACATAGATTATATTGAAGATGGAGATTGGGCTGTTAGAAGAAAAACAATGAGTGTTAATAATATACTTGACTCATTTTATGATGTTCTATCACCGCAAGACATAGATGCTCTTGAGAATCCAAAGCAAGGCGAAGGCGGGGTTTCGGTAAGATTGCCGTTCCTTAGATCCAACGCAGCTCAAGAGACCTTAGCTAATTATTCCATAGATGTTCTGCACGTTGTGTGGAAATCATACAGAAAGATTGGAATACTTATGTATGAGGATGAGATGGGCATACAACAAGAGATGGAAGTCGATGAATATTATAAGATTAATAAAGATATTGGAGAAGAAGTTACTTGGTATTGGGTAAACCATGTTTGGGAAGGATACCGATTAGGTAGTGATATTTATGTTGGAATGAAACCAACAGAGGTACAAAGAACATCTCTTACAAACCTTTCAAAATGTAAGTTACCTTATAATGGTAGATTGTACTCAGCTAGAAATGCTGATAACACATCTATTGTTAAGATGGGACAAGCTTACCAATTACTTTATAATGTATTCCATTATAGATTAGAGTTATCCATAGCTAAAAACAAAGATAAGATAGCTCTTATTGAGATGAATACTATTCCAAAGAAACAAGGATGGGATGAAGATAAATTTATGTACTATGCAGATGCAATGGGATTTGCATTTATAGACTCTACAGCTGAAGGAAAAGGAGGAGAAAGAATATCCTTCAATCAATTCCAGGTTTTGGATATGAGTCTTGGTCAATACATAGCCGCACAGTTTGAACTTCTTATGGCAATCAAACAGGAGTGGGAAGATTTAATAGGTATAACAAGACAACGTAAAGGTCAAGTAATGGCATCCGATGGCGCTGGAGTTACAGAAAGGGCAGTGTTCCAATCATCTGTAATGACAGAAGAGCTTTATAGGAAGTTTGACAAATTTGTAGAGAAGGAAATGCAAGGGTTCCTGGATACAGCAAAGTTTGCATGGAGGTACGGTAAAAAGTCTGCTTATATAGGATCTGATTTCAGGAATGAAATGTTAGATATAGATGGTAGAGAGCTTCAAGAAGCCGAGCTTGCTGTATTCGCTAAAAACACTTCTGCCGAGAACTCAAAATTAGACACCTTTAAAAACATAGCTCTATCATTCGCTCAGAATGGTGCAGAGCCTTCAACAATCGCTGAAATACTAGATAGCGACAACTTCTCGAATATAAAGAGATTAACTAAAGTCGCAGAAAAGAAACAACAAGAACTCGCACAGCAGCAGCAACAAGCTGTCGATAAAGCAGACCAAAAGAAAATAGAGGTACAAAGAGAACTTCATGAGGACAAGCAAGCTCACGAAGCCTTTGAAAACGAAAGAGATAGAGAGAATAAAATTCAGATCGAAAGTATGAAGATTGCAGGCAAACAACAGGACCAAGATATGGACGACAATGGTATACCTGATTATATAGATGTTCAAAGGATGAATTTGGAGGAAAGGAAGATTTCATCGAATGAAAAAATAAATAATCGTAAGTTGGACATTGAGGAGAAAAAGCTAAAACAAGATTCTAAAAATAAGAAATAATATATGTAAAAAGTATATATTATAAGGTTTTTTATAATGTACTTTTTTCACCCTTAACTATAATATAATTTAACTAATTTTGGATTAATAATGAAGACAGAAAAACTAGATTTAAGCAAAATAAATGTAGTCAACTTGTTGGATGACAGTATCCCTGACAATACTGCAGAAGTGCAGGAAGAGAAAGAGGATACACAAGACAACGAGGAAGTAAATACTGATGAAACTACAGACGAAAAAGCTCAGGAAGAATCTTTAGAAGTAGATGATTCTACAACCGAACAAGAGGATCCACAAGAGTTGTCAAATGAAAATGAAGACAGTTCTACGGACGATGAGCAACCATCTATAATAGATGAACTTAAGCAAAAACTTGGATACGAAGTTGAAGGTGACTTTGACGATAATGTTGACGGTTTAATGGAGTTCACTAAAGGTACTGCAGACCAAATGGCGCAAGACCAAATTGAAACGTTCTTTGAAAGGTTCCCAGATGTTAGGGAATATATGAACTATAGAGCTGATGGAGGAGATCCTAAAAAATATTTTGGCTCTATGGATACAGAGTTGGATTATTCTACAATCGAGATAAATAGCGATGATATATCTACTCAAAAGCAACTTGTTTCAAAAACACTAGAGGCTCAGGGATTCACCCCAGAGGAAATAAAGGAAACACTTGAAGATTATGAGGATGCTGAAATACTTGAAAAGCATGCTAATAAATCACTTCAACGACTTAAACGTAAACAAGAAACTGATAAGAGTAAACTTGTTGAGAGTCAAAGGGAATTTGCAGAAAAACAGGAGAAAGAGAATGAGCAAAGATGGCAAGAAATATCAACTATAATAGACACAGGAACCTTAAACGGACTTAATGTTCCTCAAAGAGAAAAGAAGAAATTCTTTGATTGGTTGGCTGTTCCTGTAGATAAACAAGGTAACTCACAACGTACTTTAGAGAGAGAGAAAATTAGTCAAGAGACTATGCTTTCATTAGAGTACATAATGTATAAAGGGTTTGATTTAAACAAACTCGCTGAAAACACATTGAAAACAAAAAAAGCTCAATCGTTAAGAAAGAGATTAGGTGGAGCTACCACAGCCTCTAGTAGGCTTAAAGGTGGCAAAACTCAAAAAGCTGGTATTTCATTACCGACTTTGGACGAAGTATTTTAAAGGTATAGTAGAAGTACAACAAGATTATAAAGCACATCTTAGATTAAATTAAAGAACTTAATAAGGTTGAGTAATATTAAGATAGATATTACTTTTTATTAATTTATTTAAACTAACAAGATGGCATCTGATAATTTGAAAAAGCTTCGTTTGTACGAAGACACATTTAATGCTGATGGGATGACAGACGAAAATTCTCTGTCAAATGCCCTATTAACTCAGCCAGACGTATTGTCTCCAGTCCTGACACATCTGGCAGGTAGAGAAGACAAACGTTTTCCTTTATCTTTCTTAACTGAAGGATTAGGAAATATTTCTTACATTAATGATACCGAGTATGACTACCCTGTTATAGGTCGTCTAAACAAAAGTGTTATGGCTGTTAGCCTTGACGCTGGTACTGGTGTAGGTCACACAAGACTAAAAGTAAAGTTTGCGGAGAAATGGTTCGTTAAACAATACATTATAGAATCTCCTGAAGGACTTCAGTTCCGTGTTATGGAAGATCCTGTTGAAGGTCAAGGTGGATGGGTTTACACCCTACAAATGGTAACTAGTGATGCAACTGACGCTGTAGCGTCTTCTGACATTGATGGTAAATCTTTTGTGCAACTATTTGCTCCAACTGCTATGAGTGGATCTCGTGGAAACGAGAGTACATGGGTAGCTCCTTCAAAAATGCGTAATCAGATTTCTTTAATTAGAAAATCTTATCGCTACGAAGGTAACGCTCCTAACAGAGTTGTTAATGTTGAATTCAACGTAGGTGGAAAAACTACTAAATTATGGGGAGACTTCGAGGAGTATCAACATATGTTGCGTTGGAAAGAAGAGTGTGAGTATAGCTCATGGTATTCACGTTACAACCGTGATACTGAAGGCGTAATTCACCTTAAAGATGATAACGGTAAACCAATTCCACTTGGAGCTGGTGTAATCGAGCAAATTCCTAATGTTGATACTTATTCAACTCTTACTGCTACAAAAATTAAAAATGTAGTTCGTGATGCTCTATATGGTGCTTCTGATGCTGCTGAAATGAACATTGTTCTATTCACAGGTATTGGTGGTATGGAAGAATTTGATAACGCTATGAAAGACGAAATTGGAAGTGGTTCTTATGTTAAGGACACAGATCCAAAAAGCTTCATAAGTGGAAGTGGAAGAAACCTAGTATTTGGTGGGTTCTTTACTTCTTATCGTCACATTGATGGTCATACAATTACTGTAAGACATCTTCCTTTATTTGACCACGGAGCTCGTGCTCTTAACTCAGCTAAACATCCTGTAACAGGACTTCCAATGGAGTCATACAGAATGATATTCTTAGATATGTCAGTTTATGACGGAGAACCTAACGTAAAAATGGTTACTCGTAAAGGTCGTGAATTAGTACGTTGGGCAGTTGCGGGTGCTTCAGTACCTTCAGGTTTCCAAGGTAACGGACTACGTGCCAACGATGTTGATGGTGCTTCCGTACACTTCATGAAAGAGTCTGGTATCGCTATTCGTAGAGCTACCAACTGTCTACACTTAGAGTGTAAATTATCTTAATTGATTAGACTAAACCTAATATCAGAGGAGCTCTTAACTGTAGCTCCTTTGATATTTTTAAATTATAGAATAATAACAAAAACTAAATATTATGTCATCTAGAGTAATAACAGTAAAACGTAGAAAAAACACAACAAACTTACCTGACCATGTTTACGAAGAAAGTAAACGTAAAATAGGAAGTTGCTTTACTAAAAACGGTGATATCCACACAGGATTATCATTTGGAGAACAGAAAGAATACTTACCATATATTTTAGGCTTACAAGCCACAGACCCTGCTTTTGCAAAAGAAGTAAAAAATTATTACAGGAACTTTTCAGTTGATGTACCTTCATCAGGATTAAATCTAGAGGCTGGAGTCGATGAAAAGGATAACCCGATCAATGTTTCAGATTATATAAAAGCTAAATTCATATCTTCTCATCCAGATGTTGCAAAAGACGAATCGTCTGTTAAGAGCAACAGGATGTATAAGTACTTCATCTTGGATAGAAAAGCTGGAAAAATAAAAGATGTAGCTGCCATGGAAATCCGTAAGAAAGCTTACAAGGAATTCATAAAGGTTTCTGGTGACGATAAGAGGATGAGTATGTTACTTCGTCTTTATTATGAGAATCCTTCTAATAAATCAACGGAAGATAAGGAGCTTTTCCTTGAGAAAATGTTAGAGGAAAACCCACAGACATTCTACAATTTTATCACCAGCAAAACATTAGAGATGCAAGCATTCGTTGAAGAGTGTATAACTAACGAGGTAATTCGTAAAGTTGGTAACTCTTATTTACTTGGAGACGAGAAGTTGGGAGATTCAATGGAAGAAGCAATTTTATTCCTAAGCGATAAAAAGAATTCTTCTTCAATGACAACCATTAAAGCTAGACTGAAAGCATTCGATTAAATAGTCATACTCTCCCCTACTTTACCTTTTTTGCATGGGTAGTTTCTAGGGGGGAGTTAATTTTTAATTTACATAACCAAATTAAACTATGAATGTCCAATTAATGCACTACGCAATAGACCAGGGCTTACAAAAGGTTGGTTCCAATGCATATGATACTTTCTTACCTGAAGAACTAGATTTCTTTCTAAATAAAATGCAAGAGCGTTTTATTAAAGATAGATATTTTAATTACTCAGATAATAAAAGGCTTGGATTCTCTAAAACACTCAAAAGATTAGAGGACTTACAGACTCTAATTAGTGAGTATTCTACTACATCTTTAACTTCTTCGACAAGTACAGCTGTTACATTCAATTTACCAAGCAGTAGTTATTTGTATTTAATAGCACTACAAGTCAAGTTAAAGAAAGACTCTACCAGTACTTCAATGCTTGTGCCTGCTAGGGTTGTAGAGTACGATAAGATTTATGAGATGTTGAGAAATCCATTTGCTACAACACTCAGTTCTTCGCCTTTAGCTGTTATTGGAGACGACAAAATTAAGGTATTTAAAGACGAAAAGTTTATATTAGAAGGTGTGGAGTTAAACTACATAAAAAAGCCACAAGAAATTAGTCTATCTTTGTCTAAAGATTGTGAATTAGCAGAGCACACACATCAAGAAATTGTCGATCTGACAATAAAGCACATACTAGAAGTAATAGTATCCCCAAGATATCAGAGTAATAGTTTAGAAGAATCTCAATCGGATTAATTATTGAAAATATAAAACTAAATTATTAAATCATGTCAAAACAAGTATTTATTATTAACGATCCTTCCACACTTAAAGTGAGTATTGGGGGAGCCGCTTTAGGAGCCACAACAACAGTAGGTGCTACTTCTAAAGAAGTTGCTTTTTCTGTAACTGGCGCTACAAACACTGTTGGTCTTTCTTCTGATTTTGATAACGGTGAGTGCGTATTTCTTGAAGATTTTTCTTATTATGCAGGTAGATCTCAGGTTGCTACAGCCAATCTTAGTGGTGCAACAGGAGATATTTATGTAAAAGTAATCAACACATCAATAGGAACAGCTAACCTTCCTATGAAAACATTTAGTGGTACTGCTGCTCAAATAGCTGCTGCTATAACTGCTGCAGGTGGTGATTTTGCTGCTTTCACAGCTACTGTTTCTGGTACTACAGTTACTGTAACCGCTGCTGTAAACTCTTCTTTCCGTCTAGCTGCTTCTGAAGGAGCTGCATTAATTTACACTGTGACAGGGAAACCTAGCTCAGGAACATCAGATGATGTATTAGCTTTAGAGGAAATGGGATTACCTTACTGGGGTGTTACTAATAAAGTTGGATTTCCAGTTGTTAAGCCTACAAGCAAAGTTGTTGCTGGTAACCAGTATACAATTGTTGTTGCAGACTTTGTTACTGTTGCTAACAGTAAAGACGGCGGTAACGCTTTAAAAGGTGAGGATATTAAATTAATCTTTGCCATAAAAGAGTCAGGTAACTCAACAGCAATATCAAATCTAACTACAGCTTTAGGGCATTTGTTATAAAAAGCTTGTGATTTTTTTCATTTTTTCTCCATAGAGGGAGAACTCTATCTTCCTCTATGGTATTTTAAACCCAAATTGAAACGATGGCAACAGTTATAACTTTTAAGATACACCCTTCTAATACCATAGATATCTCGCTTCTCAATCCGTGCACAGCCAGTGATCCTTATTTGACTATCGAAGCTCCTGATGGAACCAAGATAAAATTTACAACAGCCACACAAAGGTTAAAGGATTTTACACAAGCTACTATTCCATGGGTTGATAAGAATGTTATATTCACAATAGATGAATTAAACGCATCTTCAAGTGGAGTTTTGACAGATTCTAGTGACAATGTATTATCTGAATTGCCATGGGATTCATTCCCACCTGGTATTTACAGTATTTATTTTGCTGAGTCTGGAGATCCCTCTACACCTGATTTATCGTACTTCTTAGAGTTTACAACAATTCTAGACTGTATGTATACAACAATTAATGACAATTCTGATTGTTGTTATGAGTCTGAAACTGCAGATCATAGAAAAGAACTAATGAAGATGATGAATTTAAAATTTGGCGCTGAGTTGGATCTTAAATATGGAGATATAAGTGAGGCTAAAAATAAAATCTCTGTCTTAGAATCTATTTGTAATAATACTGATTGTGGATGTAAAAATTGTGGCTAAGTTATGGCAGATGCGTACATAAACGAAAACTGGGACTCAATAGATGATCATATTATAGCTATTGAAGGTGAACTTTTAGTTCTTTTAAAGAAGTATAATCATAATTTAAAATATGATTTGTGTACTAAAAATTTATCAGCTGAGATACTTTGCCTTAAAGCCAAACTCTTATCGCTGTCTATAACTCTTCCATATGATCAATGTAAGGTTCCTGCAAATATTATTGCTACATACCGAGAAGAGCTTGTAGATGGTTGCAATGCTCCAACTAGTATTGTTGCTCAGTATAGCAATACATGTAGTGCACCTGGCAATATTCAAAGTGTTTATGTGCAAGGATGCGAGCCACCAACTGGAATCACAACTAATTATGTAGTGGGATGTGATGCCCCTACAAATGTACTAGCGTTGTTTGTGGATACTTGCGAACCTCCAACAGGAATAAATACAACATATGTAGTAGGGTGTAACCCTATTGAAAATTTAACTGGAAACTATAGCTAATTAATATATATAATGTCAACACTATCATTTACATGGGACGCTCCGAGTCCGAATCCTGACTCATATACTGTATACTATCGAGTACAAGGCACATTAGCATATACAAGTGACACTGTAACAGAACCATCTTGGAGTGTAACAGGGTTGGATTGTTGTACTGAGTATGAAGGCTATATAGTTAGTAATTGCGGATTAGACGAAAGTACCCCAGTCAGTTTTGAGGTAGACATTTTAAACACATGCTGCGCAGAACTTTAATGCAAAAAAAAAACAAAATATTAAAATTAATAAATATTAAACATTTATAAAAATGGCAACTTTAACAATAACATGGACAGCACCCACACCTGCTCCCGATAGCTATACAGTAAGTTACAGAGTTACTGGTACAACTAATTATTCTACGGAAAGCGTTACTGGACAAACTTCTTGGACTAAAAGTGGTTTAGACTGTTGTGATGGGTATGAAGGATATATTACAAGCACCTGTGGAACAAATACAAGTGCAGCTTCAGATTCCTGGAGCGTATCATCTATTACAGCTTGCTGCCCAGGTGAGACCCCTTAGTAATTAATAAATCATAAAATTTTAAACAAAATGAGTTTAACACTAACAACAAACGGGAAGCTTTTAATTCTTACTTATGATGGAGGAGCTATACAGTATATTAAAATGGATAGTATTAGAAAATACTATTTAGATCCAAATACTGATATAGTTTGGCTTTACGAGTCTGATAATACTGCTGAAAATAAAACTCTTAGAGACAAAGACCCTATTAAACTTGATTATAATGAGATAACATCTCCAGTATTTACATCAGGCTCTAATCTTATGGTAAGTTTACTTGCATGGACTAATAGCTCATCTCAAGGTCCTACATATGACCAGAATTATTATCCATCCGCATTTAAAAGCTTGCATGTTTCTTTGGTTGATTCTGCTGGCTACCCAACACTAACCAAATTTTACTCTGAGGCAGCTCAGGCAGGAACGGTTGTTTTCGAGTGGGCACAGGAAAATGATGCAAGTGGTAATATAATAAAATGGTCTGTTCAAAATATAGCTTAATTAACAAGGTATGATAAAAATTATAGGGTGTCAAACGGTCCTTGAAAAAGGAGCACCCGTAAGGGTGGAAGTTTTTAGCTGTGCTTGCCCTGATGGGACAAATCAAGCTAATTACTTTACTAGAGTATTAGAGACAGGAGGCACATTAGAGTCTGGAATTTGTGTTACTAACTTTTTAAATTATTTAAACTAAGATGAGAACATATATAATTATACCTTTTGAAGATGTAACTGAGGAGATAATGGAATTAGTTATCCAAAGTAATATAAATAGCCTAAGACATTCAATACAAGG
>ERZ1046740.1473-NODE-1473-length-16484-cov-5.844178_pt1 | contig 16484 bp, 12 predicted proteins | sample MGYA00383093_ERZ1046740 | MGnify/ENA primary metagenome ERZ1046740 (study PRJEB29581, sample SAMEA5548363) | metagenome | biome: marine; feature: coastal; material: water | depth 25 m | study: Short-term variability in the microbial, nano- and picoplankton... | reverse complement strand
TTATGATTGCCGGGGTTAATGGTCATACTAAAGTTTGCTAGATAAACGTTTTTCATTTTGCCTTAAATATCCTCAAGGAATGATAGTGTTGATGTGTTGTAACTAAACTAGGCCAAGGTCCAATACACTTGACTTCAGTTAAGAATTGCTGTTTGTTCCAGCCTGCTTCTTCCATATAGTTATAATTATCCATATCGGGTGTTGTTATAACTAATATACCATCTTCATTTAAGCATTTAGAAATATTTTTAGCAGGTGCTGAACTTAAATGTCCTTTTGTAAACAAGCCACTTGCTATAATAATATCGTATTTTTTAGGAAATACTTCTTGTGTAATATCTATAACGACAGCGTCTCTATAATGTTCTTTTGCTTTTTCTATAAACTGCTCAGTTAGATCATATCCATCTACATTAGAATACCCGGCTTGCCACAGTATTTCTCCAACAGGGCCTGGTCCACAGCCTAGATCAGCAATCTCAATTTCCCATTGTTTTGGATAGTTTTTTATTACATACTCAGTTGTTTTAACTGGTCCCAACCAGCCTGCTTCTTCGCATATATCTTGGGTGTATGTTTCCCAATGATCATAAAGTTTTCTCTGTTCTTGTTTGTTGTCAAATCCATTATTGTAACTATCACCTAAGTTTTTATTGAGATTACTCATTATTTTTTATCCAATCAGGGTTATCAATTAGTGTGTTATGTATATTTACTCTACTTACTTTAGGAATACACGTTGCTTGGCGTAATATTGCGACTGTGCTTACTAGACTTGTGTATTTTACAGGCTGTTTAAATGGTTGTATTTTACCTTTACACCATTCTTGTAGTTCTTGAGGAGAGACATCACCATTGTATATACAAGCCGGTACAAAGTGTAAGTTCTCATCAGGTTGTGGATAAACATAAACTTCTTTAACACCTGGATGTTGTGAAATAATATGCTCAACTTCAAACGGATATACCTTACCGCCACCTCTTACAATAATAAGTTCATTTGCTCTGCCTTTTAATATCCAGTTACCTTCTTCATTTATTTCAGCAATATCGCCTGTGTCCCACCAATCACCATCTGGTGTCATTGGACCTCTAAATTCAATAGTGCTATTTTCTTTTGACAACCGATATTCAGCACCAGAATTTACAAGGCATTCAATTGGCTTACCAATTGTATCAAAGTTGTTTGAATAGTTAACAAGTGTCATACCAGTTGCGGCATCACCGTATCCACATATCCAATTACTATGTCCGAAGAATTTTTCAAATTCTTCTTTTTGTCCATCAATAAGTGCGGCACCGCTATACTCAAATACTTTAATGCTGTGTCCACCGTTGTCACCTTTGTCGATTACTTTTTGCCATGCTAGTGGAAAGCCTGCTAACCAAGTAGGTTTAACCCATTTAGCCGCTTCGGCGTATTCTTCTTGTTCATATATGAGATGGCAATGCCCACCTTTTGCTATTGTTGTAAATGTAACTTCTTGTCCCCAACCAATGTAAGGACCCATAGAATTAATTGTTCTGTTTGTTTCTGGACTACGATACCATTTGTTTCCACGCTCTCTGTAATAGTGTGTAACGTCTTGGCTAGTGCCATAGTTATTTTTATCTAGTTCGTAAGGCACAGGATAACTTTTAGTCCAACCGTATGGATGACTTGTTCCACTACTATAATAAAGCATTATTTCCTTATCAAGTACTGTACTTTTTTCATAATGTAAATGTTCTAAATCAACAGTCCCGTCAAGGTTAACATAAACAATAGCATTAGATTTATTTGCGTCTAGCCTAAATTTCCAGTCGCCATCTTCTCCATTTTTATATGCTTTTTTTAAATTGTTACCCCAAGGTAAAGTTGTAGCACACATATCTAAAGCCGCGGCAAATAGATACAAATATGTATGAACAGAGTTAATACCTACTACACTTATTCTGTGACCAGCATGGTATCCTTGTTCTTTGTACCAAGCATTAATCTTGTGTATCTCTTTAATAAAATCGTTGTAAGTTAATTTTGTATTTTTATCGCTCAAAGCGATATTCTCCGATGGTACTAGTAAGTGATACGGCCGCATCTATTCTCCTTTAATTGATTTTAACGTCGTTGTTGTAACTGGTAAATCCGTTTTCTTTAGTTACTGTTAGAACATTATTTACCCTACCTGCTAATTCATCCCTATGAGAAATAAGCCAAATAGATTTGTGGCGTTCTCTAGAAATCTTCTTAAGGATTGCTAGAGAACTTTCCACACCTGAAGTGTCCATGCCTGAGTCAACTAACTCGTCAATGAATAACAAGTTTATAGGTTGGTATAGGTTTTCCCAAACATCTCGGAACGACCAACTCAATGCTAGAATTAATCTGTTCCTTTCACCTCTGGACAAATTATCAAAGTCAAGATCACGTCCTAATTCTGTGATCTCAATTGATAAATCATTCTGAAAAACTACTTTATGAGGTAGTCCTATTTTGTCAAGGTAGTATGTTAAACGTTTATTTAAAAATGCTAAGTTCTGTTCAATAATACGTTTACGAACAAAACTATCTTTGCTTGTTAATAGTTTGTATAAAAATTCTTGATGTTCTTTTTTAAAGTTTAAATCTTCTAGTACTTCAAACGACACTTCTTGAATTCCTGTTTCTTCCATTTCAGTTATTTGTTCGTTGTAAGTATTTTCTTCTGCTTGTTTATTTGTCAGTTGATTCTCAAGAGTAGTTAATGTACTTTTATGATTGTGTGCTTCAGTTAAGTCAGAATAAAATGTTTCTGGCTTATCGCCAACAGGTTCTCTTAATGCTATATTATCTGTTACTTTTAATCCAGCATCGACTATTTCCTGTGCTATATCCTCAACTTGCTTTTCGAGACTTGTTAATTTTTCTTCATATTCTTTTAAGTGTTTAATATCTTGACCACAACTATCGCATGTATGATTTTTAACATGTTCTAACCTCTCAACAATGTTATCCGACTCTTTAACCAGTCGTTCTAGTTGACGTTCGCTACTTGCTATATCAGTTTCAACATCTTTTTGTTGCCTTTTAAGGTCTCTAAAATCATTTAGTTTTTTATGTTGTTCTAATTCTTTATCGATATCAACATCACCTAAATCAATGATTGCTTTTTCTAATTTTTGTATTTGCTCATCTTTATTATCCTCCCACATTTTACTTCTACGTTTGAGGTTTTCTATTTGTTCTTTAATATGTTCGTTTGCTTTTTCAACACCTTGTATTCTAAATTCTTCTTCTTTAGCATCATCGCGATTACGTTTCATGTCCTCTCTAAGTCGTTCCGCTTTTTCACTTAGTAAAGTAATACCTAACAGTTGCTCAATAATAGCACGTTGATCATTATTTTTTAAACTTAAGAAAGGTTCTGTATAAGTGTTAAGTGCCACAACATGCTTGAACATTTCATGACCCATCTCAAGTAGTCGATTTATTTCATGTTGTGTTTCTCTACTATCGCCCTGGGCATTGTCATCTGCTTCTTGCTCTTGATTATCTACATAAAATTTTAGTAAGTTAGGCTTACGTCCACGTTCAATTTTATAACGTTTACCTTTCTTTTCAAACTCTAAACAAACAAGCATATTCTTACCGTTCGTTTTGTTAATTAAATTGTCAGCCCTAATTTTAGTAAGTGCTTGGCCATATAAGGCATAACTTAAAGCATTAATAATTGTAGTTTTACCAGTACCATTCCTAGCACCTGTGTCGTCGCCACCTAAGTCTAAATTCTCACCTAGTACTAATGTTAAATCTTCTCTATTAAAGTCAATTGCTTGTGTGCTGTTACCAACACTCATAAAGTTCTTAACTGTAATGCTATTTAAATTAAACAAATTATAGGTTCCTGTAAATGTCTGTTAGAAGGTTTTTATCGTAAAAGTCTGTTTCAACTGCTTCAAGTTGGCTGTAAACAATGCTGTCTACAGATTCAAAATTAATCTCAACTGTTTCGTCTACTTGAGTATCTTCTAATTTTTGTTGTATCAAACTCAACTCACGTATAGGATACTTTTCCATAAAGTTTTCTCGTATAAAATTAGCCTCTTCATAACTAATTTCAATATCAAGCATAACTCTAGCATATGTTTTAGGTAACAAATATTTTTCTGGATCGTTTAACAGTTGTCCTAGTTTTAATGTTTTGTACTTAGGAGCATTTGGCCATGCTGTATATACAGGCTGACCTCCCCATTCTAAAACCATTATCCCTCTGTCATCGTCCCAAGCATCTGAATAATTGTGTGGGAAAGCATTACCAATATATGTAATGTTTCCTCTTGTTTGTCTTTTATGAAAGTGTCCGCTAAAAGCATGTTCTACGCCACCAAAATCTTTGTCATGTAATTCACCTATGTCAGGCATTTGTACCATAGCATTCATATAGAAATGTGGCAACTCTAAATGTCCAAACATATATTTGGCTTTAATTTTACTAATACCTTTATGCTCGTCGCCTACTAACCAAGGTACAATAGCAACATTGCCGTCAACTTCTACATCGTTATAAATTTTAATATTTGAATAGTTTTTAATCCATGCTATAGAATTAAAGTCACGTTTATCTCGATAGTATTCATCATGATTACCTGGTATGAATACTATCTTTTCAAATGCTTTGCTTAAAGCGTCAATGGCCTTAATACTATAGTTGAGTGTAGCAACATTAATTGCCGCTCTGTGGTGGTGCCAGTCGCCTAGGAATAAGCAAGTATCACATCCTTGTTCTTTGCCCTGTTCGATTACCCATTCAACAAACTCTAAACAATCATCATTAAACAACGACGAATTAGACTTGTTACCAAAGTGAATATCCGTAAAGGCTATTGCCTTTTTAAATAAATTATCTGTCATTATACCAACCTGTTTATACTATTATTACATAAAGTGACATACTTTGTCAATCTTTTTCTTCCAAATCCTTTTCGTCAACGGGTTCTTCGTACGGCTTGCCATGTTCTTCTGCCCATTCTTCAGCAGACCATCTTCGAACTACAGGATCTGGATTTTTAAGTATCATTTTCCCTGACTTAATATCATTTTCTGTTTGCCTTGTGAAACTTGGCATTAAGCCTGCTTCTTCTAAAATGTCATCTCGTATAATTTGGTTTTTCTTTTCTAAATTTAAAACCCTTGTAAAACTATTTGTAATTGCCGCTGTATAATAAGCAAACGGATTTAGTGACTTAGACTCGTCAAATTGTAGACCAATTTGTGCTAGTTGTAATAATGCTGTACTTCGCATTTCGTCATTATATGTGTAACCTCGCCAGTTTGATCTTGTAGCATAGCGTTCACATAACTTCATAAACATTTTGGCTAAATTAGGATTAATAGTGCCATGTTCTTTATTAAAATATCCGTTTTCCAATCCACCTTCCCAGTGACTTTTACCTACCATTGTTAATTCTCCACTAACTTCGTCAAACCTATAATGAACAAACGGAGGGAAGTTACACCTAGTGTGATGATCTGCTAGTGTTTTTGGATTCTTTTTTCTGCCTGGTTCAAGCGGTACGTGGTCAAATGTCATAACACGAAATACTACTTCATACTTTTGTATTTTTTTCCAGTCAATCGCAAACTCTGCCTGCTTTACCTTCTGTCCAGACTCTATTGCCGCTGTATAGGCAAGTTTTGCTAGTCGATCAGCACGATTTCGTTTTGCTTCTGCTGTGGTTCTTATGTTGATTCTTTCTATACTTGGTAAAATAATATCGTATTGCGAGTCAGTTTCGTCGTCTATATATGAACTGTAACTGTTCTTACTTTTGTGGATCTCTTTCAAAAGATCTCTGTTATTTAAATATTTTTTCCTGGCCATTTATTGACTCCTTAAATTATATACTCATATAATAACACATATAAATACAAAGAGCAAGAACTAAAAAGGATTTAATTAACTATGTCAAATAGTAGCAATGACAAACGAAAAAGAGACCTGTTTGCCCTAGTAGGCGAACAAGCCTATGGTGGTGGTCGAAGTTATGACCGATACCAACCATTTTCTTCATTTAAGTCTGGTAATACTCAAGATCATAAGAAAAGAGTAAGACTATCATTACCGCCCAAAACTAAAAACCTTTTTTATGATGGTGCTACTGAATACGATCGTTGGTTATTAGAACCTCTTAAAAAAGTAAACGGTGTTATATTTCCGTTTGTGCCACAAATTATTGTTAACAACTCTGCTAATTATAGTGCTCAAAGCCCTGCTCATACTAATTATCCATATCAAGTTTACCAGAACTCAACTATTGGAACCATTAACTTATTTGGTCAGTTTTCAGCACAAACACAGGATGAAGCAAGATACATTAGGGCAGTTATTTTGTTTATGAGACTAGTAACAAAAAGTTTTAGAAACAATGATCCTAACGCTGGTAACCCGCCAATTATATTAAGATTAACTGGACACGGTAGCAATTTACTACCTAACGCTCCGGTAGTTATTCAATCATTTGATTTAACGTTGCCTAATAGTGTAGATTACATTACAGTTAAGGATAGCGAACAAGATAGAATACCGACAATGACTGATATCTCCATAACGATGACACCTATTTACAGTAGATCTGATCTTACACAATTCACAATGGACGACATAGCAAACGGTAATAATTTGAAAGGGTTTATGTAATGGCCGTATATCTTACAACCAGTCCTTACTTTGAAACAAAGCAAAGTGGAAACCAATTAGGAGTATTAGCAAAAAGACCTATACCGTCAAACAACAACGATCGTGAGTATACGATAGTAAAAGAGTATGAATACCGACCAGACTTACTAGCGTATGACTTGTACGGTGACGTCAACTTGTGGTGGGTGTTTATTAACAGAAACCCTGACATAATTAAAGATCCTATATTTGATTTTTTAGCAGGAACTAGTATCTACTTGCCTGAAAAAGGTTCTTTAAAAGAAGCACTAGGAATTTAAAATGTCTGATATCAGACCTAACAAACTACATGAACTAGCATCTTATAGTGTACAATATGACTTGTATATGATGCATCCTGAAGACTTTAATCATATACAAGATACGCTTATGTATAACACAGACGGTGAAGGTAATTTACAGTCATTAGCATTTCAGTTTGTTCAAAATAGTACTGATAGATTATTAATAAGTTCAAGTGGAAATGTAACCAAAAACTCTAAGTGGCAACTACAAGCAGATGGTGGAGTTAATGTTCTGTCATCAAAAACAAATAGACATTTTGTAGGAAAAAATTATCATATTAATAATATCAATATTAACAGTTATGTTTCACCTAGTAAAAAAACAGGTGGAGCAAAATATACAAATGCTACATTATCTATATCTGAACCGTACGGTGCTACACTAGTTGAAAATTTAATAAAAGCAACAGTAGATTTAGAACAAAAAAAATATCATGAAATGCCTTACCTGTTAAAATTAACATTTAAAGGATGGGACCAAGAAGGAAACGTATCAAGTACACAATTTCAAAATGTAACAACTAAATGGCTTATGGTGAAAATGGGCAACATTGATTTTAAAGTGGATCAAGACGGTACAAATTATACTATTGAAATGTTCAATTACTCAGATAGTGCGTTTGGAATGGTATACGGGTCTTTACCTGCTGATATACAAGTTAACGCCTTCACCTTAGGAGAATTTTTTCAATTCAAAGATGTAGGTGACGACAAGATTCCATCTAATGGTTTTGTTACTAGAGGTAGTGATGTGACTGCTATTGCTAACGGTGATAGAAAAATGGCCAATAATGTGGCTTATGGTACTATACCACAAGATGGAAGTCGTGGCGTCACTGTTACTAATACAGTTGCTAATTCTATCTATCAACAAGAAGCATTTGGTGATAAACCTACAACTACATATGCTTCAAGTAAGACATACAAAAGTTTTGCTTCGATTCTAAATACACCTGATAAAGATTTTAAAGGATTACAAGATACATACGCTTTTGCTTTAGACGTTGGATGTGGTCCTGAAGCCTTAACAGCATTTAAATATGCGATGATATTAAAAGCAGATTCTTTAGATGCTAACAATATGCCAGTATACTCAGATCTTATATCAGCGGCGGGCATTGAAACTGCTGGAATTTCTGCTAATCCAAATTCACCAGGGTCAACATCATTACAACTTAGTAAGGGCATGGGTATTGAAACTATCCTTAAAACAGTAATATCAACTAGTACATTTATGACTAGTCAAGTTTCTGTTAAACCTAACCCTAACGGACAATGGAACGGCCCTCCAGGTTCCCCACAGGCACCACCGGCAGTAATATATACATTAGATGAAGATACTCCTCTGTGGCTGTATAAGTTAACTCCTGTGATTAGAATTGGCAGTTGGGACGATGTAAGAAACCAATATCAAAAACATATTACCTATGTTATATCGCTATTCAAATCAAATGGTAGAGCCGAAACATCAACTCCTCTACATGGCATTACTGATGTTGTTAAATCTTATGATTATGTTTACACAGGACAAAATAAAGATGTACTAGAATTTGACTTAGCATTTAATACAGCAGGACTTGATCAAAGAATCATAGGTGGATACAGAGATGGCTTAGAAGCATCAGTAAATACTAATGACCTGCCCCCAAGTGTAAGAGCACAACAAGAAAGTAATAACCCAATCGCTAATTACCATGTTGATCCTTTTACTACATCATATCATCATACTAGACACAAACAAGGAATTTGGGGTTCTGGCAGTGAGTCTGATTATCGAACTGTTATGGCTAGAAACTTTATGTCAAGGATATATCAAGGCGGTGCTGACCAACTCTCGGCACAATTAACAATAGTAGGTGACCCGGATTTTATTACACAGCAAGAAGGTTTTGGTATATCAAAACATAGTTCGTTATATGTAAATAATTCTGTTAACACACATAAAGATCCAATTATAAAACTAAACTTTTTTACACCACCAGACATTAACACACAAACAGGTTTGTTAGAAACACATTCGGGATTGGGTGATGCTGTTTATGGTAAACATGATAACCTAATCGCAGGAAATACTATAAGTGTGTTCAGTGGATATTACAGAGTTCTAACAATTGAAACATCTATAGAAGATAATATATTTAGGCAAGTGTTAGATATAATAAGAGTAGAAGTACAAGAAGAACCTACAGAAGAAGAAAAAGAATCTACATTAGACGCAGATATAGATGATGCTCAGAAAAAACTAGACAGAGATAACAAACAGGCTAAGTTGTATGACAGTAGCATCTACACTAGAATGAGTCGGACATCAGAAATTAAAAGTGGAATTAGTAAACGTGTTTTTTCTAAATACACATCAGCATATAGATTTAATGCTGGAAAAGACTCTGGTGTGACTGAAGGATTAACTACAATGACCAAGACTCAAATACAAGATGGGATTTATACTACTACTACTAAAAGAACAGTTTACCCGGGCGGAAGAGGAACCGAAGTAACACTTGGACCGAATGGGGAAAGGAAAGTAGAAAAGTTCCAGATGAAAGGTCCACAAAGTTGGGCATACGATAAGCCAAAGACAAATAATAGACAATGAAAAAAGTAATTAACAAAACAGATCCGTTAAGAACAGGACAGGGATTCACACAGGCAAATTTACCAGGTGGTCCGTTTATTGCCGAAGTTAAATCAGTAGGCGATCCTATGAAAAATAATAGAGTATCTGTAGCATTATTAGATACTAGTGATAACACTAGCAATACAGATCCTACTCAATGGATTGATGTTGGAATTGCTTTACCACACTATGGCATAACTCCACACACAACAAAAAATAGTTCTCGTACTATTGACGAATACGACGGAGGAAGTAGTTACGGTATAACAATTCCTGAACCTGATATTGGTACTAGATGCTTAGTTGTTTTTGCTAACAGTGACAGAACCAAGGGTTTTATAATCGCATTTTTACCTAATACTTTTCAAAACACAACTACAGCAGGCAGAGGTGTTGCCAAGCCTAAGACACAGATAGCATTTAGTGATGCTGATAAATCAGAGTTTGATAGTTTAAGCACTATGTTTCCTGTGTTAGAGAAAAATTTAAAATCTTTAAAGACAGCATCAATTACCGGAATACAAAAATTAAAGTGGAGTTTTGATAAACTTATGACTCAAATACTTCAAACACAAGGTTTGTTATTAGATAGGACTAGGGGAATTACATCATCTAGTTTAGAACGGCAATCTCCTAACAATGTTATTGGTATGTCCTCAAAAGGTAGACAACTGCCTGATCCAGCAGATAACGTAGGCATATTAAACAAATATATAAGTGATCCAACCTCTTTAACTCTTAGCGAAGTTGACACTCTGTCAAGAAAGCCAGGACATAATTTAGTACTTGATGACGGCGGCATAGATGGTGAAAATAATTTAATTAGATTACGTTCTAGTAAAGGCGCCCAAATACTTTTACATGATACAAAAGATTTAATTTACATAGCAAATTCAAAAGGAACATCGTGGGTTGAAATAACATCGGATGGTAAGATAGATATATTTGCTAGTGACTCAGTTAGTCTACATACAAAAGGCGACTATAACATTACAGCAGATAGAAACTTAAATTTAAAAGCCGCTAATATTAACTTAGAATCAACAGGTGCTACTGATATCGTAACAACAGGCATTACATCAATTGATTCTGGAGGAGTAATAGGATTAACATCAGGCGGAAACATATTACAAAAAGGTACAGAAATCCATTTAAACTCAAGTGGAAATCCTCCACCGGCACACACCGGAAAATCTCCAGCAAGAATACCAAACAAAGAACCTTGGGGACAGCATGAAGATTATGATCCAGCATCATTTACACTTGAAAAGACAGCAGTAACTACAGAATCACAAGTAAGTGTTAAACTAAACACCGACGGAACTATAACAACCGGTACTAGTACTACAGGAGAATAATTATGGCCAAGGTAACTAGAGTAGGAGTTGACTCTCACGTTGGACATGCTTCACCTACACCAAATCCATATCATGTAACACCATATGCTACAGGTTCAAGCGATGTAATAACAAATGGACAAAATACTGTACGAGTAGGTGACGTAACTGCTTGTGGAGATCCTGCTGTAGGAAGTAGTGCTTCTGTTTTTATAAATGGCAGAGGAGTACACAGACAGGGCGATATTACAGGTGGACATGGAAGTTGGGTACCTAATGCTTCTGCTAGTGGCAGTGATACTGTATTTGCTGGCGACTATGCTACTGAAAATTTAGGAGATGATACTATTGTATATCGTTTGCCTCCATTAGAAACCCCAGAACCAATTGAAGGTGAGCCAGAGGCAATATACATGAAAAGTCATACACCAGGTGGTGGTGCTTTACCTCCAAGAGTTGATGGCGGTCCTGTTGTTGCGGCAGGTAATTCCGACCAAGCAACAGAAAATTTTGAACCTGGGCCTCCTGGAGATTGTACAAGAAAAGACATTGGGTCAGTTTCGTCTAAGTATGAATCAAATGGTAATGCTAGTGCTATAGGACATGACTCAACAGGTGGATGGAGTTGGGGAGCATATCAAATTGCTACTAAAGTAGGAACGTTTAAAAACTATATGAACTTTTTAAACAAGCGATACAATGCCATTTATAATGAATTAGACGGTGTAGGTGGAAACACAGCATTTACACAAGGTACAGATTCAGCAAAAGCAAAATGGAAAGCACTTAAATCAGATCCAGATTTCTTACAAAGCCAACATGACTTTATACAAGTAACACACTACGATAAACTTGTAGCAAAAATTAAAGGACAAACTGGTTTAGATATTTGTGACGGCACACATTGTAACGGTCTACAAGATGCTATATGGAGTATATCTGTACAACACGGCCCGGGCTCTAGTATACCTAAAAAAGGAATTACAGCCGCAGGTGAAGGTGCTACTGATGTACAATTAATTAATGCTATCTATGATGAACGTGATAACGTAAACAAATATTTTAAATCATCAACCGCGGCTGTTAAGTCGTCTGTTGCTAATAGATTTACTTCAGAAAGAACAGACTGTTTGTCTATTTGCTAGTTTTATCTGTATTTTTCTTAAAATTTATAGTTCTTCTCTATTAGTGCTGGCTTCCCAGGCTTTGCTATGTAATCCACCCCCACACATTTCTTGACATTCGTAAGTACATAACTTATGACTAGGATCTTTCCACGTTAACGGTAAGATACTTTGAAAGTATTCATGATAAAATATTTGTTCTGCTGTATGTTGTTCTAAGTTATTCCAACCTACACCATATTCTTTTTCTAACTTGTTATAATGTGTCATATCTTCTTGCTTTGTAGCCGCAATATGGTTACAAGGCCACAAATTCATTTCGCTATCAATATACATCATTTTATTTTCTTTAAAGTCGCAGGTAACTTGCGACATGTCTGATGACTCGACAACTTCTCTATAAATTTTAGCACCCTCTTCGGTAATGTTTAAATCACTTTTAGTATTAACACCATCCTCTGTGCCTCTTTTTACTTTTTTAATATCAGTTTCTATTTCGATTGCTTTTGGTGTGTTTTGACTTTTTGCTAAGTGTTTAGCATTTTTATTTTCAAGTTCAGCATAGTTGTATTCCCAATTTCTAGTCGAAACGTGTTTATCAAATTCCCAAAAGCCCATATCTTTTGCTAATTGCTGTGCTTCATCGACTTGATGTTTGTTATGCTCAAATACAATCATTTTCCATCTTGCTTTGCCACCAGCATTAATATATGCTTGAGCATTAGCCATTACACGCTCGTGTTTAATTCCTATACGATATAACTTATTTGTATCTAGTAATCCATCAATACTAAATGTCATAATCTTTTCTATGCCTTGTGCCCTTTCGGCATAACCCATTGCTTTACCTACTCTAGCCCAACTTTCTGGTGATCTCATACTACCGTTAGTTTCCACATCTATAATATAAGGACGTTTTGCTGTCTCAATAATAATTTCTTCCCAGTCAGGTGTCATAACAGGGTCGCCGTGACAACCACAAAATACCATATTAACTGGATTATCAATAGTAACAATATGTTTCATTCCGTCTAAAAACTTGTTCCATTGTGGGGCAAGTATGTGTCGTTGCCTTAACGTAGGACGAACAATACTGGTTCCCATAAAATGTCGAGGACATAATGGACAAGCAACGTTACAAAACGTCGATGTTTCTACCTGAAATGAATCTATTTCTTTAAAATCGAACATAATTATTATATACTCACTTATTGATTACGATAAATATTTATATGAGTACTTACAGAGGATTTTCAACTCTTGGTAGCGAATTTGCTACGCCGACAATAACCGACTTCTTAGCGGTAAAAACTGATCTACAAAACAGTTTAAACGTTCGCTTAGGAGAACGAATAATGCGTCCAGAATTTGGGTGTGTTGTTTGGGACATGTTATATGAACCGTTTACTGAAGAATTAGTTGACGATTTAATTGAGAATATTACAGATATAGGAAATAGCGATCCAAGACTTGAACTACTAGACATTAGACCCACACAATATGAACACGGTATACAAGTGTCAATGATACTAAGATATATTCCTACTGATCAAACAGAAGCCATGATATATTCATTTAATCAAGAGGCGGCTGAAGTACAACAAAACACAGTAAATACAGATAATTCAAACACAGGAACAGCAAATGGCTACTAGTACAAGACAAACAAATTTATTCGTAAGTGAGGATTGGAAAAAAGTTTACCAAACTTTTAAAAGTGCTGATTTCGAAAGTTATGACTTTGAAACATTAAGATCAACAATGATATCATATCTTAGGAAACAATTTCCTGAAGACTTTAATGATTTTGTTGAAAGTTCAGAATACATTGCTCTTATTGATTTAATTGCTTTCTTTGGGCAATCATTAGCATATAGACAAGATTTAAATGCTCGAGAAAACTTTTTAGAAACAGCAGAACGAAGAGATTCTATTTTACGTCTTGCTAGTTTGTTATCATATAAGCCTAAAAGAAACACAACTGCTATGGGATTATTGAAAATTGTTAGTATGAGTACAACTGAAGATGTTTTTGATTCAAATAATAATAACCTAAGTGGGAAAACTATATTTTGGGATGATTCTGTAAATGCTGATTACGAAGAACAATACAATACAATTATTAATGCGGCTTTAAGTTCTGCTCAAAGAATTGGTAAGCCTGCTAACGAAGTAACTACTGGTTCAATTAAAACTCAAGAATACGAATTAAACTTGTTAGCAAATACACAACCGTTGTTGCCGTTCACAGCACCTACTAATGGTGCCGATACTAAATTTGAATTAGTAAACGGAACCACATCAGGCCAAGATTACATTTATGAAAAGTCACCTATTCCAGGATCTACATATAACTTTTTATATAGATCAGACGGAATAGGTAATTCTTCTGCTAATACTGGATTCTTTACAATGTTTAAACAAGGTACACTAGGACAACTTGATTTTAATCTTACTAGTGGCTTGCCTAATATTACATATAGCATTGATAAGGCTAACATTAATAATTCCGACGTTTGGTTATATGAACTAGAGGACGACGGTTCGGTAGGCACTGAATGGACACAAGTTCCTGCTATTAGCGGATCTAACGTTATCTATAATAGTTTAACTTTATCAAATAGAAGATTGTTTGCTGTTGAATCACAAGTTGATGATAAAATCAAACTAGTATTTGCTGATGGTGTTTTTGCTGATATCCCCAGAGGAAATTTTAGATGCTATTTTAGGCAAAGTGCTGGAACTACATACTCTATAAAAAGTACAGACATTAACAATGTTGAATTAAATTTTAGTTATATTAGTAGAACCAACCAAGAAGAAAAATTATCTATAGGATTAACACTACAGCAAAATGTTAATACAGCAAATAGAAACGAAACATTAACCAATGTAAAAAAATTAGCACCGCAGGCATACTACACACAAAATAGAATGATTAACGGTGAAGATTATAATATCTATCCGTTAACACAGTTTACAAGCATTATTAAATCAAAAGCAGTTAATAGAGCGGCAAGTGGTATTAGTAGATTCTTAGATGTTAAAGACACAACTGGAAAGTTCAGTAGTACAAATATATTCAGTGATGACGGTGTGTTTTATAAAGAATACACAACTAAAAAAGACACGTTTAGTTTTATAAACGACAATGAAATTATTAATGTAATTAAAAATACATTAGAACCAAATTTAGCCAGCAAGCCAATGTATCATTTTTACTTAGACAAGTTTGTATCTCAAGCATTCGCAAATACAGTTACTTGGGTTAAAGTGTCAAGTACGTCTAATACTACAACTGGTTACTTTAAAGATTCAACTGGACAAGCAATACAAATTGGAACAGGCGTATCAAATGTAAACAAGTATCTTACACTAAACAGCATGATTAAATTTATACCTGAAACTGGTAAGCACTTCATGTCCAACGGCACACAGATGGCAGGAACAGATACTGATCATTTAGGTGCTACCAGGCAGACATGGTCATCTATAAAGTTAGTAGATGCTAATGGCTTAGGTGGGTTAGGTGATGGATTAAAGGCACCGGGTGTCGGTGCTGTTACACTTAATGAATTAGTACCAACAGGTGCTACCGTTGAAAGAGTATTTCCTAAATGGATCAGCGACATTCCATCAGCATTAGAAACCACAATAAAAACAAATATTAAAGAATATAAAGACTTTGGTTTAAGATTTAATCATATTACTAGTACATGGTCTATTATTACTGGTGAAAATTTAGCAATTAATAAAGACTACAGTGATGATAATGCCGGAAATACTAGTGGAACAAAAATTGATGCTAGTTGGTTGGTACAATTTACAACTGATGGTGTACAATACACGGTCAAAACTAGGCAATTAGATTACTACTTTTCTAGTAAAGATGAAACTAGATTTTACTTTGATAAGGCTATAAAAATTTACGATAGTGTTACAGGCACTACAGTTAAAGATAGATGTACTGTATTAAAAGTTAACAATGAGCCAACCAGTAATAAACCATTAGAAGAAGATTATGCTTTAGATATTATTGATATGGTTACTGAAGTTGACGGTTACAAAGATAACACAAAAGTTAAAGTAACACTTGGCGATGCTGATAACGATAGTGTAACAGATAATCCTGAGATGTTTGAAAATATTGTAGGAATAGACGATCCTACAGGATTAGCAAAAAATAGAAAATTTGTTTTCTTTAGACAATTTTATGATTACGACAATATTGAAAGATATCAACCTTTAGACGAAACAGCAGTTTGTTATGATTATAAGACTATGAGAGAAATACGCAACAATAAAGGATTGTTCCCAACAGGAAAAGTATTTTATGCTACCAGTGAAAACAAATTTGCTACATCATTTAAAGACGATACAGAATCTTTAAAATCAACACCAGGTGCTGATCCAGGTGAAGAGTTTGG
>ERZ1046740.1468-NODE-1468-length-16527-cov-7.226991_pt1 | contig 16527 bp, 18 predicted proteins | sample MGYA00383093_ERZ1046740 | MGnify/ENA primary metagenome ERZ1046740 (study PRJEB29581, sample SAMEA5548363) | metagenome | biome: marine; feature: coastal; material: water | depth 25 m | study: Short-term variability in the microbial, nano- and picoplankton... | reverse complement strand
ACAAGTGTCCAGATGATAATGACAAGTTTCAGGCTTCATAATGCATAAATCGCAGCTGGCTAGCTTTTGCGAACAAGGGAAGCAATGCCCTTGAGAGTAACTTTTATTGGTTTTTTTTCCGCAACTCTGGCAACAGATGGTTTGGTTAAAGCTAAGGGTAATTTCCTCGCCCACTAGGTCGTTCATATTTAACAACTTGTCGCCAATTGGTAGCTGGTATTGTGCAATCCCTCTATTTAGATGGGTTTGCATTTTCCTAATTGGACCACTAATTTGCATTTAAGGTTGGCGAGTTAGTAGTTCTTGGACTTGTTGGTATTTTTCAGCTGTCTTGTCAACAATATGCTGTGGCAATGTTGGTGCAGGCGGGGCTTTATTCCAGTCAAGGGTTTCTAAATAATCGCGCACAATCTGCTTGTCGAAACTTTTTGGGCTGGTGCCAACCTGATAGTCCTTTGCTGACCAGAAGCGTGAAGAATCAGGTGTTAATACTTCGTCCATTAGCGTTAAGGTGTTATTTTCGTCTAGACCAAACTCAAATTTGGTGTCGGCAATAATAATGCCGCGTTCAAGTGCAAACTCAGCTGCAAATTGATAAAGCGACAAGCTTGCTTGCTTAACCTGTTGCGCCATATCTTCGCCCAGAATGTCTACGGTAGTGGCAAAGTCAATGTTTTCATCATGTTCGCCAACAGCTGCCTTGCTAGACGGCGTGTAAAGCACGCTAGGTAATTTTTCTGCCAGTTGTAAGTTGTTAGGTAGCGCCGTGCCACAAAGGCTACCCGTATTTTGATAGTCTTTCCAGCCTGAACCTATAATATAGCCTCGAACAATTGCTTCTACAGCAAGCGGTTTAAGCTTTTTAACAATGATAGCGCGACCCTCGACTTGTTGCGCTTCAGCTGCATTTAGTACACTGCTTAACGGCTCATAAGTAAGATGATTTGGAATAATGTGTTGTGTTTTTTTAAACCAAAAATTAGCGACCGAGGTTAGCACCGCGCCCTTTTTGGCGATGCCGTCGTCAAATACAACATCAAAAGCGCTTAATCGATCTGTGGTTACGATCAGCATGCGCTTTTCATCAATATCATATATGTCTCTAACTTTGCCTTTTTGAATAAGAGGCAGGCTTAGGTTTGTTTCAAATAGAGTGTCCACGGGCGTTCCTTAAAGATAACAACTGTAAAATTTATAGAGTATTTTAATCGATTGTCTGACTTCAAATTATGATAACTTGTAGCGTGATAAAATAGATAGAAAGCTATGATATTAAAAAAACTACTGATTCTTACTACTTTATTAAGTCCTTTTGCTGGTGCATCGCCACTTTCTGATGGCGCCGTGCGTCTGATTCAAATCGGCAATGAAATTGGCTCTCGTGATGTGGTGTTAAGAGGCCAGTCGTTATTGTTAAAAGGCATGCTTGATTTAAGTGACCTTGATGCCATGTACGAGACCTCGAAACAGGTTAGGCGCGGCAATGAGCTTATGGGCTATGTGCCACAAGAGAGAGTAGCCAACGAAATATTAATTAAGTTGGTGCGCAAAAGTTACGATACGGCTTTGTATGAATATGCACTTTATTTACTAGACGGTAGTCATGGCTTTATTAAAAATGAGTTTTTAGCTTTAAATTTATTTGAGGAGTCTTTTAAGGCGCATGGTAATGCTGGCTCGGCAATGATGGCAGCCATTATTCGCAACGAGTCCCTTGTGCCAGGAACTAAAAAATCAGACCGTATCAATGAGCTAATTACCTTTGCTATTTTGAACAAAATACCAGGCGCACAAGCCTATCAGGCTCAATATATTGACAAGGATTATTTAACCGACCTGAAGCCGACTAATTGGCGCGATTGGGTTGAGTCTCAGTCGTTATAGGCTGGTTAAAATCTTGTTAACTTGTGAGCGGAACTGCCACAAATCGGCACGACTGATTTTTTTCTGTTTGGGTGGTTTGTGGGTTAGCGGGTTTTTATGCTTTCCCTTATAGCGCAATTCATAATGTAGGTGCGCTCCTGTGGATCTGCCTGTTGAACCAACGTAACCAATCACCTGTCCTTTTCTAACTGTTTTTCCTTTGTGAAGGTTGCGAGCATACTTGGATAGATGGGCGTAGACCGTGGTGTAGTTAGCGCCATGTTTGATAATGATCGCCTTTCCAAGTGCCCCCTTTCGTCCTTTAAGCTTAATAACGCCATCAGCAGTAGCACGCACGGGTGTGCCGTGGGCAGCAGCGTAATCTACTGCCCTGTGTGGGCGATAAGCTTTTAAAATGGGGTGATAACGCTTTAGCTGAAATTTAGAACTGATGCGTTTATATTCAAGCGGCGCCTTTAAAAATGAAGAGTTTAGTGTGTGGCCATAGCGATCATAATATAGCGTTTTGCCGTGACTATTGTTATAAGCAAATGCTTCAATACGCTTATTACTGCCCTTGTAAATGATTCCAACAAGCTGTTTTGACTTATTGCTAACAATAAAAAAACGATCGCCCTTATGCAGGTCTGAATTAAAGTCAAGACGCCACGATAGTGCGTCAACCACTGTGTTAATGGTCTTTAGACTTAGACCGGCTTTTTGAGCATCATAGCCAAAAGAGTTGCTAATAACCACAACTGTTGTTGATAGTGGATCCGTATCTTCTTGAGACTGTTTGGTCGTGTTAGTAAAGCGGGTGCCAACCAGAACAACATCCAAATTAGTCTTGCCATTTGACTGACGACTGAGTGATTTAAAGCGCTTATTGGCATGCAGGCGAATGGTTATTTTTTCGCCAATTTTAAGCTGGTTAAGGCGTTGATTTTGTTTGCTGGCAGACAGTAGATTAGCCAAAAGGCGTTTTGACAATCCAAGTTTGGCAAAATATTTGCTAAGTGAGTCGCCCGATTTAACCGTGAAATGATAATCACTACCTTGATTTTGTGCAAGAGCCGTGCTAATGCCAGATTGTAATAACAGCAGCAGCAGAGTGGTTGAAAAAATCTTAAGCATAGGCTTGCACCACTTTATTGGCGATCATGCGAGAATTTTGATCATTTTCAATAACTTCAGAAAGACTTTTTGGATAAAAATGCCTGGACCCCTCCAGGGTTTTTTCAATAATTTTTGCAATGTCTAAAAATTTAATTTTATTATCAAGAAAGCTAGCTACTGCTACTTCATTGGCGGCATTGGCTGTTCCCATGGCGCTGCCACCCTGTTTAAGCGCCTCAAATGCTAAGCGTAAGCAGGAAAATTTATTAAAATCTGGCGCATAAAACTCTAAAGGAGAATTTTTCACCAAGTCTAATGCGCCAACGCCGGAGGAGATTCGATCGGGATAGCTCATAGCGTAAGAGATAACTGTGCGCATATCTGGATTGCCCAACTGAGAGAGCGTTGAGCCGTCATCAAAGTAAACTGATGAGTGGATAATGCTTTGAGGGTGGATGACTACATCGATACGATTAGCTGGTAGACTAAATAAATAGTGAGCTTCTATAACCTCCAAGCCTTTATTCATCATTGTGGCAGAGTCTACGGATATTTTGCGCCCCATGGACCAGTTTGGATGAGCGCAGGCCTGATCCGGGGTAATGTTGCTGAGCTCGTTTAGCGGAGTATGTAAAAACGGCCCACCACTGGCTGTGAGTTGGATCTTGTTTAAGCCTGATGAGCCACCTTGCAAACATTGAAAAATAGCGCTGTGTTCGGAATCTACTGGAATAAGCTCAGCACCATGATCTTTAACCGCTTGCATAAAAATATCGCCAGCCAGAACCAACGACTCTTTATTGGCTAGCATGATGCGTTTTCCTGCTTTGGCTGCAGCCAAACTTGATGCCATACCGGCGGCGCCAACAATAGCAGCCATAATATAGTCAGTGTCTTTGTGTGTAGCGATTGTGTCAAGTGCCTCGGCACCTGAAAGAACAGTAGTATCTCCTTGGATTTGCTGAGACAGCTGCTCTGCAGCATATTCATTTGTCATGACTGCAAATGTTGGCTGATATTTTTTACAAATATTAAGCATTTGCTGCCAGTTGGTGTGTGCGCTGACGGCAAAAATATTAAATTGATTTGGATGTAAGTCAACAACAGACAAGGTGCTTTGTCCGATAGATCCTGTTGCGCCTAATAGGGTTAGGTTGATCATATCAAGCTAAGACCCAACAGAAAGAAAGGTGCCGCCGCCGTTAATGAATCAATACGGTCAAGAATACCACCATGTCCTGGCAAGATATTTCCACTATCCTTAATACCGGAGATGCGTTTGAATAGGCTTTCATATAAATCACCTAAAACAGAAACACTAGAAACCACTACGGCTAGCAGCAAGTGACCAGCATACATATCAATAGCAACATGTTGAGATTGTAAGAAGATCAGCATAACAATAACGGCAAATAGAATGCCACCAATAACACCTTCAATTGATTTTCCAGGGCTAACATTTGGCGCAAGTTTGTGCTTGCCGAATGCCCTGCCAACAAAGTAAGCGCCAGAATCAGCGCCCCAGATTAACAACATCAGCAATAAAAAATAGTCACTACCATAAGTTGCGTGTAGGTTGATTAGTGCTACCCACATTGGCACCAGCAACATCACCCCGCCCATGACTCTAACAATGCCAGACCCATACCAAGATTGAACATTACTTGGATAGCTGATAACCCAGTATAAATTTAGCCCCCACCAGGCAATTGTAACAAACAACACGGTTTGTAAGTTTTGCACATGCTCAGAAGCAATAAGCGCACAACCAACAATGCCAGCCACCACCAAAGATCGATACAGTGGCTGCTCAATCTTAATAAGACGGGCAAATTCCCAGGCACCTATCGCAACAAACAATAAAAGCAGGTAGGCAAAGTAGCCAGTAGGCAGGGCAAAAATTGCCCAAATAAACAAGGGGCCTAAAATCAGTGCAGTCAAAATTCTGGGTATTAACATGAGGCTTCCTTACGTACGCCGAACCGACGCTCACGATGATTAAAACTTTCAATGGCCTTGTTAAGCTCGACTTCGTCAAAATCTGGCCAAAGCGTGTCGGTAAAGTAAAATTCGCTGTAGGCTATGTCCCACAATAAAAAATTACTAATTCTAAACTCGCCACTGCTGCGAATGAGTAAATCAACTGCAGGCTCATTGGCCAGAGAAAGGTAGTTTGAAAAACCTTCAATAGTTATATCTTCAGGCACAATATCACCCCTAATGGTAGCTTCTGCTGCTTGTTTTGCAGCATGAGCAATATCCCATTGTCCGCCATAGTTTGCAGCGATAACTAGCGTTAAGCCGGTATTATCGGCTAATTGTTCTTGAGCTTCAACAGCTGTTTTTTGTACATCTTCTGGAAATAGCGACAAATCACCAATAATCTTTAAGCGCACATTATGCTTGTTTAATTTTTTAACCTCTTGATTAAGCACGGTTAAAAAAAGTTTAAATAGCAGCGAAACTTCATCTGTAGAACGGTTTTTATTTTCACTACTAAAAGCAAACAAGGTTAGTGTTTGTACGCCTAATATGCCACAAGCTTTTACTACAGTGCGCACAGCTTTAACACCTTGCTGATGGCCAACAATGCGTGGCAAGCTGCGTTTAGCCGCCCAGCGGCCGTTGCCATCCATGATAATTGCAATGTGCTTTGGGATATTCATAATTCGAGAATTATACCTATAGAGTCATAATTGACCACATAACAAACGTTGAGAGGTAAAATTCACACCATGAGCTTAGCAAAAAGAATTATTCCTTGTCTAGATGTGCGTGATGGCCGAGTGGTCAAAGGCGTGCAATTTATTGACATTAAAGATGCTGGTGATCCGGTAGAAGTGGCCAAAGGCTATGACGAACAAGGCGCCGATGAAATCACCTTTTTAGATATCACGGCTTCACACGAAGGCCGAGATACAACCGTACATATGGTAGAAAGTATAGCGGAGCAGGTGTTTATTCCGTTAACAGTGGGTGGCGGCATTCGCAAGGCTGAAGATGTACGCGTTATGCTAAATGCTGGTGCCGATAAGGTGGCGGTTAACTCCGCGGCAATTTTTAACCCTAGTTTGATTAATGAGCTTAGTGAGCAATTTGGTTCGCAATGTATTGTAGTTGCAATTGATGCTAAAAAAGTATCAAGTGAGCCAAGTAAATGGGAAATCTTCACCCATGGTGGGCGTCAACCAACTGGCATTGATGCAGTTGAATGGGCGATTAAGATGACACAAGGTAGCCATGGCGCTGGCGAGGTATTACTAACCTCCATGGACTGTGATGGGGTTAAAACCGGGTTTGATCTTGAGCTAACCAGAGCTGTTTCAGATGCAGTTGAGGTGCCAGTTATTGCCTCAGGCGGCGTAGGAAATTTAGAGCACTTATCTGAAGGCGTGCTTGAAGGCGGTGCAGATGCAGTATTAGCAGCTAGTATTTTCCATTTTGGCGAATACACGGTAGAGCAAGCTAAACACTCAATGCAAAAAAACGGCATAGAGGTCCGACTTTAGTATTTTTTATTTACGTAAATCAAAAAAAACTAAGAAAATTGATTTATATCAAGAAACGCAAACATAGTTGACGGTATCATGGGCCCTAGTGTAGAATTGCACACTGCCTTTATTGACTTGTTCAAAATAAGGTTATTAATCAAACATAAAAAAACAAAGAGGACTATTCATGAATTTAACAGAAAAGTATGATTTAGGTGTCGTCAAATGGTTTACGATCATGTCGGTCGTTTACTTGGTAGTGGGAACACTACTAGGCGTGTACATCGCTTCTGAGTTGGCATTTCCCTATCTTAATGATTTGGGCACTGACCTTCCGTATTTTCAATTTGGCCGTTTGCGACCGTTGCATACTAATGCAGTGATTTTCGCTTTTGGTGGATCAGCATTGATGGCAGCTGCCTTCTATATTGTGCAAAGAACAAATCAAACCCGCTTGTGGTCAAACAAGATGGCTTGGTTTACATTCTGGGCATGGAATACGGTGATCGTACTTGCTGTTGTTACTTTACCTCTAGGTTTAACTCAGGCTAAAGAATATGCAGAGCTTGAATGGCCGATTGATATTTTAATCACTCTGGCATGGGCTTCATACCTGTACAACTTTATTATGACTATTCATATTCGTAATAGAGATAAGGTGCCACACGTTTATGTAGCTAACTGGTTCTTCATGGGTATGATGGTAATGGTTACTTACTTACATGTAGTAAACAACCTATCTATTCCAGTAGACTGGTTTAAGTCTTACTCTATTTTCTCTGGCGTGCAAGATGCAATGATCCAGTGGTGGTGGGGTCATAATGCGGTTGGCTTCTTCTTGACAGCTGGCTTCTTAGGAATTATGTACTACTTTATACCAAAGCAGGCACAGCGTCCAATTTACTCGTACCGTTTATCTGTGATTCACTTCTGGGCATTAATGTTTGGTTACGTATGGTTAGGTGCTCACCACTTACAATACACAGCATTACCAGATTGGGCAGGTTCATTAGGTGCAACAATTTCACTAGCAATGATCATTCCATCTTGGGGTGGTGCATTAAACGGTATCTTGACACTATCTGGTGCTTGGGATCGTCTACGTGAAGATTACATCTTACGTTTCTTAATTATGTCATTAGCATTCTATGCAATGTCTACTTTTGAAGGACCAGTAATGGCCGCTAAAAACGTAAACGCTTTATCGCACTATACGGACTGGACAGTTGGTCACGTGCATTCAGGTGCTTTAGGTTGGAACGTTATGGTTGCATCTGGTGCGCTATACCACATGATCGAGAAGATCTACAATGTTAGATTGAGCCAAAAACTATTGGCAACACACTTCTGGATCCATACGATTGGTACAGTAACATACATTGTTGCAATGTGGGTATCTGGCATCATGCAAGGTCTAATGTGGAGAGCATATGATGAGTACGGAACATTAGCGTACACATTCGCAGAGTCAGTATCTGCAATGCACCCTTACTATGTAATGAGAGCGGCAGGCGGTGTATTAGTATTCGTTGGTGCAGTAATCATGTTAATTAATATTGTTAGCACAATCCGTAAGTCGGGTTCTGTGCAGACAGCTAACGCATAAGAGGAGATAGATAATGTCAAATCAAAACGAAAAGTTAAGTTTACAGGCTAAACTAGAAAAAAACATTTTCGGCATGTACTTGTTTATGGCGCTTTCAGTGTCACTAGCGGGTATCGTGCAGATTGTGCCTTTGTTCACTAATCCAGATGCGGTTAAGGATGAAGTTACATTAACAGATGGCAGCACGCAAAGTCTTTTGTGGCAGCGTGCAGAAGGTCAATCTTTATCTGACTGGAAGCCTGGTGATGGTGTGCGTCCTAATACACCACTAGAGGTGGCGGGACGTGATATCTATCAGCGTGAAGGTTGTTTCTTATGTCATTCACAAATGATTCGTCCATTTAGAGATGAGAAAGAGCGTTACGGTCACTTCTCTCTAGCAGTAGAATCTAAATATGATCACCCATTCCAGTGGGGTTCTAAAAGAACAGGTCCTGATCTAGCACGCCTAGGTGGCAAATATTCAGATGAATGGCATATTCTTCACTTGCGTCATCCGCAAGCGTTAGTGCCAGAATCAGTAATGCCTAAGTACAAGTTCTTAGATGGAGCAATGGTAGATGGCGATGAAATTGCTACGCACATGAAAGGCCTATCTAAAGTAGGCGTGCCATATACAGAAGCTGATATTGCAGGTGCTGCTGAAGCGCTTAAAGGTAAAACTGAAATGGATGCAATGGTTACTTACTTGCAGTCATTAGGCAATATGATTAAATTCGAAGACGGTGTTACTTACCGCGAATAATGACTTTAGTTGATAAAGTTGGCGCTGTTACTGCAGTAGTAATATTTGTTTTATTAGCGAGTGCTTATTTTTACTCTTTTAGACCAAAAAATAAGCAACAATTTGAAGACTTACGAAATTTCGTCAACGATGATGACGAACGTTAAGAGGAGAAGATAATGAGTGAACATAAAAATCCATACCCAGGTGAAAACAATACGGGACACTTTTGGGATGACGAGAACGATGTAAGGGAATTAAATAACCGCCCACCAAGATGGTACATGCAAGCTATGTTTGTGAGTATTTTGGCTGTTGTTGTGTATTCATTTTACTACCCAAGTATTCCTTGGTTTGGTGATCACTATAAGGGGTCGGCAGGCTGGACTCAGGTTGGCGAGATGAATGAAAGTGTTGCGGAGCTTGAGGCTTACCGTGAAAAGAAATTTGCGGCAACAGAACAGGCAATTACACAAAGTTCATTAGAGGACATTGTTCGTGACGATGAGCTTAGAACTTATTCAATTAAAACAGCTAAAACATTATTTGGTGATAACTGTGCAGCATGTCATGGTGCTGGTGGTCAAGGTAATGCAGGCTTCCCGGTATTAGCAGACGATGACTGGTTATATGGCGGCACATTGGCACAAATTAGTCAATCAATTACTAATGGACGTAAAGGTAATATGCCTGCTCGTATGCTTAATATTACGGATGCTCAGGCAGACGAATTGGCAACATTCTTAATTGAGACAGGTAAAGGCGCACAAGGTACACCTAATCCTGCTTCAAAAGAGCTGTATCTAAGCAAGGGTTGTATCGGTTGTCATGGTCCAACTATGACGGGTAACCAGATGTTAGGCTCTGCTAACTTAAGCGATAGTATTTACCGCTTTAAAGCAGACGATCAGCATGCTTCAGTAGTTCGCACTATTCTTCATGGTGTAAACCAAGGGCATGATTCGCAAACACAAGATGCAGTTATGCCAGCATTTGGTCATTCAGAAGTGATTGATGCTGTACAGCTTAAGAAGTTAGTGGTTTATGTTCATCAGTTAGGCGGCGGTGTAGCAATACCGGCTGTTGCTGAAAAGAAATAAGATTGCTTTAATCTTTAAAAATGCCCCAGTTATGGGGCATTTTTTTCGCCTATCAAAAATTTAAAAAATGATTAATTATTATTGAATAGCCTTAATTATTATTTGGTATAATTTGCGCTATTGCCGAAGTAGCACAGTTGGTAGTGCAACTGATTTGTAATCAGTAGGTCGCCAGTTCGAGTCCGGCCTTCGGCACCATATTTAGACCCGTAGCATTCTTGCTATGGGTTTTTTTACGCCTGTAAAATTATTGTAAACATTAGTTTAAATTTACCAAAGCAATTTATTTTTCACTTGAAAGTAAGATTGTTCAGTTTTCTTGACCCGGGTCAATTCTTTAATAATTACATCCCTATAAACTTGACTTTACAACTTGGGTAATGACCATAAATAAGTTATGGCTATTACCCAGTGTTCATATTTGTCAAATAAAAGGAGGATTGTATGTCACAAGCATTTACAAAGTCCATGGCCAGAAACATCTTTTATGGTGGATCCATGTTCTTTTTCTTATTGCTTTTGGTTTTGACGTTTGATACAGTGAAGTCACTGCCACAAACCGATAACAGAGAGAATTTAACCGAACAGGTTGCGAAAGGCAAACACGTTTGGGAAAATAATAATTGTATTGGTTGTCACACCTTGATGGGTGAAGGCGCCTATTTTGCACCTGAGTTAGGAAATGCTTACAAGCGTATGGGCAGCAAGGAAGCGATTATTGCCTTTATTAAGTTTAGACCAAAAAATGGCATACCTGGACGACGCAGCATGCCTCAATTTAATCTAACAGATGATGAGCTAGATGCGGTTGCAGAATTTCTAAAATACGTTTCGGAAATTAACAACCAAGATTGGCCACCTAACATTCAAGGATAAAGGAGATTTGACATGAAATATACTTCTCAAATGGTTGCAAAACCTTATTTCATTGCCGCAATTGGTTTGTTTATAGGACAAATTCTATTCGGTGTAATTATGGGCATGCAATACGTTGTTGGTGATTTTCTATTTCCAGAAATTCCATTTAACGTTGCTCGCATGGTTCATACAAACTTACTAATTGTGTGGCTGTTATTTGGCTTTATGGGTGCAGCTTACTATATGGTGCCCGACGAGGCAGAAACGGAATTACATAGTCCGTTTCTGGCTAAACTCATGTTCTGGATTTTTCTAGTTGCTGGTGCTTTGACTATATTGGGCTACTTGTTAGTGCCTTATGCAACGCTTGCAGAAATTACGATGAACGACTTACTGCCTACAATGGGCCGCGAGTTTTTAGAGCAGCCTACCATTACCAAGATTGGTATTGTTATTGTTGCTTTAGCTTTTTTGTACAACATCGGCATGACAATTTTAAAAGGCAGAAAAACAGTGATCAACTTGGTACTGTTAATCGGCTTAGTTGGACTGGCCGTGTTCTTTTTGTTCTCCTTTTACAATCCAGACAACATCGTGCTTGATAAGATGTTCTGGTGGTTTGTTGTACATCTATGGGTTGAAGGTGTTTGGGAGTTAATCCTGGGATCTTTACTGGCTTACGTATTGATTAAGACAACAGGCGTTGATCGTGAAGTGATTGAAAAATGGCTATATGTGATTATTGCTATGGCATTAATTACTGGTTTAATCGGTACTGGACACCATTTCTTTTGGATTGGCACACCAGGCTACTGGCAGTGGTGGGGATCTATCTTCTCTGCGTTAGAGCCGATTCCATTCTTCATGATGACAATCTTTGCTTTTAATATGGTAAACAAGCGCCGTCGTCAGCATCCTAATAAGCCAGCAGTTTTATGGGCATTGGGTACAGCAGTCATGGCGTTCTTGGGTGCAGGTGTATGGGGCTTTTTGCACACCCTGTCATTTGTTAACTATTACACGCACGGTACGCAAATTACTGCAGCTCACGGCCACATGGCGTTTTATGGTGCTTATGTTATGATTGTATTAGCGATTATTTCATACGCTATGCCAATGTTAAATGGCCGCAAAGCAGCGAACAGTCAGCTTTCTCAGATAGTTGAGATGTGGTCTTTTTGGTTAATGACAATCTCTATGGTGTTTATTACTTTATTCTTAACAGGTGCAGGTATTGTGCAGGTTTATCTGCAAAGAATGAGTGATGCCCCTCTGCCATTTATGGTGGTTCAAGATAAGATTGAGCTATTCTACTGGCTACGTGAAGGCGCAGGAATTATATTCTTAATCGGACTGATTGTTTATGTAGCAAGCTTCTTTGTTGGTAGAGACCAGCCTGAAGTGGAACTGCCTAAGTAATTATTAACTGACGCAAATTAAGGCCGGTGCTTTATGCTACCGGCTTTTTTTTCAATATAGGAAATGAGAAATTGACAAAAGTCATGAAATATCCGCCTGGTGATCTGGCCATATGGATCTTTATTATGGCCGAATTACTGGTGTTTGGTTTGTTTTTTGCCTCTTATGCAGTAACACGGATTGATAATATTGAGCTGTTTGAGTTTTATCAGCAAAGCTTGGATCGACGTGCAGCACTTTGGAATACGCTGGCTTTAATTAGTAGTAGTTATTTTGTGGTGCAAGCTGTATTGGCGATCAATCGTGCGCGTCAACAACAAGCATTCATCTTTATGCTGCTTGCTTTGTTGATGGGATTGGTTTTTATGGCTATCAAAACCCAAGAGTTTGCGCACCATATTGATCAGGGCATTACGCTAAGCACCAATACGTTTTATATGTTTTATTTGTCGATGGCTTTTTTTCATTATTTACATGTGGCACTTGGGCTGATTGTATTGGCAGTTCTGGCCAACAACATTCGTAAAGGTTGTTATAGCCAGCATGATTACAATGGCCTAGAGTCTGGTGCAAGTTACTGGCACATGGTTGACTTGGTGTGGATTATTTTGTTTCCTTTGGTGTATGTAATGTGATGAGCACTAAAAATCAAACAACCTTAACAACACTGAGCTATGCTGTTTTAATAGGGCTAACAGTTGCTACTTATCAGATTGGCGAAACACAAGCGCATAGCCTTGATATTTCGCTGTTGGTATTTGCTATTGCAATTTTTAAAGGCGGGATGATTAGTGAACAATTTATGCAATTAAGATTTGTTAAGGGCATTTGGCGTTGGCCGATATTAATTTGGCTAATCTTGCTGTCCATTGTTATCTATACTGCGTTTACACCATAGGAAAAAATATGAGCACAGAAAAACAAACTAATATTCCCTTTTATAAGCCACAAGGCAACGAGGTAGAGCTTTTTGAGCATGCTTATAATAACCAGTTGCCACTACTAATCAAAGGTCCAACAGGCTGTGGCAAGACGCGCTTTATTCGGCATATGGCGGAAAAATTAGGCCGAGAGCTTTATACGGTTGCTTGTCATGACGATTTAACAGCGGCTGATTTAGTCGGCAGGCATTTGATTAATGAAAAGGGCACGTACTGGTGTGATGGGCCTTTAACACGAGCAGTTCGAGAGGGAGCTATTTGTTATTTAGATGAAGTAGTAGAAGCACGAAAAGACACAACGGTTGTGCTGCACCCATTAACGGATGATCGTCGTATTTTGCCTATTGAAAGAACAGGAGAGGTGCTTGAGGCGCCTAAAGAGTTTATGCTGGTTGTGTCTTATAATCCAGGTTATCAGAACCTTTTAAAAGGCATGAAGCCATCAACTAGACAGCGGTTTAGTGCCATGAGCTTTGACTTCCCCGATGTACAAACTGAGATCTATATCCTCTTGGCAGAAACAGATATTGACAAAACAACTGCCGAAAAGTTGGTGGGCTTGGCAAACGCTTTGCGTGCATTGAAAGACCATGACTTAGAAGAAGCCGCCTCGACTCGATTATTGATCTACACAGCTACTTTGATGGTAAGTGGTATGGATGCTCAATCAGCTTGTCGAGCCGCTTTGGTTGAGCCTTTGACAGATGATCAAGAAACTATTGATGCGTTGATGGAAGTTGTAAATGCAGCCCTTGGATAGTAGCGACAAGAAAATAGCAGTTATATCAGAATTACTATATCTGGCAAATTTACTGATCTTGCCAGGAATAGCCTTTTTGGTGTTGACACGTTTGTTTGTTAAATATCGAAAAAACTCATCTGACTTTGCCAGATCCCATTTGACGCAAACATTTTATGCCAGCCTGGTTGGCGGTTTTTTAATTGTGATTATTGTTACTGGGGTGCTGCTGTTTGGCGGTTTTGAGGGTGTATATATATGGATGTGGGTTATTCTTTATTTCACGTTAGTGCATTCAACATTAGTGGTTTTTGGTGCGCTTGGTTTGGCTAAGGCTATGTCATCTCAATCGTGGCAATATCCACTGTTTGGCCGTTATTTTCCTAAGGATTAGCTATGGAAGAGCGCGTTGGAGAAATCTGGCATAATTTTATTACCAGAATGGCGGATAAAAATTATCCGGAAGAAGAAGTTACTTTAAAGCAAGTTAAAAAAACCATCGGAATATTCTTTCGAGCACTGGGCGGCGATGGGTCTTTGATTGTGGCACAAACTGATGCCAGTGAATATATATCTGAACGCAGCTTCTTAAAGCGCATTGCTAGAAGTGCAGAGAAATATGAGTTTGCATGGATCGATGAAAGCGCCTTAAGATTGCCTGAAGTGATTGATTATTTCCCTAAGGCTTCATTGAACAAGGATTTGTATTTATGGCTGACAGCGCTTGCCTCGATTCCTGTGCAGTCTAGTGTTTGGATTGTTGACAACCAGTTGCGCACCCAATTGGCGCTGACAACTTTCCCTGGCCTGAACACCTTGTATAGCCGACTATTAAATGCACACCTTTTGCAGCGCCCAGCTGTAGAAAAACTCTCAAAAATCGAATCAACCATAGAGCGCGCTATTGTTCAAGCGCTTAAAGAGCCTGGTAGTATTAACTCTTTGCCAGGCAGTAAGTACATGCCAAGGCCGGTATTTTTGTGGCTACACCCCAATCCACCTTCTGTTTCCGGTAGCGGTAGAGATAGTTTTGGTGAGAGCGATAACCAGCGAACAGACGAGCAAACTGATGCAACTGATATTGGCAAAAAACAAGCCAAGCGTGTCGAAACACCAGAGCACGACCGAGGGCTGATTACCGTACGCATGGAGAATATCTTTACTTGGGGCGAGTTTGCCAATATGGATCGATCTACTGACGATGATGAAGATCCTGACAATGCTAAAGAGGTTGCTAAAGATTTAGATGAATTGGCTATTGCACGTAATCAGCGCGCCTCTAAAGTGCAAATGAAATTTGATCTTGATCTGCCATCAGAAGCCATGGACGACGATATTTTAGAAGATGGAATATTATTGCCAGAATGGGACTGGAAACAACAAAAACTTATAGAGGATAAATGCCGAGTGGTTAGTCTGCAATCTAATGATGGTGGCAGTACGCAATTGCCAGACCATTTAAAAGCCACGGCAAAAAAGCTGCGTAATCAATTTCAAGCAATTACTCCTGCGCGCACTTGGCACTATAAACAAAGCGATGGACAAGAAGTAGACATGGAGTCCTATTTGCAATATCGTGCCGACTTGCTTTCAGGCTATGACAGTGGGTCTGAAAACCTACATAAACAACTCAATAGTGGCGCTAGAGACTTGTCATGCTTGCTGTTGGCTGATCTATCCTTATCAACCGATACATGGGTAAACAACGATTCTCGAGTTATTGATGTTATTCAAGATAGTTTGTATTTATTTGCAGAAAGCCTAAAAGCCACCGGCGATCGATTTGGAATGGTTGGGTTTTCTTCACGAAAAACAGACCCAATACGCATCCATACACTAAAATCTTTTGATGAAAATTACGGTGATGTGGTTAGGTCACGCATTGCTAGCATTAAGCCAGGCTACTATACACGCATGGGTGCCGGCATTCGCCATGCTACTAATTTATTAAAAAATCAAGTGGCAGCCCAACAATTACTCTTAATCTTAACGGACGGAAAGCCAAATGATTTAGATATGTATGAAGGTAGGTATGGCATTGAAGACACTAAGCAAGCTATCTTGTCAGCTAAAGAACTGGGCCTTAAAGTGTTTTGTGTCACCATTGATGAAAAGGCTAATGATTATTTGCCCAACTTGTTTGGATCAAATGGTTATGCGTTGATTAAAAAAGTCACTGACTTGCCAAAAACACTGCCAATGTTATATGCAAGGCTAACATCCTAGAAATTTTCTAAATTTTTAGCTATGAGTGCACCTTTCGGTTTTGAAAAAAGAGCAGTCAGACCCCGTGACTGGATCACAATAAGCGCATAATTCATCACCATTTGATAATAAGATTTTTTTATTATCCAGTACAACGCCTTCTTTCTTAAGCTCAGAGAGTGCGCGAGAAAAGGATTCTGGTTTCATGCCAAGATAGGCTGCAGTTAAAGATTTTGAGTAAGGCAGCTTAAAAGTGTTGTTGATTTTAGCGTGCACTAAGTACCAGCCCACTTTTTCTTTGGCGGTTTTAAGTTGTAACACCTCTGCGCTAATCATGAGTGATTGAACCTGATCGGCCAAAAACTGAATAATATTGAGAGAGAACTGGTGGCTTGTTTTCATTAGCTCGGCAACAGCTGATTGAGGAAAATAAAACAACGTGGTATTTTTGATAAAATCTGCCGC
>ERZ1046740.1466-NODE-1466-length-16533-cov-4.156512_pt1 | contig 16533 bp, 14 predicted proteins | sample MGYA00383093_ERZ1046740 | MGnify/ENA primary metagenome ERZ1046740 (study PRJEB29581, sample SAMEA5548363) | metagenome | biome: marine; feature: coastal; material: water | depth 25 m | study: Short-term variability in the microbial, nano- and picoplankton... | reverse complement strand
GCCTTCATCTGCGGAAACCGTTGCGTCTACCTCAGAAGCCTCGCCGGTTTCCTTGTCCCATACGGTGCGTTTGCAAGTCACCTCTACCAGTTCATCGGCAAACTTGCCGGACTCATAGCCTGCAGCAGTACGCTGCTGGGACTGCAGGCCATACTCATCCATGGCATCGCGAGAAATATTGTAACGCTGGGCTACCACTTCGGCGGTTTGCAGCATAGGCATGTGAATGTTTGGTGCCATGGCCATAAGTTCTTCATCAACCATGCGGTGAATATTCATGTGCTCGTTCTGCACCAGTGAGATCGACTCCAGGCCACCGCCTACGACACAGGTCATACCGTCGTGGACAATCTGCTTGGCCGCTGTAGCTACAGCCATAAGGCCAGAGGAACACTGGCGGTCCATGGTCATACCCGACACCGTCACCGGCAGGCCGGCGCGCAGTGCTATCTGGCGTGCCACGTTTGCACCGGTTGCGCCCTGCTGCAAAGCGCCACCCATGATCACGTCATCGACCTGGGCCGGGTCAATACCAGCACGTTTTACCGCTTCGGCTACAGATGCCGCTCCCAGGCTGGCACCGCCGAGATTATTGAATCCGCCACGATAGGCCTTGGCGATAGGGGTTCTGGCGGTCGATACAATGACTGCTTCTTTCATGTTCTTTCTCCAGTAGGGAGCGCGATGGCGCCCGCTTGTGTTTACTGCTTGATACCAAGACCTTCCGCGGCCTTGCCGGTGAACTTCACCGTTTGCTCAAAGCCACCTTCGGGAACGCGCTCGCCTTCCGGGGAAGTAATTCTGTCCCAATTTGCAGCAAGACCTTCAGGTGTTTGCTCTTCAGGGGACAACCACACACCATCAGTTTCAACGATCTTACTAATGGCATAGGCGCCAGCACCCGCGCAAATAATAGTCTTGTTAGGCGCATCTTCGCTCACCATATACAGTACTGCCGGGGTGACTGTTTCCGGGGTTAGCAGGGCAAGAGCCTCCTCCGGAATAAGCCCTTCTGTCATACGGGTAGCCGCAGTGGGCGCCAATGCGTTGACACGAATATCATACTTGGCCCCTTCCTGTACCAGGGTATTCATGGCACCGATAACACCCATCTTGGCACTGCCATAGTTGGTCTGGCCAAAGTTGCCGTAAAGACCAGAGGACGAAGTAGTGACCACGATACGTCCATAACCCTGCTCGCGCATAATATCCCAGCAGGCTTTGGTGCAGTTAATAGTGCCCATCAGGTGCACATCTACTACCAGTTTAAAATCGTCCAGGTCTCCCTTGGCAAAGCTCTTGTCGCGTAAAATACCGGCATTGTTGACCAGGATATCTACCCTGCCCCACTGATCCATGGTCTGCTTGACCATTGCTTGTACTTCATCATAGTTGGCAACGTTGGCGCCATTGGCGATGGCCTCACCGCCCAGTGCTTCGATCTCTGCCACTACAGAAAGGGCCGCTTCAGAAGAGCCGCCTGTACCATCTTTGGAGCCACCGAGATCATTAACAACCACCCTGGCACCGCGCTTGGCCAGCTCAATAGCGTGACTGCGACCCAGACCCTGACCAGAGCCTGTAACAATGGCAACTTTACCGTCATAACGAATTGTCATGTAAATTTCCTCAAACTGTTAATAGAGCCGACAGTTTAGCCGACGATAACCATGGACAGCCATTCGGCGACCAGGGCGGGGGTTTCTTCACCTTCGATTTCGACCGAGACGCCCTGTTTTATCAAAAAACGGTTGTCGTCCTTGCGATCCACATCCAATACTTCGGCGTGCATGCGCACGCGCTTGCCGGAGGCTACAGGCGCCAGGAAACGCACCTTGTCAAAGCCATAGTTAAGGCCCATTACGGTGTTTTCAGGGACGACCCCGCTTCCTTCAACCATTTTGGATAACAGCGACAGGGTGAGAAAACCGTGGGCGATGGTGCCGCCAAAAGGTGTACTCTTTGCAGCTTCAGGGTCCACGTGGATGAATTGGTGGTCTTCGGTACAGTCGGCGAAGGTATTGATCCGATCCTGGTCTATTTCGATCCAATCGCTGGGCTCGAACTTGGTGCCGATCGCATTGACCATTTCGTCCTTGGGTACAATTTTAACTGCCATAGAATTTCCTCTGGTGCTCGCTGGATTTATATCGGCACTTTTTATGCCATATTAATATAAAATAATCAAGGTTAACCGGGTTTACAGGCAGCCTCTGGGGCCCCTGATTAGCCTCTCAGCTCTCGCCTGAGAATCTTGCCTACATGGATTTGGGCTGTTCAATCCTGTCTGCGTGGTTCCAGCAGCTTTGCAGGGCCATATCCACCAGGCTGGTATAAGCCTCCGGGGTCAATCGGGCGAGCATTTACTGCACGTGGCGGTAAACTTTCACTTCAGGGGCGCTTATCGCCATCCTTGTGTCTTTTGGGGGGGCATCAAAGTGGAGCAAATCCTAACAACTTAGAATGGGTACGGCTGTCACCCAGGTGACACGGTACTGTATTTGGGAGGGAGTATATTGTGTGCCAGCATGAGAAATGCTCTAAATCTGACATTCTATGGGGATAGGAAAATGAAACATAACCGCACGCTTCTGGCCTCCGCTACATTAGCCGCTATTTTCAGCCTGGACACTGTTGCCCAGCAGATACTCGAGGAGGTTATTGTTGTCGCCAACCGGGTTGAGTCCAACCTGATGGAGACTGCAGCTGCTGTGACAGCCTTTGACTCCGGGATGCGCAGCGAGCTTGGTATCGACAATGCCGAAGATATTTCTGCTCGTACGCCATCGCTCACCATCGCACCCAGCCGGGTCAGCATTCGTGGCGTAGGCAGGTCTACCGTCACCGTGGGCACAGATCCGGGCGTAGGTTTGTACTGGGATGGTGTCTACAACACTGAAACTGATGTCTTTGGCTACTCCAACTTTCTCGACATCGAGCGTGTGGAGGTTCTGCGTGGTCCACAAGGCACGCTATATGGCCGCAACTCGATTGGCGGCGCAATCAACTTCATCAGCAAGCAACCCACCGATGAATGGGAAGGTACTGTTATCGGCGAAGTCGGTAACTACGAATCCTACGTCATCCAGGGTCTTGTCAGCGGCCCAGTTACAGACAAGCTGTCTATACTCGCGGGGCTGTCACAAATCGAACGCAAGGAAGGCTATCAGCAGGACGTCGATAACGGCAGAGAGTACGACCTGAATGACAGCACTTATGCCACTTTGGCGCTGCGTCACCTCACCACCGACCGCTGGACTAACTCACTCAAGGTGTATTCCAGAGAGAAAGATACCACCCCTGACAATCCCTATGTACTGGACGCCTACGACACTGACTTTATTCAGTGGGTGCCCGACCAGGAAAGCGGCGAATTCCTTAACTTTCCGGGGATGTTCCCGGATCAGAACTTTGCCAACATGAACCAGGGAATGACCCGTGACAACCCTGCGCTCAGGGATGAGAAATACATTTCCATCGACCGCAAACCCGAGGAGACCCAAGAGCGCGATAGCCTGACCTTCATCTCTGAATATGATGCAGATGACTTTTCCGTCAAATACACCTTTGGTTATTCCGAGTTTGATTTTGAAGAGAATTACGATGCGGATGCCATACGCACCGAAGATTCAGGCCTGGACTGGAGCCAGCTCTATCTTGCACCCGGGTTCCCGGTATCGGCCCTGACCGGCTATACACTGACCCCCTCTGACCTGTCCAAGCCTTTTACCCTTAATGCTGAATTCACTTCTCATGAACTGCAATTGACCAGCGACTTCGACGGCAAGGCGAACTTCATCGGCGGGCTGTACTACTACAACAGTGATGAAGACCAGACTGACGCCTTTATCGAACACAACCAGGACCTGATGGACACCTACCGTTTGTTTGCCGGCTTCATCGGCGGCGCGCCGGTGTCCGACGAGGGCTATCTCTACCGTGGTGAGTCCAATGTAGACACCACCTCCTACGCCGCTTATGGCCAGATGACCTATGACTTTTCCGTGCAGACGGTACTCACCCTGGGATTGCGCTACTCCTATGATGAGAAGGATGGTACCGACAATACCTTCGTACAGTATGTTGGAGACCCGACAGACCCAACGGTTTATCGCAGCATCAAGGATGACTGGGACCAGGTAACCTGGCGCATCGGTGTGGATCACTTTTTCAATGACGACCATTTCATCTATGGCTTTGCCGCCACCGGCTACCGTTCTGGCGGATTTAACCTGCTGACCCCCACGGCCAGTACAGACGTCAACGTGGTAGACCCGGAAGAGTTACTGTCCTTCGAAGTGGGTTACAAGGGCAGCTTCTGGGATAAGCGCCTGAACTTCACCGGCGCCGCCTATTACTACGACTACACTGACCTGCAGGTACTGAAATCCGACGTGGTTGAAGGCGTTACCCTGTCGACCTTCGAAAATGCCAGTGAGGCTGAGGCCTGGGGCCTGGAGGCAGAAGTCATCGCATTGCTGACAGATGGCCTGACCCTAAGCATGGCCTATTCCTATAACGATACGGAGTACAAGGACTTCGATTCAGTCGATACCAATGCCTGTGCCATAGGCCCATTGGTTGAGGGGAACAGCCAGGACCCTCTGTGCACCGAGGCGCAGGATCTATCAGGCAATAGCTTTATATTCTCACCGGAGAACACCTTCTCCGCCAACCTGACGTATGAATGGAACATGTTATCCCTGGACTGGCGCGCAACAGCCAGCTACATGTTCACCGATGAGCAATACACCACTGCCTTCAACCTGGATGAGTACGACCTGATGGATGACTGGGATCGTTGGGATGCCCGCCTTAGCGCCGGCTCTTCCGATCTCACTTGGGAAGTGACCGCCTTTGTCAAAAACATCGAAGACGAGCGCAATATACGCTATCGCAATCGTCCCAGCACGGTAACTCATAATTCAAGTTATGCACTTACCGAGCCAAGGACTTATGGGCTGCGCCTGACATACAACTTTTAAGGCCTGGAAAATCGCAAGGAGGTTGAGCGAGTTCACTCCCGTAGCCTCTTTGCTCCATTTTCTACACATCCTGGAAAGCTTGAAGTTCTATCCTCGATAATCCCCTGGCGAAAACCCGCTCAGCTAGTCGACCGGGCGGCAATGGTATCCATAATTTCGCGGTGGCGCTCTACCGTCATGGGATAGCGGTTAGAGATCATCACGGTTGCTGCGAATAACAGCAGCATAATCGGTCCGGACAGTATGGCCAGCTTCAGCACCGCCTCTGCAGGCACGTTCTCAGGGGTTGCCCCTTTCGGGAAACGGATAATATCCAGGCCAATGCCAGCAAAGAAACTGCCCAGTCCGTAACTGGCTTTGGTAGCAAAAGAGCGAGCGGCAAAGAACAGCCCCTCCTCACGCTTTTTGGTAATCATTTCATGCTCGTCAATGCTGTCTGACAACATAGAGTCCAGCAGAATAATGTAGGCGATAAAAAATATCTGCGACACTCCATTGAGACAAAAAATCGTCATAAACTTGGTGGTGATGGACATCTCCCCCAGGAAACCGCCAAAGTAAAGAATCTGGGGGGTAAAGCCAAACACCCCACCCAACACCACACAGGTACCCAGCGCTTTTTTCTTGTCCAGGCGCACCGACAGGGCCTGGGCTACCGGTGAGGCAAACACGATTCCCACCAGTACCGAACTGGCCAGCCCTGCCAGTTGCTCGGGTTGGAATTCAAACACGTAGGTCGCCACATAAATCAGCAGGGTTTGCACCACACCTGCCAGGGTATTGAAAACCAGAACAGCCGAAAACAGTATACGAAAGGATGCTTGCTTAAGCGTTCTGAATACATCGATAAATGCCAGTAGCGCCGTGCTTTCTTTGCCCACGTGTACCGGCCTTCGCAGGTGAGGAATAGACTTGCGAGTGCCAAACACTGAGATCAGCATGGCAACCGTACCCATCGCACCGCAGAACAAACCGAAGTGCGGGTAACTGGAGTGGTTCAGCATGCCATTGCTGTACTGCTCTGTAGGTGGGAAAAACACCGAAAAACCGACAACGCTGGTAATGAGAATTCCCGCGTAGGTAAAAAATACGCGATAGCCAATCAACGATGTGCGTTGATGATAATCGGAGACCAGTTCAGCCCCCAATGACAGGTGAGGCACGAAAAACAGTGTCAGCATCAGGCGCACGGAAATAGCGCCGCCCAACATCCAGCAAAACAAGCCCATCTCTCCCATACCCTGGGGCGGGCTGAACAATGCCACCATGGCAATTCCAAAGGGGATAGCACCCGCGAGCATAAAGGGGTGCCGCCTGCCGAAACGGGAATCAAAGCGGTCAGACAATTGCCCAACCATGGGATCAGTAATCGCATCGACCATCAGCGCCATTAACGCCGCAAGACCAGCCAGACTACCCGAGAGCCCCAGTACCTGATTGTAATAAAAAAACAGGAAAGTACTGAAAGACGATTGCTTAATGCCGTCTGATAACTGACCAACGCCATAGCTTAGCCGGGTAGCGAGGTTGATCTCACTCATAGCGAGAGTCAGGCCGAGCCATGCCGATGGTTAATGCTCGTGCCACCGTCCACCGGAATTACTGTTCCGTGGGTATAGGCCCCAGCCCGTGAACTCAGGTAAATAGCAATGCCCGCCATATCTTCAGCGCTGCCCACACGCTTGAGCAGGCTGTTGCCCTCCACCTCGGCCAGGCTATTGGAAAATACATGGTCGGTCATTTTGCTGGGGAAAAAGCCTGGCGCTATAGCGTTGACCGTAATCTGCCTGGGACCCAGGTCAACGGCCAGGTGTCGCGTCAGGTGATGGACTGCCGCCTTACTGGCGGTATAGGCATAGGTGCCCGTGCCGTGCACCGAGGGAATATGTAGCCCGTCCATTGAACCGAGGTTAATTACTCGGGCCGGATCTTCAGGCGTTGCAGCGGCTTCCAGCAATGGGGTTAAATCCCGGGTAAGGGAGAAGACCGCGCTCACATTCGTCGACATTATATTGTCGAAACTTTCCTGGGGGTATTCTTCGTAGCTTGCGCCCCATACCGCACCGGCATTGTTAACCAGGATGTTCAGCTGCCCCTCCTGGTCCTTGAGTGTGGCCGCCAGGTCCAGCCGTGCTGCCTCGTCAACCACATCCATGGCGATAGCGACACAGGGGCCGTAGGCGCTGAGTTCTTGCGCTGCCTGCTGGCAGGGCCCCTCTTTACGGGCTGTGATATAGACTCTGGCACCGGCCTGTAACAAGCCCTGTGCAATCATATAGCCGATACCACGGGAGCCACCGGTCACCACTGCAACTTTACCCTCGAGGTTAAACAGGCGTTCTATATCAAGGCTGGAATGAGTCATTAAACATATCCTGTTTGTAAAGGTCAGGCCGCCAGGTGACCTGACTTTAAATAAGCCCTGACCTTAGCTGCGATGGATGCGGGAAAGTAGCCTGCATTTTCCGCCACTTGCAGTGCGCGGGCAAACTCTTCTGCGCCCACAACTGCCAGTGCGGCAAAGGGACCCTGCTCAAGATGAGTCCCCACCGTCCAGGCTTTATCTATATCTGCCGGTTCAGCAACACCTGCGGCTGCCACCTTCAAGCCATTGGCTATCATGGCGACTTCCAGGGTTTGCTGCAGTTCAACAGAGACTTCTTCGGCTTCAAGAAATCCCGGCTGCTGGTAAGCAGGCTCGGGGTAGTGGTAAAAACCCCTGCCTGACTTAATGCCCAGCTCACCCTGGTCAATGCGGGTTTGTAAATTTGCCAGGGCCTGGCTCCGTAAGTGCGGCATATACAGCGCCCTTTTCTCGCGCTGCCAGCTATCCCTGATAAGTTCCAGCCCGAACAGGTCAATCATGCCAAAGGGGCCCATAACAGCCTTGCGACTCGTCATCCATGCCCTGTCTACAGCCTCGGGGTCGGCGCCTCCGTCAAGCACCAGCGCCTGGGCTGTGCTCAATAAGGGCCCTAACATGGCGTTGAGAACATAGCCCGGGTATTCCTTTTTCAACACCAGCGGAACCGCGTTCAGGCTGAGAACATAGCGCCTGAGAATCTCTACCACAGCAGGGTCGGTGCGGGGTCCCGGTACAATATCTACCAGGGACGAACCCAGGTGCGTATGCAGGGCGGCAAAGTTATCGCCGCGCTCAAATACATCCTCCAGGTCCGACACCTGTAGCGTCGACGAGTTGGTGGTAATAATGGTGTTGGCGGCGCAAACCTCACCCAGGGTCTGGTGGATATCGCGCTTGATATCCAGACGTTCAAACACCGATTCGCTCACCAGATCTGCATTGGCTACCGCCTCTCCCAGGTCACTGGAGATTGTTACGCGCTCCATGGCACTAGCAATATCCTCTTGCTGGCAATATCCACCACCGACCAACATAGCGGCAAACTCCTGGTGCCTGCGTGGAATTTGCTCACGGGTATTGTCATCAAGATCGTAGAGGACAACCTCATAGCCACTGATTGCAGCGGCGATGGAGTTATAGCAACCCATAGTACCGGCGCCTACGTAGCAAACCGTTTTAATATCGTCGATTGGCCTCACAATCAGCGAATCTCCCGGGTGAGCCGTTCCGGCACCATCAGGTTGGTACTGCCCCTGGCAACAGTGGCCGGCAACCATTCAAGCACCGGCAAGTCCGCAAGCGCATTCACAATATGAAACTGTGTCGGGTTCTGCTCCCAGGTCAGGTGTTGCCACTGCAGGCGGCCCTGCCCTACCCAGGATTCACGGATAACATTTTCCGAGGGATACAGTGTGGTCTGGCTGACACTCTGGCCATAACCGCCAAGGCCAGGCATAAAGCGCCAGGTCATCGGGTTTTCACGCCCTTCTACTGCCGCCGCCTCATCCTCCTGTAACTCTTGTGCAGTGGGCTCACGCAACTCATCCACATCAATATCGAGAAACTTGTGACCAAAATGCCCGGCGCTGGCGTGCCAGTGACCGGATATAACACTGTGATCGGGAATATCTGCGTAAACCTTGGGAATGCCCTGGTATTCGCGGCCGGTGAGAATAGGGTCGGTGAGATTTTCCCAGATCACCAGGGTGTAGTTTCCGGACCGCTGATCCTGCTCGCCATTAAAAACGGCCGGCGCATTTACCGCTATCATGTTGTACCCATGACCGGCCAGCCAGTCCACTTCACGATTGCAGGCGTAGGTAACAAAAACGATGGCCTCTTCAGCCAGCTCAAAGGGCGCAGGAAGATAAGCCGCCAATTTATCCCGATCAGTGCGATAGGCCACCGTCATGCTTGTCACATCGTGGTACCACAGGGTGGACTTGGGCGACCCGGGTTGGGGGCCAAAGTGTGCAGGCATCATGTGCGGGCGGTGTGGATCCAGTATAGACATAACAATTCCGGTAAACATTACTGTCGGAAGCTACTACTGGCATACGCCCTGCTCCGACTTTGACAAGTGCAGGGCAGCGTAACAAAGCGGGGAACCAGGCACCTGTCACCCAGGTGACTGGCTATTCGAACAGATTGATTTCCTGTTCCAGCAGATCGAGGTCGGGAATCAACAGGCGCTCATCGCGAGTCATAACCAGGGAGCGTTCAGCCCAATCGCGGAAAACCTTATTCACTCGTTGCCGTGAGCCAAGGGCAAGACGGGCAAATTCATTCTGGCTGACCTTGATATCCAGCAACACACCGTCATCTGTCTGCACGCCATGCTCCCGGGCAAACTCCAGCAATCGGCCTGCCACACGCGAGCGCAGCGAATAAAAGAGAATGCCTGACATCAGCACATGAAAGCCGCGCAGAGTCTCCTGGGCCTGGTGAAACAGGTTGCGATAGACGATGGGGTATTGCTCGGCCACTTTCAGCACCTCGTCCCTTGGAATCACCAGGATTGAAGAGGGTTCAATCACCCGGGCATCGATCACCCGGGCCTCATCTCCTACCAGGCCGGGAGAACCCAACCAGACGCCAGCCTCATGATCCACCAGGGCGAACTCCTGCCCGTTGGGGCTGGAAATCGAAACTCGTACACGGCCAGACAGGATGCCGTAGACCTCGGTGGTGGGCACACCCTGTTCATAGATGAGGCTATTGGCCGCAAATTCTCTGAATTCCGCCGCCGAGGCCAACTCTTTTAGCGCATCTTCGGGCAAGCCCTCAAACCAGGGGGATGTCGCGACAATTTCCAGGGCAGTGTTTTTCGACATCATGGTTCCGAAACAAGTCAATGAACAGGTTATTGGGGCCTAAAATAGTATCGGCTAAGCCCTGGTGTGGCGAAATAAGCCTACATCCCTCGCGAGAAAACTGGTAGTGTTAGCGGCCTTCAAACCTTCGAATTTTTCCGCCCAGCCGCCACCTTGAAACCAGCACTTTGAAACAACAGACCGTCCAGGCCAAAGTCGCCAGTCACACACCCATGATGGTCCAGTATCTGGGGATAAAAGCCGATCATCCCCGGGACATGGTGTTCTACCGCATGGGGGACTTCTACGAGCTGTTTTACGACGATGCCAAAAAGGCGGCAGAGCTGCTGGATATCACCCTCACCGCCCGGGGCAAATCCGCTGGCGAACCAATCCCCATGTGCGGCGTTCCTTACCACGCGGCCGAAGGCTATCTAGCAAAATTGGTAAAGGCTGGTGTATCAGTTGCTATCGCAGAGCAGATCGGCGACCCGGCTACCAGCAAAGGCCCGGTGGAGCGCAAAGTGGTGCGGGTGGTGACCCCTGGAACCCTCTCTGACGAGGCATTGCTGGATGATCGGGTAGACAACCTGCTGCTGGCCCTGTCCCAGCAGGGAGAAGACTACGGCATTGCCTACCTCGACCTCAGCACCGGTCGCTTTCGGGTACTGCAGGTCTCGGGAGAGGAGGCCCTGACCGGCGAATTGCAGCGTCTGGACCCGGCAGAAACCCTGTATTGCGAAACCATTGGCCATACCGCCGTTACCAGCCGCACCGGCGCTCGTGCGCAGCCGGTTTGGGAATTTGATGGCGATAGCGCCCGCCGCGCCCTCAATACCCAGTTCCAGACTCACGACCTCAAAGGTTTCGGCTGCGACGAGCTCGAACTGGCGATAGGTGCAGCCGGGTGCCTGCTGCAGTACGTCAAGGACACCCAGCGCGGCAACCTGCCCCATATTCGCAGTATGAGTCACGAGAGCCGCAGCGCCTCGGTAATTCTGGACGCGGCAACCCGGCGCAACCTGGAAATTGATATCAACCTGACCGGCGGGGATACCAACACCCTGTTTTCCGTGCTGGACAAAGGTGTTACTGCCATGGGCAGCCGCCTGCTGCGGCGCTGGCTACACCGCCCCCTGACTGACGTTGTCACCCTGCAGGCCCGCCAGCAGGCGATTGGCGCCCTGTGCAACAATTACTACTACGAAACGGCACGTGAGGCGCTTAAACCCATTGGTGATATGGAGCGCATTCTCACCCGCGTTGCCCTGCGTTCAGCCCGGCCTCGAGACCTTACCCGGCTACTCAGTTCCCTGGCCGCTCTCCCCCAACTGCGTTCAGAGCTGGCCCACTGCGATGCGCAACGCCTGCAAAGCCTGAGCGAACAGGCCGGAGACTATCCCGAGATGGTAGACCTGCTATTGCGGGCAATCGTCGAAAACCCGCCGGTGGTCATCCGCGATGGCGGTGTTATCGCCCCAGGCTACGACGAAGAACTGGACCAACTGCGCGAGATCAGCACAGGGGCCGGCAATTACCTGCTGGAGATCGAACAACGAGAGCGTGAGGCTACCGGAATCTCAACCCTCAAGGTGGGCTACAACCGTGTTCACGGTTACTACATCGAGATTGGCCGGGCCCAACCCGACAAGGCACCGGCAGAATACATACGCCGTCAGACCCTGAAAAACGCCGAGCGTTTTATCACCCCGGAACTGAAGGAGTTTGAAGATAAGGCCCTGTCCAGTAAAAGCCGTGCCCTGGCACGGGAAAAGGCCCTGTACGAAGAGCTCCTGGAGCAGCTCAACGAGCAACTGGGCCAGTTACAGGACACTGCAGCGGCAGTGTCCGAAATCGATGTTCTCGCCTGCCTGGCGGAGCGGGCTGACAACCTGAGCCTGTGTCGCCCCGAGTTCTGTGAGGACGAAGTGTTCGAGGTCACCCAGGGCCGCCACCTGGTGGTAGAGCAGGTTCTGGAAGAGCCCTTTATCGCCAACGATACCCTGCTGGATGCCTCTCGCCGCATGCTGCTGATTACCGGTCCCAACATGGGCGGTAAATCTACCTATATGCGCCAGAACGCTGTGATTGCGCTACTGGCTCATATTGGCAGCTACGTACCCGCTTCCGGCGTTCGCCTTGCCCCCATGGACAGGATCTTTACCCGTATTGGCTCCTCGGATGACCTGGCCTCCGGGCGTTCCACTTTTATGGTGGAAATGACCGAGACAGCCAATATTCTGCACAACGCCACGCCGCGCAGCCTGGTGTTAATGGACGAGGTTGGCAGAGGCACCAGCACCTTTGACGGCCTCAGCCTGGCCTGGGCGGCAGCGGTGCAACTGGCCCATTCAGTAAAAGCGTTCACCCTGTTCGCCACCCATTATTTTGAGCTCACCAGCCTACCTGATGAGTGCCCCACCATGGCCAACGTGCACCTGGATGCCACTGAACACCAGGACCACGTGGTTTTTCTACACCATATCCAGGAGGGGCCGGCCAACAGAAGTTTTGGCCTGCAGGTAGCCAAACTGGCGGGGATACCCGGCCCGGTACTGAAAGCTGCGGCCCAGAAACTGGCAGAACTGGAAGCGGAAAAACCGGCGGCCCAACCCTCAAGCGGCGACAGCGCATCCAGTATCGCCCCTGTGCCCTCCCCCCAGGTTGACCTGTTCAGTACACCAGAACCGCACCCGGTGGCCCAGGCCCTGGAGGAGATAGATATAGATGACCTCAGTCCCCGCCAGGCACTGGAGCGCCTATACCAGTTGAAAAACCTGCTGTAACAGGCCGGAAACTCTCACAAAAAGAGTACTGCTGATATCCCTGCATAGCCCTTCAAATCCGACGGTCTTACAGGTAAACTATCGCGCCTTAGTCTGGCCCCCCCGAATTTATTAAGAGGCAAAGCTGTAATGACGTTTGTTGTAGGCGAAGATTGTATCAAGTGTAAGCACACGGATTGCGTGGAAGTCTGCCCTGTAGACTGCTTCTACGAAGGCCCGAACTTCCTGGTAATTCACCCGGATGAGTGCATTGACTGCGCCCTTTGCGAACCCGAATGTCCGGTAGATGCGATCTTCTCTGAAGATGAGCTCCCGGAAGACCAGCAGGTATTCCTGGAATTGAATGCGGAACTGGCGGAGGTCTGGCCGGTTATTACCGAGATGAAGGAGCCCCCGGCGGATGCCGAGGAGTGGGCCGGCAAGCCCAACAAGCTGGCGCTACTCGAACGCTAGCATCACCCCAAACAACGAAAAGCCCCGCCGTGGAAACATGTCGGGGCTTTTTTTTGGTTGTTTGCTTACTAGTGGTATTTGAGAGCTTTTTGGGTAAGCGGCCACTGCGCCCGGGAAAGCCTTAAGAGGGAGTATCTTTGCCTTTCGACCGAAGAAGGCTTTCCCGCTCGTGGTGGCCGCTTACCCGAAAATACCCAAGCCCCCCTCCAAACCGAGCACAGAGCGTCTACAATTGACCACAACTGCAATCGATTGGTAAACCCGCGGAGCTGTTAAGTTGGCAGCAGCTATCCCTTGCCGTATATTCCTAAGTAGGTCCATATCGCTAATACAACAAGGAGAAAACAATGGATAACAAAATCGTTGCATTGATCGTCTCTATACTGCTGCCCCCTGTTGCGGTTTACCTGAAAAAAGGCGCTGGCTCTGACCTGGTGATTAATATCGTGCTGTGCCTGCTCATGTGGGTACCGGGTGTTCTGCACGCTATTTGGCTGACGGTGCTCTAACAACGTCACCAGCCGCGCAATGGACACCGAGCAGAAATGGTATGCCGTGGACTGGCGGGTAGCCTTTGGGCTGACCGTCACTATCGTGTGGATAAGCTCCGGCATGTTCTACCTGATCTCGGTCGTCGGCCTAGATAACTTTGTACACCTGCCTACCGCAGACATCGGCAGTTTTCTGGAAGGCGCTTTCGCCCCACTTGCGTTCCTGTGGCTGGTAATCGGCCACTTTATGCAGCAAAAGGAAATTACCGCCAACACCCAGGCGATAAAAATCCAGGAAGCCAGCGCGCGGCGCCAGGAAGTGCACGCCCAGAGAGACAGTTACTTCAAGTTATTAACCCTGGTGCAGGACCAGTTAGGCTCCATAGCTGGCTTTCATTACATGTCTATCTGCGGCCCTTCGGGCACCGGAGAAATATCAGGTGAGGAGTTTGCCAAGCAGCGCACCCAGGCCAGCGGCGGAGATCACTCGCTGTTCATTCGTCACATGATAGGACTGGGCGTTACACACCGGGAAAACCAGGAAGAACTGCAGAACGTATTCTTCGGCACGGAAATCCGCACCCGTCACTCTGACAATTACTCCAGGACGTTTAAGAAACTACTGGACGCCGCCAGGGAAGTGGATACCGACGAGATGCTAGAGGATGCACTGCTTAATGGCTCTGCTTCAGGAATTTTGTACAGGATTATTCAGCATGTTCGCGGCGAGGAGTTAATCGACTCCCTGATGGGTTTTCAGTCGCGCCCCACCGAGGCCTGCGGTTAACCTAGATGGGCCGCAGCTCGATATTGCGAAACTTGACCACGCCCTCCTGCCAGTGCTGCAAGGCAATAAACCCGGGGGTGGGGTCTGCATCCTCCAAGAGCGCCGTGGTAACGCCGTTTACCTTTACCTCCAGTAAGGCGCCCTTCGCAGTTACCTCATAGGTATTCCACTTACCCACGGTTTCGACATGGGCACGGGGTGGCATTACCCGAAAGACTATTGCGCCGGTACGGGCTTCCTGCTTCGGGTGCTCGTCCCAGATATTGAGTTCAAAGCAACTTTCGGGGTGAATACGGTCGCGATCCTGGCAGCGCAGGAAAACACCTGAATTGGTGCTGGCATCTACCCAAAACTCCAGACGCAGGTGAAAATCACCATAGGTTTCGGTGGTGGCAATAAAACCGTCACCGGCGCCCTGCCCTACAATAACGCCGTCGGCGACAGACCACTCTGCAGCGCCGCTTGGCTCCCAACCTGAGAGGCTACTGCCGTCAAACAGCGAGATACCCGTATCAGTAGAGGTGGAGCCGGCACAGGCCACCAGCATTCCGGCAAGGAAAATACTGGTGAGCCAGCGAGGCAGCTTGTAACAAATTGTTAGTAGGATTTCGGCAGTCCCAATTCCCATTCGGCGATAAAGTTTAACACCATCTCCTTGGACACAGGTGCGGTTTTCAGCAATCGCGCTCCGTTCCAAAGGTTGAGCATTCCCGACTCTTTGGTAAAGGCACTACCACCAAGGGTTTCTATTGCCACATCCACACTGTGTATCGCCGACTCTGAATTCATCAGCTTGGCCATATTGGCGAGGCTGCCCACCTTGGCAGCATCCCAACCATCGTCAAAGGCCCAGGCGGCCTTGAGCATCATCAACCTGGCGGCTTCATGCTCTGCCTTGCACATGGCAAGTGGATGGGCGATGCCTTGATAGGCACCGATGGGTGTATCGCGAAAGACCTTGCGTTCCCGGGCATACTCACTACCTACATCAAGGCAATATTGAGAACTGCCCGAGCACATGGCCGCCGCGAGAATACGCTCAGGGTTAAGCGAATTGAACATCACCAGGGCACCCATATCCACCTCCCCCACGGCCTGGTCTGCCGCCACTTCCACATTGTCGAAGAACAGGGTGTATTGCCCCACTCCTTCATTGAAGCCCATGGGAATCAGGTGCTTTTCGATCCCCGGAGCGTCAGTGGGAACAACGAAAAGCGTCAGGCCGTGATACTGGCCCATCTTGGTTTTCTCCGAATCTTCTTTTGCGGTGGTGCGCGCAACCAGCAGCATATAGTCGGCAATCTCCACCCCTGAGATATAAGTCTTGGAGCCATTGATCACAAATTTGTCACCGTCTGCTACAGCCCGGGTCTTCATGTTAAACGAGTTAGTGCCCGCATCCGCCTCTGTAATGGCAAAACAGAACTTGCTCTTACCACTAACAATTTCCGGCAGGTACTTCTCCTTGATCGCATCTGAGGCATTACGTGCAAGACAAGCGGAATCCATTGCCGTTACCAGCAGGATATTGGGTGAAATACCCATAGAGGAGATTTTTTCAAAGCCCAGGGCAAGGGGCAGCAAACCTACATCAGTGCCACCGTACTGTTCTGGAACCAGGCAACCCAATAGTCCGATGTCGGCAAAGGTTTGCCACATATCCTCGGGGAAAATGGAGTTTTCTACCATGTTCTGCAGCTCTGCCTTACGCTCGTTAGCCCAGGGCTTCATGGACTCGCCAACGGCATCAACCAACATGGTGTTTTCTTCACTAAAATTAAAACTCAGACTCATTGACCTTTCTCCTGCTATTTATGCGTGATGATTTTCAAACAGTTCCAGGAGCAGCGGAT
>ERZ1046740.1464-NODE-1464-length-16542-cov-4.986899_pt1 | contig 16542 bp, 16 predicted proteins | sample MGYA00383093_ERZ1046740 | MGnify/ENA primary metagenome ERZ1046740 (study PRJEB29581, sample SAMEA5548363) | metagenome | biome: marine; feature: coastal; material: water | depth 25 m | study: Short-term variability in the microbial, nano- and picoplankton... | reverse complement strand
CTTTGTTGTTGTAATTCAAATCAATGCCATGTTCGCGGTCTTTGGTCGAGGCATTGTTGTACACTTTGACATTGGTCGAGAACATCACCGCATAACCCAGATCGTTGCCTATCGAGACATTACCGGTGACTTCGCTGTCGTCGGCATACATGTAGTGCACCGCAAAACGCAGATCGCGAAACAGGTTGTCGCGGAAAATGTTGCGGCGGCTTGAGTTCACAAAAATACCATCGCGGCCAAAGCGGATGTCATTTTTTTCCACAATCGCACCGGGGGCATTCCAGACGTAGACGCCATTGCCTCGGCGATTGACGTGGCGATCAAGGCGGCCTTCGATACGGTTGCCTGACACCAGCGCTTCGTGTGCGCCATGAATGTCCACCCCGTAGAGGTTGCCCAAAATCACATTGTTCAAAATTTGCGGCGCAGTCGCCGTCTTGGTCAGCTGAATGCCGCTATCGATCGTGTCGTGGGACGACCCAGATCCGATCACAGTCAGTCCTTTTACGGTCACACCGGGTCCGGTCACTATTATGACGCTTCCACTCTCTTGACCGTCAATGGTCGCGTGGCCTCGCCCGTCGAGTATCACAGGCCGGTCTAGCACGAGGTTTTCGGCGTAAATTCCAGGGCTCAGGCGGAGGGTGTCTCCATCCGCCGCCTGAGCCAGTGTTTGCGAAATCGCCCCTGCCCTGTTGGGCACATCCCAATCTGCCGCTGCAACAGCACCAGCCAAAAGGATCACCACAAAGGACAAGGACCATTTCATTTGTTAGGCTCCACGAGGCTCGACGAGCATCCGGCCACGCATTTCCATGTGCAAAGCGTGACAGAACCACTGGCAATAGAACCAGTGTACACCGGGACGTTCAGCAATAAAGGTGACTGAAGATGTCGCCTGCGGACCGATCTCCATTGCGACGCCATAGTTGGCCATGCAGAAGCCGTGAGTCAGATCGTCGATATCATCCAAGTTGGTGACGTAAACCGTGACTTCATCACCTTGTTTTACAGTGAATTTCTCCAATGAAAAACTTGGTGCTTGGCTGGACATCCAGACGCGCACTTTGTTTCCGTGGCGCATGACAGTGTCTTGATAGGCAACGATCTCGACGCCATCAATTTCAGCCTGTGCACGTGCATCGGCCCACATTGGGTCGTTCCGCTGCCATGTTTCGGCTGGGCTCACTTTGGACGCGTGAACAATGATCGAGTCGTGCGGTTCAGCAAAAGTTGGGCCATCGTGGACCACTTTCATCTTGTCGCCCGAAATGTCGATCAACTGCTCGTTCTCTGGCTTCAGAGGACCTACGTTCAAGAAGCGATCTTTCGAGAACTTGTTCATAGAAATCAGCCACTTGCCGTCAGCTTCGGATGTTTCACCCATCGAAGTCGAGTTGTGCCCGGGCTGATAGTGCACGTCCACTTTGTCCATGATCGGATCAACATCTTTGCCTGCGTAAGCTTCGATAGCTTTGGCGATGTTCCATTTCACAACCTGGCTGTCCAAGAACAGAGTCGTAAAGGCGTTGCCCTTGTTGTCAAAGGCGGTGTGAAGCGGACCAAGACCCAGCTGAGGCTCTGCAACAACGGCCGAACGCTCGTCTGCGTTGTCGCTGAACAGCGCATCCACTTTCTCAACGTCAATCACCGAAACAGTGGGTGACAGTTTGCCGTTGATCATGATGTGCTTTTTGTCCGGAGCCGCGTTGACGCCGTGAGGCGAGTTCGGGATCGGGATATAGCGTGTGTAGTTTTTGTTCTGACCTTTACGGCCGTCAATCACTTTCACGCCTTTCAGCTCTTGGTAATCACCAGCCGCAATACCGGCTTCGATTTCCTTGAGATTGAATACGACCACATGGTCCATTTCGTTCTCGGTCATCTCGGCAAGGTTTGTACCCATTTCCGAGTTGTAGGACGTCGAGAAGGCATATTTGCCCTGATAATCACAGTCGGTGTTATCGAGGTTACCCGACACCATCACCTGCCAAGCCACTTCCATCTCGTCGCCGTCAATGGCGGTAAAGATATTCACGTACTTGTCTGGCTCGTCCAGAATATTGCCATCGTTGACCAGCGGTGCTTCGTGCTCACCATTGGCAAAGACATACCCTGTGCGCGGGAATTTCTGTGGACGCAAGCCGTGAATGTCATGCGCGTTCGGGATCTCGATGATCTTGTCGCATTTCATCACGTCACAACGGATACGTGCCACACGGGTGTTGGCCTTGTCGTTCATGAACAAGAAGCGACCGTCATACGTGCCGTCGGTGAACGACATGTGTGGGTGGTGCAAATCGCCTTGGTCGTAGGTTTTCTTGCCGTTTGCAGCCAAGAATTCTTTGGTCTCAGGCAACAGGCCTTCGGTCAAAATTTTCAATGACTCGTTGGTTTGTCCCCAACCCGTGGCCGAACAACGGTTGAACACGGGAATCCGCATTAATTCGCGCATGGACGGCATGCCGAGGATACGAACTTCACCGGCTTGGCCAGAAGACCAGAAGCCATAGTACTCGTCCAATTCACCGGGGGCGAGATTGGCTTCGCCGCCAGACGCCTCGGCTTTTTTGGCACTGAGTACTGTCGAGCCGACACCGGTCGTGGCCAGAACGGCCCCCGTGGCTGTCGCGCCCATCATGCCACGACGGGTCATGGACAGGCCTTCTTTAGTTTCTTCTGTCATGGTTTCCTCCTTCAAGAAGTCTTAGGTGGTTTTTGCGTTTGGGTGATTGGTTGGCGCAGTCCCAGCTGGGATTTTGATCTCCGCCGAACCGGTCTTCTCACGCCGTTTAAGCTGGCGGATGATGACCGGGCATTTTGCGTCGGACTGATACAGCACCTGACAGTGCATACAGTTGACACATTCGTTCGGGTTAATTTCTCCGGTGGGGTGGATGGCCTGAACCGGACATTCGTTGGCACAGGTCTGACACGGGCTGCCGCATTCTTTGTAGCGACGCAGCCAGTCAAACATGCGGATACGCGCCGGGATCGCGAGAGCTGCACCCAGTGGGCACAGATACCGGCAGTAAAAGCGTTCCACAAAAAGGCCAGCCAAAAGCAGCGCCAGAGCAAAGACCACAAACGGCCATTCGCGTACAAACTTCAGAATGATCGCAGTCTTGAACGGCTCGATTTCAGCATAGGTTTCAGCCAGTGGGATTGACACCATCGACAGGCCAAACAGGCCAAGGAAAATCATGTATTTTAGAGGCCAGAGACGTTCGTGCAGCCCCCAAGGCAGTTCCCACTGCGGCACCTTAAAGGCGCGCGCGATCTTGTTGGTCAGTTCTTGCAGCGCACCAAATGGACAGAGCCAGCCGCAATAAGCGCCCCGACCCCAGAACAGCAGGGCAGCGGCAATGGCAAACCACTGGATAAACACCAACGGATCCATCAGGAACGCGTCCCAGCTAAAGCCACTGTGCAAAGACCCGGCAAGTGCCATCAGGTTCACCACCGAGAGTTGGGCATTCATGTACCAACCCAAGAAGAATAGCGACACAGTCAGGTATCCAATACGGAACCAATAAAAGGCGCGTGCGTTTTTGGTGGCTTGGAACTGAAAGAAGAACACTCCGGTCAGCACCAAGAGCATCACGCCCAACACGCCAATCTCAACGGTGCGGTCTTTCCAAATACGCTGCCACAGGGCAGCCTTGGCGGCGGCCTCTTCGGTCGCGTCATCGACAATCGTAACGGCGGCCTTCGGCATCAGGTATTTTTCGGGCAGTTTATAGCCCACATCCCATGTCAGAAACACGCGATCCAAGGCCCCGACCGCGCGCTGCACCAAAAGCTGCAGGCGGAACGGCAACGCAGGATCAAACTCGCTGTCGGCTGGGATTTTGAACAAATCAAGCTCAACAAACGCAGGGCTATCAGGTGCGGCCACTTGGCCCAGACGCACTTGCATCTTGTCAAAGAAGCGCACCGAGTTGTCGCCTTGGATCAGCTGAATGCGGTCAAAGATGCCGCCTCGCACATAGCCAGAACCTTTGAAGCTATAAGCACCGCGACCCAGCACCAAAATGGCCTGTTCGCCGGGCTCGAGCCATTCAACAAGATTGGCGTATTCAGCCTCACCCAGCAGAGACAGGCCAATAGACGGCACAGACACAAGCGCCAAATGCATGTCGATAAAGGTGTCTTCGGGCTCGCCTGCTTCTGGCCGCGCAATCGCGCGTGCGTCTCCTGTGTCAGCAAAGGCTTGGTTGACCTGCCCGATATCCAACGTCATGCGTCGGATCGAGCCGTCCCCAGCAAGCTGCTCCCAAGTCTCAACGCTGTCCTTGGTCATATCCAGTTCACGTTTGGGGCCAAGTTGAACAGGGGCAAGGTCCCCAAGGCCCAAGGCCCGAGACACTTTGATGCCTCCGCGCACAAGGCTGTCATCGATGACCATAATCGTGACTGTTGCACCGGAGATAATATCAAGGTCATGACCTTCGCCACCGGTGGCGGCTTCGACCTTGAGATCAAGACCCGTGTAGCCCTCGGTCAGCGCGACCATTTTTGAGTTGGGAATACCAATCAGAACGATCGGCTCGGAGTGTTTGACCAGCTTCACGCCCGTCAGCACCGCATCCGCATCAATCGCAGCAACCACATGGATCGGTTTGCCAGAGTATCCGGTGGTGCCCACAAAATCTGAGGTTAGAAAGGCCCAAGCGATGGTTTCGCCGCCCTTTAGGACTGGGGCCACTTTTACATCTTCACGCACAGGCCCAAACGCATCTGCGCCTGGGGCCAATTCGGAAGGTTCAAGGTCTGGTAGAAAACTCGCTAGGCTGTCTGCACGTGCCTCGTCGGCGGTAATTGCCGAGAGAATGAGAACGGCTGCAGTAAGCCAAGAGAAGATTGCGCGCTTTACGTCCACAGCGCACCTCCTTTTTGAAAGGTTAACGCCTCGGACGCGCGGGAATTGCGCTCCACTATTTTTTCTTGGGTCCAAGCCGGGGGTCCCCGGGATTCGGGCCATTGATATCGCAGCGTTAGAACGTCAATGGGCTCCGCCCACCGGGTCGCCTGTCGGGCAAAAGCCCGAGACAGTTCGAATTCCAACCCGGTGGGTGGGCTCATTGGCGCCGCTAAGGCGCAGAAAGTGCAATCTTTGCAGTCACTATACCCATCGTTTTGGGCGTCCGTGTCGTCCGACGTATCCACCTGCATCAGAGTGATTCCAAACTCTGAACAGATTTCCATCCACTCTCCCTTGGCTGCACTGGCAAGAGACGGCGCCAGCAGTTGCAACATCAGGAAAACTATGGCCACCGAACCCGTAAGCGCACGCAAACAGGGAACGCGCGCGAACACGTTCCTGAAGCGAAATGGGTTAGGTGCCCGAAGGACAGACATACGCGACTCCGAAGTTGCGATATACCCAAGGTTTAATCAGGCGAACGCAACGGCGACTTGACTATTGTTAAGGGGGCGAATGATATCGTGCCCCGCCCCAACGTCAACTTGGTTTCCAACCTTGTGACACAGGGGGGTGTAGTCGTAAGAGATCAATGGCGCGCGATGCGATTTGTTCAACAACAGCTTCCAGATTTGAAGGCTTCAAATAAAAAGCCGGAACCGGGGGCAAAACGATTCCCCCCATTTCGGTGACAGACGTCATGTTGCGCAAGTGCGCCAGCGTCAGCGGGGCCTCGCGTGCCAACAGCACCAAAGAACGACGTTCTTTCAACTGAACACCCGCCGCTCGAGTCAGCAGATTGTCGTCCATTCCATTGGCAATGGCAGACAGGCTTCGCATTGAACAGGGCGCCACAATCATGCCCGCGACAGGCACAGATCCCGAGGCAATTTCGGCCCCGATGTCGCGACAATCATGTACGCAGGTTGCAAAGTTTTGCAATTGTTCCAAGGCCTTTGGGCCGCATTCTTCGACCAAGGTTCGCTCAGCCGCTGGACTGGTGACAAGATCCATTTCAACATCCATGCCTGCCAGTTGCTGCGCAACCGAAAGGCCCAAGGCTGCACCAGAGGCACCAGAGACCCCAAGGATCACCCGCGCGGTCATGGCGTTAACTCCGGCAAACAACGTGCCAGCAGGTCTTCGGCAAATTTGGCGTCTCTTTCAGCGGTGTGCATCACATCCCCCCATTCCCGGTTGGTTTCCGAGCCAATCTTGATAGTGGCATCAATGCCCATTTTTCCTGCCAGCCCTGCCTCGGGTGACGCGAAATCCAGATAGTCCATTGGCGTGCGCTCGAGCGTCATGACATCGCGGGACGGGTCCATGCGCGTCGCCAAGGCCCAAGCAATGTCATCCCAATTGCGCGGATCAATGTCGTCGTCCACGACTACAATCATTTTGGTATAACTGAATTGCGGCAACATCCCCCAAAGGCCCATCATCACGCGACGTGCCTGACCCGGATACCGTTTGTCGATCGAGATAACGGCCATTCGATAGCTACACGCAGCAGGCGGCAGCCAAAGATCACGTATTTCCGGGATCTGCGCGCGGATCACCGGCAGGCTTAGGCGATTAAACACTTCGCCGATAATCGCGGGCTCATCCGGGGGGCGGCCCGTATAAGTCGACAGATACAAAGGATCACGGCGGTGAGTGATCGCAGTGACCTGCATTACAGGAAAGGGCTCGGCTGCGTTGTAATATCCAGTGTGATCGCCAAACGGCCCTTCTGGCGCCGTCTCATTTGGATGCACCCAGCCTTCAAGGATGATCTCGGCATTGGCAGGCACCATCAGTGGGACAGTTTTGGCGGGTACGACGCGGGGTCGTTGCCCAGCCAGAGCGCCCGCAAATGTCAATTCGGAGACAGTTTCGGGCAAGGGCAATGCTGCTGACAGCAAAGTGGCCGGATCAGCGCCCAGCGCAACGGCCACGGGCATGGGTTCGTTTGCGGCGTGCCAACTGCGCATGTGCGCCGCGCCGCCACGGTGCTGTAACCAGCGCATAATCAGCTTGTTGCGATCAATCACTTGCGCCCTGTAAACACCTGCATTGTAACGATTTACCTCTTCTGAGGTGCTTCCATAAGGGCGCGTCAAAACAACCGGCCAAGTGATCAACGGGCCTGCATCTTCTGGCCAGTGGGTTTGCACCGGAATGCGGGCGAAATCGACATCATCCCCCTTCATGACTTCGGCTTGAACGGGCGCGCGTTTCATCACCTTAGGACGGGTCGCCAGAGCCGCCTTTAGCATCGGCCAGCGGGACAAAGCATCGCGCGCGCCATCGGGGGGCTCGGGTGCACGAAGGGACGCAAGGAACGCACCCAAGTCATCCAACCGATCTGGTGTCACGCCCAATCCGGCTGCCACGCGCTCGGACGTACCAAACAGGTTCGTGACCACGGGCATGTCGATTTTTTGTCCCTGAGACAACGGATGGTCAAACCGCAAGACCGGGCCGTCGTGTTCCAGCACACGGCGATGAACCGCCGTCATGGCATGTTCGAGCGCCACAGGTTCAGGGATCGCGGCATACTCGCCGCGCGTCTCACACCATTTCAGAAATCCCCTAAGATCAGGGAAGACGGGCATATCGCGCATCGGCGGCCTCGCTAATTCATTCAAATTGGCAATTAACAGACCCGTCCCCTGCGCAGCTTGACCATGGTCAAGTTGACCCGAGACAGCCCGGTCTAGAACGACCCAAGGAACCGCGCGCGCCCCAAAATATGAGTCCCTCGTTTGGATTACCCATCTCAGACCCCAATTCCGCATTTCCCGTCGCCGCTTGCGCGCGCTTTGCGGCTTATGCCGCTTGCGCCAGTATCGCTGGTGTTGACGCGCCTCACCCGCAATATGGCCACACGGCACAGTTCGATGTTTCGCCGTCTTGGCGAACACGACAACGCGCGGTTTTTGCTGGACCCTACGGACCTGCCCGTCACGCTTTGTCTGGAACCGCGCCAGGGGCAGCCAAAAGTGACGCTGCATCGCACCCCGCCGCAGGCAGATGCCCGTATTGCCGGACCGCTGGCCGCGCTTATTGGATTGGTCCATGGGGCTTATGACGGCGACGCCTTGTTTTTCTCGCGCGATCTGGTGATCGAAGGCGACACAGCCGCCGCGCTGGCACTACGCAATGCGGTGGATGACGCTGAGTTGGATATCGCGGCTGAGATTGAAGCGCTTTCTGGCCCCTTTGCGCGTCCGCTTCACAGATTGATTGATCTTGCTGAACGCCGCACCGGCGTTGCCCTGACACGCCACGAGGAGGACCTTTTGTGGTAATGGAAATTGTGTGCCCAGCAGGCACCCCCGCCGCTTTGCGTGCCGCCGTTAAAGCGGGTGCGCATACGATTTATTGCGGCTTTGCTGATGAGACCAATGCCCGCAACTTTCCGGGGCTTAACTTTAGCCGCGAGGAAATGGCCGAAGGCATCGCCTTTGCTCACGGGCACGGGTCTAAGGTGTTGATTGCCATCAATACGTTTCCGCGCGCCGGATCGGAAAGCCTGTGGCACGCGGCCGTTTCGGATGCCGAAACGGCTGGGGCGGATGCGGTGATCTTGGCCGACATCGGCCTGTTGGCCTATGCCGCAAACAACCATCCAAACTTGCGTCGCCACCTGTCTGTACAGGCCGCAGCGGCCAATGCCGACGTCATCAATTTTTATGGATCCGAGTTTGGCGTCAAACGCGTGGTTCTGCCGCGGGTGCTATCCGTGCCGGAAATTGCGGCGATCAATAAAGACACGGACATCGAGACCGAGGTTTTTGTGTTCGGCGGTCTATGCGTGATGGCAGAAGGGCGTTGTTCTTTGTCGTCGTATGCCACGGGTCTTTCGCCCAATATGAATGGCGTGTGTTCGCCCGCGAGCCATGTGGAATATCTTGAGGAAGACGGCCATTTGTCTGCCCGACTTGGAGGATACACAATTCACTCTGTCGGAAAAGATGAGCCCGCCCCCTACCCCACGCTTTGCAAAGGGTGTTTCGGTGCTGGTGACAAGACCGGACATTTGTTTGAGGACCCGGTGAGCCTTAATGCGGAACAATTAATCCCGCAATTGGCCAAAGCTGGCGTGACCGCGCTTAAGATCGAAGGTCGACAACGATCACGGTCTTATGTGGCACAAGTGGTGAAGAACTTTCGCGCGGCCGTGGACGCCGTCGACGCAGGCCGCCCCCTGCCCGAAGGCATGCTGGCGCGCCTATCTGAGGGTCAGGCCGTGACCACAGGTGCCTACAAGAAAACATGGAGATGACGGCGATGGAACTCACAGTCGGCCCCAACCATTTCTTTTGGAGCTCTGAGGATTGGAGCGCGCTTTATGACGGGTTGGCCTCTGCCCCAGTGGACCGGGTGATCCTGGGTGAATTGGTGTGTTCAAAGCGCCTGCCGTTTTATCAGGATGCGATCCTGCCTGCGATTGAAACATTGATCGCTGCGGGCAAAGAGGTCGCTCTGACCTCGTTGTCGCTGATCACGTTAAAGCGCGAGTTGAAAGCCAGCATGGCATTGGCCGAGGTGGGTGTTGACGTTGAGATCAATGACCTCACAGCCCTGTCGCATTTGCCAGAAGGCGCGAAGTTCAGTGTCGGGCCCTTGGTCAATGTTTACAACGAAGGCACGTTGGGGTGGTTGGCCAAACGGGGGGCCACACGCATTTGTCTTCCACCAGAACTGCCGCTGGCGTCGGTTGCAGCCCTTTGTGCTGCAGGCGCAGAGGCTGGTATTGCCATTGAGGTCTGGGGACATGGCCGCATTCCATTGGCGATCTCGGGGCGGTGCTATCACGCGCGACTTCATGGACGTATGAAAGACAATTGCCTGTTTGCTTGCGAAGACGACCCAGACGGCTTGCAAGTCGACACATCCGACGGGCAACCCTTTTTGTCTATGAATGGCGTGCAGACCTTGTCTGACAGTTGTGCCAGCATGGCGCATCACGTTGAAGCCTTGCGCGATGTGGGCGTTTCTGCCCTGCGCCTGTCTCCGCAATCGGTTGGCTTTGTGGACACATGCAGCCTTTACAGACAACGCCTGAACGATGAAATTGATGGCGATACATTGGCCGATGAATTGCGGCGGGTGTCGAACGGCATGCGCCTGTCGGATGGATTCTTGACCGGAGCGCGCGGCGCGGATTGGTCTGGCAAAGCGGCCTAAAACGAAGGAGATTGTGGATGAAAATTGGTATCGTGAGCGCCGAAGGGCGTGGTGAAACGGATCGGCTGATTTCTGAAACCGCACTGGCATTGGTCAAGGGCGGCGCGCAATTGTCTGGCATTGTCAAAGTGTTGGACGAGCCGCAACCCGAAGGCAGTCATCACTGCGATATGAGCGTGCAAGTGCTGCCCGGCGAAAACACCATCAAGATCACGCAGTCCCTTGGCGATGGATCGCAAGGCTGTCGCCTAAACCCAACTGCCATCGTCGAAGCGGTTGCGGCCGTGGAGAGCAGTGCGAACGCGACCATGGATTTGTTTGTGTTGAACAAATTTGGCCCCCAAGAGGCCGAGGGGCGAGGGTTTCGCGATGCGATCGCAACGGCGTTGGAAAACGATGTTCCGGTTCTGGTTGGGGTCACACCCGGCACCCGCGCCGAATTTGACGCGTTCACCGCTGGGATGGCTGTAGAATTGCCCGCTGACAATCAAGACATTCTGGCGTGGTGCCAAAACGCGATGACAAAAGGCTGACCTAGCCCTTCCAGCTGTAAAACTCGAAGGTTGCGGATGTTCCACAGGCTCCGCAGGATGGAGAGGGTTTGCACCCACCGCATCCATCTGCAAAATCCTGTCGGGCAATCACGCCCTTTCGCACCCAGTGTTGCAACATGCCACGCAACGCATCCGGCGAGGTCTCGAACTTGTTGGCGATGTCCATCAAACTGGTTGAGCCCCGGTCTTGGACGTACGATTTCACTTGCAACAACAGCGCCATATTTAACCCGCCTCAGCCATGCCGGAAGGATCAGCAGGCTGTCGTTTGCCCATCCAACGCAGGGTTAAGAACACGATCAGGAGCGTGCCCAGAATACCCGCAATCCACCAAGTCGAACTGGTTGGGTGGCGCGCAAAGGTGGCCGATTGATAGAACAACACAGATGCACCATACGCGAGCCCCATGGTCCAACTGCTAGCAAACAGGGCCCATTTCCACCCGGTTTCACGCCAGATCGCCCCAATGGCAGCCACACATGGCATGTAGAGCAGGATCATCAGCAAATAGGCGAAGGCCCCGATTTTGCCGTCAAACTTTTCAACCATGCTGCCAAATGTGCTGCGCGAGACTTCTTGTTCTGCCGCTGCGGCCTCGATCGAGCTTAGATCACCAATGTCCAGCCCGAAGGGATCGCTTGCCATGCCAATGGCGTCGCGCAGGTTGGGCACGATGGTCGATACCGCATCTTGAGCGCCCGCCATCAGCGAGAACGGCGCGCCGTCGCCATCATCGGGCAATGCGTAGAGCGTGTTTAGCGTCCCAACCACGGCTTCTTTTGCAAGAATACCTGTGAAGATCCCAACCGTTGCAGGCCAGTTGTCTTCGTCAATGCCTGTCGGGGCGAAGATCGGAGTAAGACCTTTGCCAATCTCAGCCAGCACAGAATTTTCACTGTCTTGATTGCCAAAGCTGCCGTCGGTGCCCCAGCTGTTCAAAAACGCCAATACGGCCACCATGATGACAATCACTTGTCCGGCTTCGGTCAGAAAATCGCGCAGGCGGTGCCAAGTGCGGATCACAAGTCCACGCGCGGTTGGCAAGTGATATGGCGGAAGTTCCATCACAAAAGGCTCGGGCTTGCCTTTGAGGATTGTCACCTTGAGCATCAGCCCTGTCATGACCGCCGCCAACAGCCCCAGCAGGTAAAGACCAAACACCAGATTTTGACCGCCCACTGGGAAGAACGCAGCAGCAAACAAAGCATAAACCGGCAACCGTGCGCCACAGGACATAAACGGCGCCATCATCACAGTCAGGGTGCGATCACGCTGACTGTCGAGGGTGCGGGTTGCCATGATCGCGGGCACATTGCAGCCAAACGCCACCAACAGCGGCACAAAGCTTTTTCCGGGAAGGCCGATCATACGCATGAAGAGATCCATGACAAAGGCCGCGCGTGCCATATAGCCGGAATCTTCCAAGATTGAGAGCACCAGAAACAGGCAAAACACGATTGGCACAAAGGTGGCCACGGTCTGAATGCCGCCGCCGACGCCCTCGGCCAAAACGGTCATAACCCACCCCGGTGCGCCGAGGCTAGCCAGCATTTCGCCGACCCCGTCAACAAAGATGGTTCCAGCCAAAATATCAAAGAAATCAATGAATGCGCCGCCGATATTGATGGTAAACATGAACATCAGATACATGACGAGAAAGAAGATAGGCAGCCCGAGCGCTCGGTTCAGGATCAGCCGATCAATCCGGTCCGACATGGAGCGGCCAATCTCGCTTTCGCGGATTTGAACGCCCGAGATCAACTCGGCGACGCGATCATACCGGCCACAAGCAATAAGCGTGTCAGCGTCCATTCCAGTGGCTTGTTCCAGAGCGGCGCGTTCTATCTTGGCAAGGCGGGCGACTTCGGGATCTGTCATCGCAGGGCAAAGGTCGTCGCCTTCCAGATGCTTGATTGCCAGCCAACGGCAGTCGCCAAACTCAATCGACGCGGCCACAGACTGTTCCAACCGCAAAACGGCGGCTTCCAGTTCGGGTGCAAAATGCTCTCGGGCACCGGGAGCAACCCCCTCTGCCGCATCCCGCAAAATGTGATCCTTGAGGTCCGTGACACCTTTGTCTTCGGCGGCAATCAGGGTCACAACCGGACAGCCCAACTGCAGAGATAAGGCGTCAATATCAATGCGAATTTGGCGAGCCTTGGCCACATCCATCATGTTCAACGCCACAATCAAAGGCGCGCCCATTTCGAGCAGTTGTATGGTCAGATATAAGTTTCTCTCCAAGTTGGAAGCATCAATAACATTGACCACCAAGTCGGGTTTCTCAGACAAGATGTAATCGCGAGCCAGTCGCTCATCGACCGATCCCGCATCCCCTGCCACGCTGAGCGAATAGACACCGGGCAGATCGACCAGATCAATCTGAACCCCGTTATGAGACATCTCGCCGACTTTTTTCTCAACCGTCACACCCGGCCAATTGCCGACCTGTTGATGACGGCCAGTGAGCGCATTAAAAAGGGTGGTTTTTCCGCAATTGGGGTTACCCGCAATGGCCACTGTTAGGCGAGTCATGTTCCGACACACCGCACATCAATGGCTTCTGCTTCGTGCTTGCGCAGGCTTAAGGCATATCCCCGCAATCGGATTTCAACCGGATCACCCAAGGGTGCCAACCGGCTGACACTAAACTCGGCGCCAAGGGTCAGGCCCATCGACAGAAGTTTGCGACGATAAGAATCAGACCCCCCGCAAAAGCCCGCGACCGTTGCGCGATCTCCAACTGCTAAGTCTTTCAATTTTTTCGCCATTTTGGCTCTCCGAGAATCGATTTGTCCATTTCCGACTAATTTAGTTGGAAAATATAGATCGCCCAATTTCATTCCTTGATTTGCGTCAAGTTACTGCAATTCATTCGCAAAACGACCTTGCAAGACGCGTTCCGCATGGACGGTCGTGCAGGTCTCGGATAAGACTTGGTTCCGGGAAATGCGACATGCGCGTCAGAATCACGTATTTTTGACGGCATCGGTGCGAGGGACAAACGCTTGCCAAATGAGATTTACAAAGCCATCGCGCGCAATTCTTTGTTGATGCGATCGTTACCTGAGCAGCATGTGGAAATGTTGTTATCCAAAGCCATTTGGCGGCACTATGACCGTGGTGAAACCCTTTTTTTACAGGACGAAACGGCAACTGCCATTCACATTGTTCTGGACGGCTGGGTGAAATTGTACCGCATGACTCCGAATGGAAACGAGGCGGTAGTGAGTGTCTTTACGCGTGGCGATAGCTTTGGAGAGGCTGTGGCTTTGCGTAATATGCCGTATCCGGTGTCGAGCGAATCTGCCACGCAAAGTGAGGTCATGCATATCCCGACAAGTGTGCTTGTCGATCTTATCAAACGAGACTCCGAAGTCGGTCTGTCGATCCTGTCTGCGACTTTTAACCATCTACATTCTCTGGTGTCTCAACTTGAGCAACTCAAGGCGCAGACCGGGGCACAACGGGTTGCAGAATTTTTGCTTGCACTGAGCAGCTCTGACAGTGGGGCCTGTACCGTCACAATGCCATACGACAAGGTGCTGATTGCGGGCAAGTTGGGCATGAAACCCGAAAGCCTGAGCCGTGCGTTTTCTAGGTTGAAGCAAATTGGCGTCACGATTGAAAAGAACCACGCCAAAATCAAAGACATCAGCGCGCTGCACGCTTATGTCGAAGACGACAATTAAAGATCAGGCCATGACTCAGAAACTTGCCCAAGCTCTTGCTGCAATAGATGCTGTGAACTCGAACGATCCGCGCCAAGACGAAGGGCAGCCCGAAGCCTTTTTGTATGGCCATCGGATGAGTCAGCAATGTGATCGCTTGTTTCCAAATGCCGACGATGTCCTGCAAATTGCGGCGCGCGGTCAGCATATCGAACGTTGGGTTCTGAAACGTGCAGACTATCCCGAGGGACGTACAGGGTACCTGACGTGGCGCCGTGATTTGGCCGGCCATCATGCCGCTTGTGTGGGCCAAATCATGTCAGATGTCGGGTATGGAAAGGATGACATCGATCAGGCCACACGTATGCTCCAGAAACAGGGCATTAAGCGCGATGACCTGGTGCAAGCCCTGGAGGATGTGATCTGCTTTACATTCATCACGTGGTACTTTGGCCCGTTTGCGGCCAAACACACGCCCGAAAAAGTGCAACGTATCGTCGAAAAGACTGCATTCAAAATGTCCGAGGACGGCCGCGCGCGGGTTCTGCAAGAATTTGATTTGCCAGAAAGTCTGGCGGCTGCTTTTAGGCCGTAGTGCCGCCGACCAGATACAAAACAAAAACCAGCCCGCAAAACACCGCCAGCGCGATATTCATTCCGCGTCGCCAGAATGGTGCGTTACACAACCCCAGATATTGCGACAGGATTGTGCGGGATTTCAACAGCGCCAGGGAGAGTATCATCGCCCCCGCAATGCGCCGATCCACACCCATGCTGACAAGTATTGCCACAACGGCTGATCCGGCACTGAGCACAACCAGCCAAATCCAAGCTTTAGTCAATGGATCTTTGGTCATCGCCCTACCCCAACAAATAGATCACTGGGAACAATAGTACCCAGACAAGATCAACCATGTGCCAAAACGATCCACCGGTTTCGATGTTTTCCGGGTCATCTTTCCAAGCAATCAGCAACAAGATCACAACGCCAGCCACAACATGCAGGGCGTGAAATCCGGTCAGCAAATAATAGAGGGTAAAGAAAGTATTGGTTTCAATATCAATGCCCTGAGCCGCCTTATCCGCATACTCAACACCCTTGATCACAAGAAAGACAACGCCAAGTTCTGCCGCTACAATCAAGGACAGCCGTGCTTTGACGCGTTCGCCCATTTTTCGCAAACTCAACGCCTGGGCAGCCAAAAAGCCGCTTGTGACGAGGACAATGGTATTCAGCGCAGCCCCTGTTCGGTGCAAAAGGTCTTGTGATTCTGCAAACATCACAGGATCGACAATGCGGGCACTGAGAAACGCCACCAATCCACCTCCAAACACCAGTAATTCACTGATGATGAAAATCCACATGATCAGTTCGCCGGGCAGTTCGTCCAGCACAGATTGTTTTTGGGTCATCCGGTTACCAGTTGGCGATAAATTTGCGGTAGCGCATAAATCAAACGATCGGGATCAGGAATGATCGAAAACCCGCCCTGCCCGAACATGCGGGCAAACCATGATTTTCCGTCACGATCAACGGTGACGCCATAAACGGCGTGACCAGCGCGACGCGCTTCACGCACAGCCATGGCCGTGTCTTCGATCCCGTGCCGACCTTCGTAGTGGTCCAGATCATTCGGCTTGCCATCCGTGATCACCAACAACAAACGCCGCTTACGGGTTTGCGTTGCCAGATCTGCAGAGGCATGTCGGATGGCCGCGCCCAAACGGGTATAAAACCCGGGGTGCAGGCTGCCGATGCGTTGTTCAACCAGTTTACTCATGGGTTCGTCAAAGGCTTTGCATTGTTGGATGTAGACACGGTCACGTTTTAGCGAGGAAAACGCGTGAATGGCAAAATCATCGCCACAGGCATTCAGGCCCCACGCCAAGGCATCTAGTGCCTCACGTTCGATATCAATCACCGCCCTGCCGGACACCGCACTTTCGGTTGAGCGACTGACGTCCAACAAGATGGACACCGCAAGATCGCGGGCTTCGGGCCGGCTTTGAAGCCATATTCGGTCTGTCCCGTCACCGTCGGCAAGACGATCCACCTGGCTGCGCACAGCTGCGTCCATGTCCAGCGCATCGCCATCCAAATGCCCGCGTGTGATGACACGACCGGGCCGCAGGGCCTCAAACTGACGCTTAACGGCGCGAATACGGCGCGCGGCCTTGGGATCTTCAGCAAAGGCTTGATTTTCTTCTTTGGCTT
>ERZ1046740.1460-NODE-1460-length-16559-cov-4.461827_pt1 | contig 16559 bp, 16 predicted proteins | sample MGYA00383093_ERZ1046740 | MGnify/ENA primary metagenome ERZ1046740 (study PRJEB29581, sample SAMEA5548363) | metagenome | biome: marine; feature: coastal; material: water | depth 25 m | study: Short-term variability in the microbial, nano- and picoplankton... | reverse complement strand
GCCAACCCCACCGGCAGTGCTTTGTCCCGTGAAGAGCTTGCCGCGCTGTCCGCCGAAGTCCGGCGCAGGCAGGGTTACCTGGTGGTGGACGAGATATACCACGGACTGGGCTATGACACTGCCACCCCCAGTGTGCTGGAGGTGGATGACGATGCCTTTGTCATTAACAGCTTCTCAAAGTACTTTGGCATGACAGGCTGGCGCCTTGGCTGGCTGGTGGCTCCCGAGGCAGCGGTGGAGGAAATGGAAAAGCTTGCGCAGAACCTGTTTATTTCCCTCTCCACCATGGGGCAGTATGCGGCGCTAGCCGGCTTTGACCCCGGCACAAGGGAGATACTGGAAGAGCGCCGGGAAATATTTCACCAGCGCAGGGATTTTCTCCTGCCCGCGGTGCAGGCGTTGGGCTTTACTGTGCCCTGCAAGCCCCAGGGTGCTTTCTACATTTATGCCGATGCCAGTGCCTTTACCGATGACAGCCAGGCCTTTTGCATGCAGCTGCTGGAAGAGAACGGCGTGGCCCTGACCCCGGGTCTGGATTTCGGTCATCATCTGGCGAATCAACATTTGCGCTTTTCCTATACCACCTCCATGGATCGGTTGGAGCTGGCGGTTGAGAGATTGGCGAAGGTGCTTGGCAGCGGGCGACGAGATGCAGTTTGAATCACTTATAGAGGCCCGCCTGCAACGCCGCTACAAACGGTTTCTTGCCGACGTGGAGCTGGCCTCAGGCGAGGTGATTACGGTTCACTGCCCCAATACCGGCGCCATGACTGGTTGTGCTGAGCCCGGCTCACGGGTGTGGTTGTCCACCTCTGATTCGAAAACCCGCAAGTACCCCAATACCTGGGAGCTGGTGGAGACCTCGCAAGGCATGGCCTGCATTCACTCGGCCAAGGCAAACCAGGTAGTGAAGGAGGCTTTTGTCGCAGGGTCAATCAGCGGTTTTAAGGACTACCCCGAACTGCGCAGCGAGGTGAAGTATGGGAAGAATTCCCGGGCGGACTTGCTGTTAACAGGCGGCACCAGCCAGGTATACGTGGAGGTAAAGTCTGTAACCCTGTGTGAGGAAGGCGGGCAAGGCCTATTCCCGGATGCGGTGAGTGAACGGGGGCGGAAACACCTCAAGGAATTACAGGGTATTTGCGATAGGCATACCCGGGCTGTGCTGCTGTTCTGTGTGTTCCACGAGGGGATACAGCAGGTCAGTACTGCTGGCGATATTGACCCCCTTTATAGGCAGGCGATGCTGGAAGCACTGGACGGTGGGGTGGAGGTTCTGGCATTTTCTACCAGGGTGAATCTGCAAGGGGTGGAGCTGTCCCATCAACTGCAATTTACGGTTGATCCAGAACCACGGGAGTAGATAAGTTTGCGTCTCACAGTAAAACAGCTTACAGGCCGGGATGATAGCGCCCTGCTTGCTATGGTTGGCGAGCACCGTTTGTTGCCTGAGGTGGCCAGTGCATTTGCAGCACTGCAGTCAGAGGCGTCTGTTGCCGGCTTTGACCTCAGGATCACCAGCAGCTATCGCTCCTATGACAGGCAGCTGGCGATATTTAATGGTAAGGCCAGCGGCCAGCGGCCGATTCACGATGACCAGGGCCAACTGATTGATATAGCGGTGCTCTCTCCCCGGGAGAAGCTGGAATCCATATTGCGTTATTCAGCCCTGCCCGGTGCCTCCCGTCACCACTGGGGCACCGACCTGGATGTCTACGACGCTGCAGCTGTCCCGGCTGACTATCGTGTGCAACTAACACCACAAGAGGTAGCCCCCGGTGGCGTTTTCGATGCCTTTCATTGCTGGCTGGACGAGCGTATTGCCGCGCGGCAGTCGCATGGATTTTTTCGCCCCTACGGCGAGGACCGGGGCGGTGTTGCGCCAGAGCGCTGGCATTTGAGTTACGCGCCTATTGCTTCGACTTGCGATACTGCGCTGACGGTCGATTTGTTGCGGCAGTGCTGGGATTGCGAGGCAGAGCTCGCCCTGCGCGATGTCATCGAAGGTGACCTGGAGGCGATATTCAAGCGTTTTGTGGCGGTTGTGCCGGGGTGGTGTCCGCTTCCCTGAGGAAGGATTGCCCCCGACGCAGAATGCGCCGGGGACAGAATCGAGTTACTCCTTCGCCTTGGCCTGCTGGTGCAGGTGGCCGAAGTGATTGTCATAGTCCTGCTGGGATGCGGCGATAACTTTCAGCGCTTCTTCGCGGCCGTAGACAAAGTCCACCTTAATATCCACTTCCTTGCCCGGTACCATCTTGTAGGTGGAGAAGTAGTGCTGCAGACGCTCGGTCTTGATGTCTGGCAGGTCTGAAATGTCGTGTACGTTACCCCAGATATTATCGCCTTCGAGTACTGCCACAATTTTGTCGTCGGCTTCACCGCCGTCAACCATCTGGATGCCGCCAACTACCCTGGCGTTTAATACAATGTCAGCACGGGTGATGTGGCGCTCTGAGAAGACGCAGATATCCAGGGGGTCACCGTCGGCCACGTCAACATCGGGGCAGCGCTTGGCGACCTCCTCGGCACAGTAGGTGCGGGGAATAAAGCCGTACAGGGCGGGGGGGCTGGAGGTGGTGCGCTGGGGGCGATCAACCATCAGAAAGCCGGACGCCTTATCCAGTTCGTATTTGACCACGTCATCGGGGGTCATTTCGATATAGACCTGGACAATATCTTCAGCAGCGCCATTGGCGTGAGCGTGCAGGCCATGCCAGGGATGGCGGCGCCAGCGGTTGAAATTACTATTGCTGTACATGGAAGAATACTCCGTCTTTGTTTCACTATGGGGCGCGCATTGTACAGAGGTCACCGGCTAAAATCCTGCCTACTTTGGTAGCAATCAGGGCAATAGTGAGGCCGGGGAGGAGCCTGGCTCGGTGCGGTTATGAAAGTCAGATATCGAATCGTTTCTTGAGCTTCCTGGGCACCGGGGTATTCTTCAGGCGCACATATTTGGGCATGCCGCGCTGGTAGTCGGGGTAGGCCTCTCCCTGAATCAAGGGGCTCAGGTAATCCCTGGCTGCAGCGGTGATGCCAAAGCCATCGCGGGTGATGTAACTGCGAGGTAGCTTCTTCTCGGTATTGGCGACCTTGTCCAGGGCGGATTCGCCAATGCTCCAGCGATAGCGTTTGCCTTTGCCGCGCACAATGCTGGGCATTACTGCGTTCTTGCCAGCCAGTGCCATCTCAACGGCGGCCTCACCTACGGCGTAGGCCTGCTCAACATCGGTAGCCGAGGCAATATGGCGGGCCGCCCGCTGCAGGTAATCCGCCACCGCCCAGTGATACTTGTAGCCCAGTTCATCCTTGACCATCTGCGCCAGTGCAGGGGCCAGGCCGCCCAACTGACTGTGGCCAAAGGCGTCCCTGTGGCCCGCCTCAGCCAGGAAGGTGCCGTCTTTGTACTGGGCGCCCTCGGAGGCGACGATGACGCAATAGCCTTTGCGTTTGACGGTATTTTTCACCTTGGCCAGGAACTTCTCCTGATTGAAGGCAACCTCCGGGAACAGGATGATATGCGGCGCATCGCCAGCTTCCTCTGCGGCCAGACCACCGGCAGCGGCAATCCAGCCCGCGTGGCGACCCATGACTTCGAGAATAAATACCTTGGTAGAGGTCTCACACATGGAGGCGACATCCATCGCCGCCTCCCGGGTGGAGATGGCAATATACTTGGCCACCGAGCCAAAGCCGGGGCAGTTGTCTGTCAGGGGCAGGTCGTTATCGATAGTTTTGGGAATATGGATGGCCTGCAGGGGGTAGCCCATGCTTTGGCTTAACTGGGAGACCTTGAGGCAGGTATCGGCAGAGTCGCCGCCGCCGTTATAGAAGAAGTAGCCGATGTTATGGGCTTTGAACACCTCTATGAGCCGTTCATACTCCGCCCGGTTTTCTTCCAGGCTTTTAAGTTTGTGGCGGCAGGAGCCAAAGGCGCCCGAGGGGGTGGTCCGCAGGCCGGCAATGGCTGAGGCGCTTTCCTTACTGGTGTCGATGAGGTCTTCGCGCAGTGCGCCGATGATGCCGTTGCGCCCGGCGTAAACCTTGCCAATTTCACCCCGGTGTTTTCTTGCGGTTTCGATTACCCCACAGGCTGAGGCGTTTATGACGGCAGTTACGCCTCCGGACTGAGCATAGAAGGCATTTTTCTTGGGCATTGGCGGTGTAGTCCCTGTCGATTGGCGTCTTATTGCGCCTGCGGGTTCATTTTATGGTGCGCATGATACGGCAATTGTGCCCGCTTGTGGACAGTCTTCCCATGATCAGCCTCAAGCTGTGGTGAGCCGCAATCCCCGTGCTAACATGTGCCTCCTGTTTGAGGAGTTCCTGTTGAAAGGTCATATTCATATCCTGGGTATCTGCGGTACCTTCATGGGCGGCATTGCCCTGTTGGCCCGGGAGCGGGGCTACCGGGTCACCGGCTCCGACGCCAATGTCTATCCCCCCATGAGCACCCAGCTTGAAGCTGCCGGTATTGAGTTGATGCAAGGCTATGAGGCGTCTCACCTGCAGCCCGCACCCGACTGGGTGGTGGTAGGCAACGCCTTGAGCCGCGGCAATCCGGCGGTGGAGTACATGCTCAACCAGGGTCTTGCGTATACCTCCGGGCCCCAATGGTTGGCGGAGCAACTGCTGCGCGACAAATGGGTGTTGGCGGTTTCCGGTACCCATGGCAAGACCACAACCAGCAGCCTGCTTGCCTGGATACTTGAATATGCAGGCATGGCACCGGGTTTCCTGATCGGCGGCGTTCCTGCTGATTTCGGCCTCTCCGCGCGCAGTGGAGACAGCGATTTCTTTGTCGTGGAAGCCGACGAGTACGACACTGCATTCTTCGATAAGCGCTCCAAGTTTGTTCACTACCGGCCCCGTACCCTGGCAATTAATAACCTGGAGTTTGATCACGCTGATATTTTTGATGACCTGGCGGCTATACAGCGTCAGTTTCACCACCTGGTGCGCTGTGTGCCAGCAGATGGGCTCATTATTCACCCTCAGGGCGTTCCCGCCATAGACCAGACCCTGGCCAAGGGATGCTGGACGCCTACCTCCAGTTTTGGCATCGACAACCCCCAGGCCCAATGGCAGGCTCAACTGATCGAAGAAGATGGCTCGGTATTCAGCGTGGGCTGCACCGGTGCTGAACCGGTACAGGTCAAATGGGCCTATGTTGGTCGGCACAATGTGGAAAATGCCCTGGTAGCGATGGCCGCTGCCCGCCATGTGGGGGTGGCGCCCGAAGTTGCAGCCCAGGCGGTGGCCAGCTTCAAGGGAGTGAAACGCCGGCTGGAATTATTGGGCGAAGTGGCGGGGGTGTCGGTTTACGACGATTTCGCCCATCATCCCACTGCCATAGCCACGACCCTGGAAGGCTTGCATGCGAAAGGAGGCAAGGGTCGCCTTATCGCTGTTATCGAACCCCGCTCCAATACCATGCGAATGGGAGAGCACCAGGCACAACTGGCGTCCTCTACCGGCGATGCGGACCGCGTGTACTGGTTTGCGCCACCGGATATGGACTGGTCGCTGGAAGATGTGGTGGCGGCAAGCGGCCCTCCCGCGGAACTTTATAGCGATATCGATAGTCTTGTTGAGAAGCTGGCAGGTGATGCGAGGCCAGACGATAGAATCATCATTATGAGCAACGGCGGCTTTGCGGGCATACACCGCAAGCTGTTGTCCAAACTGGAAAACTGAATCCACAATGTTCGATAAATTAATTGGCATCTACGACGCCCTGGTATTGCGCCGCCCCTGGCTCAGTCTTTTACTGGTTGCCCTGGTGGTAGGCACTTTCGCCACCCAGATAGGCAAAATCAAGCTCGATGCCTCGGCGGATTCCCTGATGCTGCAGGGCGACCCAGCGCTGGAATACTATCGAGAGGTAAGCAGGGACTACAGCGCGGAAGATTTTGTGCTGATTACCTGGAAGCCCTACGCCCCGCTGTTGTCGCCCGCTTCCCTAGAGCCACTGCGAGAAATGGCCGGCGAGTTGCGTACCCTGGAGGGAGTCTCCTCAGTGGTTACGGTTTGGGATGTACCGCTGTTGAACAGTCCGCCAGTGACGCTTTCCGATATTACCTCTGACGACCCCCTGCCTAGCCTGGAACAACCCGATATCGACATGGATCTGGTGCTGAAAGAGCTCACCACCAGCCCAATTTATGCCGACTTGCTGGCAAGCCGCGATGGCGATTTGAGTGCTGTGCAGATCAATATCGAACGTGATGAGGTATACAACACCCTGCTTCAGACGCGAGAGGATCTGCGCAAACTGGATAGAGAGCAAGGCCTGGATTCGGAACAGGCGGCACAGCTTGTGGAGGTAGAAACTGCCTTCAAGGCGCATACTGCGATTGCCCTGCAGCAACAAAGTACCCTGGTAGCGAATGTGCGCGCTATCGCCGCTCGTTATGGGGAGCACGCGCAGCTCTTTGTCGGCGGTGTGCCGATGATTGCCGCCGATATGGTGAGTTTTGTGGAAAGCGACCTGGTGCTTTTTGGTAGTGCCATTCTCGGCGTTATGCTGGTAGTACTGGCATTTATCTTCCGGCGGGTACGCTGGGTAGTTATTCCCCTGATCAGTTGCGGCTCGGTGGTGGTGGTAATGCTGGGGCTGTTGGGCGCCCTGGACTGGCGTATGACGGTTATTTCCTCCAACTTCGTCGCGGTACTGCTAATCATCTCCCTGGCGCTGAGTATTCACCTGATTGTTTGTTACCGGGAGCAACATGCCGCAGCGCCCAACGGCGACTTGCACGAAAGAGTGCTTGATACGGTGCGCCAGATTATTGTGCCATGCGTCTATACCGGTATTACCACGGTGGTGGCCTTTATATCGCTGGTGGTATCCGGTATCCAGCCGGTCATTGATTTTGGCTGGATGATGACAACAGGCATTGCCGTGGCCCTGTTGCTCGCTTTTGTGGTTGTGCCCTGCCTGATGCTCATCTGGCCTACTGGCAGGCCGGTTACCCATGCGGAGCAGACACCACCGTTTACCTTGCGCCTGGCAAAAGTGGCGGACCGGTTTGGCGCTACCATTATATTTTTCAGCGCTGTTTTGTTTGCACTAATCGTGTATGGAGTATCCCGCCTGGAAGTGGAAAATCGTTTTATTGATTACTTCCACGAGTCTACTGAAATCTACCAGGGCATGGAGCTGCTGGATGCGAAACTGGGGGGCACAATTCCCCTGGATATTATTCTCAACGCGCCTGACTTTGATGAGCCACTGCCCGGTTTGGATACCGCAAGCGACCAGGCTCCGGCACCTGTGGCGGAGGACGACCCTTTCCTGGAAGAAGATGATTTTGGCGGTGATGACGAATGGACCGATGAATTCGAAAGCGACTATGACGAATTTGGTGACACTGAGGGTGAAAGCTTTCAGCCCAGTTACTGGTTCAGTCTGGAGGGTATGCGTGAGTTGGATGCAGTACACGCATATGTAGATGGGCTACCGGAAACCGGCAAGGTGCTGTCACTGTCCACCACCTTTGCTGTGGTAAAAGACTTGCTGGGAGATGATATAGGCAGTGTGGAACTCGCCCTGGTGCAAAAGAGCCTGCCACAGGACGTTGCCGGTTTAATGGTGGACCCCTACTTCTCCCTGGATAAGGAACAGGCGCGCATTACCGTGCGGGTGAAAGAAACCAGCCGTGACCTGCGACGCAACGAATTTTTAATTCGCCTGCGTGAGCATCTGGAGGATGAATTGGGCTTTTCGCCAGAGCAGGTAGAGCTCACCGGTATGTTGGTGCTTTATAACAACGTGCTACAGAGCCTGTTTCGTTCACAGATACTCACTCTGGGTACAGTGTTTCTGGCCATCCTGCTCATGTTCCTGCTGTTGTTCCGCTCATTGCCACTGGCGCTGATCGCTTTAGCGCCCAATCTGCTGGCGGCAGGAATGGTTCTGGGTGTGATGGGGTTGGTGGGTATTCCCCTGGATATTATGACCATTACAATTGCAGCCATCGTTTTGGGCATAGGTGTGGATGACTGTATCCACTATGTGCATCGCTTCAAGAGGGAGTTCCCCAGGGACAGGAATTACCTGGCGACTATGTATCGTTGCCACGGCAGCATTGGCCACGCGCTTTATTACACTACCGTTACCGTGGTGATAGGTTTTTCCATGCTCACACTGTCCAATTTCAATCCCAGTATTTACTTTGGGTTGCTAACAGTCCTGGCAATGGCTGCTGCGGTGCTTGGTGCGTTGCTGCTGTTGCCAAGATTGATCCTGTTGTTCAAGCCCCTGGGCCCGGAAAGCGAAGGTGAAACTGGCGATAGCTAAGATGGATTGTCGGCCGGCCTGCGGTGCCTGTTGTATAGCACCTTCCATTAGCGAGGGTTTTTTCGGGATGCCCGAGGGCAAACCCGCAGGCATTGCCTGTATTCACCTGGAAGAAACAATGGCCTGCCGAATTTTTGATGACCCTCGCCGCCCGGAAGTTTGCACAGCGTTTACCCCCGAGCCCTCGGTATGTGGAGATGGGCAGGAGCAGGCCCTTGAGTTGATACAGAGCCTGGAAGTGGCCAGCCTTCCTGCAGGGGGCGTGTCTTGAACAGCATTCCTGTATTTCCACTTTCCGGCGTTCTATTACCCCACGGGCGCATGCCCCTGCAGATTTTTGAGCAGCGCTACCTGGATCTTGTTCGCGAGACCATGAGAAGTGGCGAACCCTTCGGTGTGATCTGGATACGGCGAGGTTTGGAAGTGGCCGAACGTGGCGAGGCCTCGCCTGACCTGGGTGACTATGGTACCTGCGCCAGAATTGTGGACTGGGACCAACTGCCCAATGGTCTACTTGGAATTACCGTAGAAGGTATACAAAGGTTTGAACTGCTTTCCACCACCATTCGCGCCAATGGTCTGATACAGGGAGAGGTGGACATGGTGGCCTTGCCCGAGCCAGTGAAAATGCTGTCCCAGTGGCAATCTTTGCTGGACGTATTGCAAAGCTTGCAGACTCACCCCCATGTGCAAAGTATGGGGCTGGATGTGGATTACAATAATGCCTGGCAGGTGGCTTACACGCTCATCCAGTTACTTCCTTTGGATGAGGCGATCAAGTATGAACTGCTGGGTATGGATGAAATTGATAATTTGATGCAGAAACTGGATGTCATCCTCAACCAGATTAGTGGAGAAGAGGCTAACTAAAGTACCGCTGAATAATGCGCTGAAGCATTACCACATTGTTCAGAGCTGCCTTAATCCTCGCCAAATTGCGGCATCCAGCCGCCGCACTCCTTCCAGCGATTAACAATGTCGCAGAACAACTCCGCAGTGCGCTCGGCATCATAGGCGGCGCTGTGTGCCTCGTTGTTATCGAAGTCTATGCCTGCCTCACTGCAGGCCTTGGCCAGCACAGTCTGGCCATAGGCGAGACCGGAGAGGGTGGCAGTATCAAAAAATGAGAAGGGGTGGAAAGGATTGCGCTTAATTTCGCAGCGCTCCACCGCAGCATTGACGAAGCCCGCATCAAAGTGGGCGTTATGGCCAACCAGTATCCCCCGTGAGCAGCCCTGGTCTTTGATCTCCTTGCGTATCGCCCGGAACAATTCCCCGAAGGCCTCTTCTTCGCTGACCGCCTCGCGAAAAGGATGCCAGGGGTCTATGCCGGTAAAATCCAGTGCAGATTGCTCGATGTTGGCACCTTCAAAGGGCTTTACATTGAAATTGAGGGTGCGATGTACTGCCATCATGCCGTCTTCATCCATGCGTACCAATGTGGCTGCGATCTCCAGTACGGCATCGGTGGCGGCAACGAAACCGCCGGTTTCCACGTCGATAACTACCGGTAAAAACCCGCGGAAGCGATCTCTGATCTGCTGTGGGCCAAATTCCATCAAGGTTCAGGCCACCACTTTCCAATTCAGGGTTTCCCCTGCAGCCAGAGGTGTCAGGCTGTCAGTTCCCAGGGGCAGTTGTGCGGGCACCGACCACTGCTCGCGGCGCAGGGTGATGGTGTCGGTATTGCGGGGCAGGCGGTAAAAGTCTGGGCCAAAGTGCGAGGCAAAGCCCTCCAGTTTGTCCAGAGCGTTCAATTGCTCAAAGACCGCGGCATAAAACTCGATAGCAGCATGGCCGGTGTAAACCCCGGCACAGCCACAGTCGCTTTCCTTGGCTCCGGTAGCGTGGGGAGCAGAGTCTGTTCCAAGAAAAAATTTCGGGTTTCCGGAACTGGCGGCCTCGCGCAGTTCGTTTTGGTGAACATTGCGTTTGAGAATGGGCAGGCAGTAGTAGTGAGGGCGTATACCGCCAACCAGCATGTCGTTGCGGTTGAACATCAGGTGATGCGCGGTAATTGTGGCCGCGACGTTCGCAGGTGCTTCGCGCACAAACTGCACGGCATCACGGGTGGTGATGTGCTCCAGCACAATGCGCAGTCCGGGGAAGCGCTGGACTATCGGTAAGAGGTGGCGATCGATAAATATTTTTTCCCGGTCAAAAATATCGATATCCGTGTCAGTCACTTCACCGTGAATCAGCAGGGGCAGGTCAGACTCTTCCATGGCCGCCAGCACTGGGAACAGGTCGTCCAGCTCCGCCACACCAGCATCGGAGTTGGTGGTGGCCCCGGCGGGGTAAAGTTTTACTGCATGCACAAAATCAGAAGCCGCCGCCAGTTGAATCTCTGCGGCGTCGGTCTGGTCTGTGAGATACAGGGTCATCAGGGGTTCGAATTGACGGGGTAAACCGGACATGGCCTCCAGAATGCGGTCGCGGTAGGTGCTTGCATCCGCCACGCTTTTTGCCGGAGGCATCAGGTTGGGCATGACAATAACCCGCTGGAAGTAGCGCGCCATGTCGGCGCAGGTTTGGGTCAGGGCCGCGCCGTCGCGCAGGTGGACGTGCCAGTCGTCCGGGCGGGTGATGGTGAGTTCAGTCACTTCGATCCAGGGCTTCGATTTTTGCGAGTCGCAATGCTACCACAAACAAGCCGGGCATAAGGGGGTGTCGGTAGTTTGTACTCACAGCAGGCTGGGAATTAGCGCCTGCCGAGAGTAGAATATGCGGCCTTTTTGAGTTGAGTTCCATTGGAGTGACAGATGTCTGACGTCAATAAAGTTGTCCTGGCCTATTCCGGGGGTTTGGATACCTCGGTAATCGTGCGCTGGCTGCAGGATACCTATAACTGTGAGGTGGTTACCTTTACCGCCGATATCGGCCAGGGTGAGGAAGTAGAACCCGCCCGCGCCAAGGCCGAGGCCATGGGTATTAAAGAAATTTATATTGATGACCTGCGCGAGGAGTTCGTCAGGGACTTCGTATTTCCCATGTTTCGCGCCAATACTGTCTATGAGGGCGAGTATCTGCTGGGAACATCCATCGCTCGCCCGCTGATTGCCAAGCGCCTGATTGAGATCGCCAACGAAACCGGCGCCAACGCTATTTCCCATGGAGCTACTGGCAAGGGTAATGACCAGGTGCGTTTTGAGCTGGGTGCCTACGCGCTCAAGCCAGGTATTGAAGTGATCGCTCCCTGGCGTGAATGGGACCTGAGTTCCCGCGAATCGCTAATGGCCTACTGTGAAACTCACGACATTCCCGTGGATTTCGCCAGCGCCAAGAAAAAGTCTCCCTATTCGATGGACGCCAACCTGCTGCACATCTCCTACGAGGGCGATTTGCTGGAGAACCCCTGGTCAGAGCCAGAAGAAGATATGTGGCGCTGGACTGTCAGTCCCGAGGCAGCACCCGATGAAGCCACCTATATGGAGCTGGACTTCGAGCGTGGAGATATTGTCGCCATCGACGGCCAGACCATGAGTCCCGCTACTGTGCTGGAAACTCTGAACAAGATTGGTGGAGAAAACGGTATTGGCCGTGACGACATCGTGGAAAACCGCTACGTGGGCATGAAGTCCCGAGGTTGCTATGAAACTCCCGGCGGCACCATTATGCTCAAGGCTCACCGGGCGATTGAATCCCTGACCCTGGATCGGGAAGTGGCTCACCTCAAGGATGAGCTAATGCCCCGTTATGCCAAGCTGGTTTACAACGGCTACTGGTGGTCACCGGAGCGGCAAATGCTGCAGACCGCAATCGACGAATCCCAGGGCGTTGTTAATGGCCGCGTACGACTCAAGCTCTACAAGGGCAATGTCATAGTGGTGGGTCGTCAATCTGCCGACAGCCTGTTTGACGAAAGTATCGCGACCTTTGAAGAAGATGCCGGTGCCTATGACCAGAAAGATGCCGAGGGCTTTATCAAGCTCAACGCGCTGCGTATGCGCATTGCTGCCAACAAGGGGCGTTCACCGCTGTAACACGCTTCAGTTGCCTGATTCCGCGTTTTGGTCCACCCCGGAATCAGGGAACTGGTTTACACTCCTATGCTGATCTTTCCATCTTGATTCCTGGAAGCTGCCAATGAAACGCGTTTTGAAAGTGCTGGTTGTGTTGATGCTGCTGGGCTTCGTCGGGTTTTCTCTCACTGCCTGGTGGTTTTTGCATTGGGACAAGATTGAGGCGCCAGATCTTCCTGGCGTGGTGCAAGAGGGCTCGCTGCAGCATGAGGGTAGACAGCGTAGCTGGATCAGCTACGTGCCGCGCAGCCTGGCGGACAAGCCCGCACTCGTGTTGATCATGCATGGCTCCCTGGGATCCAGTGAAGATATGCGCAAGCAAAGTTTCTATAGCTTTGATGTGGCCGCCGAGCGGGGCGGTTTTATTGCCGTGTATCCCCAGGGTTACGACAAGCACTGGAATGACTGTCGTGGCAGCGCCACCTATATGGCTAATCGCCTGAATGTTGATGATGTGGGTTTTCTTAGCGCACTGGTCGACGAGATGAAGGCGAAATACGCTGTTGATCCTGGTCGCGTCTTTGCCACAGGCTTCTCAAATGGTGGCCATATGGCCTATCGCCTGGGGCTGGAAACACCGGAGTTGGTCAGGGGCATCGCCGCTATCGCTGCCAATATTCCGGAAACCGGGAATCTTGACTGTGAGCCTTCGAGCCAGTCGGTGGCGACGCTAATCATCAATGGCACGGCAGACCCGATTAATCCCTATGAGGGTGGTTTGGTGGAGATACTGGGCGATGTCAGCCGGGGCAGTGTTTACTCCGCGCAAGAAAGTGCAGGCTATTGGGCTGAACTGGCCGGCCATAGTGGAGAAGGTGAGCAGAACAGCTGGCCGGACAAGGTCCTCGATGATGACACCACTATCAGTTCCAGTACCTGGTCAGCGCCAGGTAGACAAACGGTTCAGTTAGTAACGGTGCACGGTGGTGGACACAATTTGCCGCACCCGGTATTCAGCTTGCCACGGATTTCCGGCGCCACCAGTCACGAATTCGATGGAGCTGACTTTATCTGGCAGTTCTTTGACCAATTAGACGCCTATTGAGCCAAATTAAAAAAGGATCACACTATCTATCGCTCCCTGATATCGCTCTCCTTGCTACTCACACTGCTGACCGTGGTATTGAGTGCCTATATTCGCCTGGCTGAAGTAGGCATTGGTTGTGAGACCTGGCCAGACTGTTATGCGCAACTGAATCTGGCACAGGAGAAGAAAGGCGTTACCGTACTCACGCAAGAGGGGCGAGACATGGCGCACTACGGTGCTCGTGTTGCTCATCGCTATATCGCCAGTACCTTAGGTCTCTTTATAGTGGCCATTACCCTGGTTGCCCTGCGCCAGGGTGGTGCTCGTCGCACTTCCTTGTGGGTGCCCATGGGGGTCTTCGCAATCACTGTATTCCTGTCACTACTTGGCTATTACACCCCGTCGCGCAGTAATCCGCTGATTACCATGGGCAACCTGCTTGGTGGTATGTCCCTGCTGGGCCTGCTGTGGTGGCTGATGCAGCGCGAGGTGGAATCTGGTGATGCCCAACAAGGGCTGGTGACTTACAGGCCGCTGGCGGTGCTGGCGCTGGTGCTGGTGTTGCTACAAATCGTCCTGGGAGGCTGGAGTAGCGCAAACTACGCCTCTGCCAACTGTCCCGGGCTGATTGAATGTCAGGGAGAGATACTGGCAGCTGGCAATGTAGCGGAAGCTTTTAACCCCAGGCGCACTATTGAACTGGATGCCAATGGCACAGTGATACGCGAGGACGCGTTGGGGCTGTTGAGCATGCTCCATCGCCTGTTTGCGCTGATGACAGCGGGCTACCTGGCCTGGCTGGTGCGCAGAGTTAAGCATGAACCACAGTTGAGAGGTACAGTGCTTGCCTTGCCGCTGTTTTCTATTAGCCAGATAGTGGTGGGGGTAAGCACTATCTGGTTCGATATGCCGTTATTACTGCTGACTTTGCACAATACTCTGGCAGCGGGGCTATTGCTTGCCAGTATTAATTTGCTTCATCGGCTGAGCCCCGCAGTAGGGTCACAATCTCCTGGTTAATCGCCAGTGAATCATTGGCAGTAAAACCCAGGGCAGAGAAATGCACTCTGCCGTCGCGGCCTACCAGGTAATGTGAAGGATAACCGGCCACGCGGTACAACTTGCTCACACTACGGTCAACATCGTGTACCAGCGGGAACTCAATATTGTGATCCCTGGCGAATTGTTTGGCGGCCTCCAGATCATCATCGACATTGATGCCAATCACCTGGAAACCTTCTTCACGGTGTTCCTCCCACAGGCCCTGCAGTTGCGGCATTTCTTCCCGACAGGGTATGCACCAGGATGCCCAGAAGCTCAGATATACCACCTCGCCGCGAAACTCCGACAGGGTAACCGGGCCGGCACCGTCCAGGGTGGAGAGCTGAAAATCATTTGCCAGAGGCGCCTGAAAGCGCTGTTCGCCGCAGCCGGCGAGCAGGGTAGTCAGGCTGATCAGGATAGCCGCGCAATAACTGGTGCCCCGGATTTTCTTGCTGTGCATCATTGTCTTGTCCCTTCGGTTACTGCACCATCTCCACTTGTCTTTGGAGGTTGTCGTGGAAATTGTACTTTTTACTGGTGTTGGCGTTGCCTTGTATCTGGGTTGTGATCGTCTTTTGGTATTTCTCGAGAGACTTCACGGCGAACCGCTGCCGCAACGCAATATTGTTTTCTTTGTGCTGATTCTGGTGCTTTCATTATCCACTTTCAGTTTTATGCGCTTGCTGCTGCCTGCGGATGAGGGCCCGCAGTACAATAATCAGGAACAGCAAACCTCCGATGGAGGAGATCAGCCCCCCCAGCCCCATTAAGCCCATGCCTAGCACGCGTTCGGTGGAATTAAGCGCTTGTTCTGCCCCGGCCACCTTTCGCTGTACGCCATAGCCTCCGGACCACACCAGGCCGCCTACATGCATTAACTGCCCACCGGCATAAATCACCGGCTGCCAGATGGCCATCTTCGGGTTGAGCAGGGGGAAACCAAGTTCAGGTAATAACAGGTAACACACGCCCATCATGGCCAGGGTCACGCCGACGATGGAGCCGTGGTAGTGCGCGGGAATGGTCACGTCGCTGCCGGAAATCATGAAGCCAATCAGTCCGCCCATACCGAACAGGAACAGGGAGCACTGCAAGGCAGAGCGCGCCATCATCTCGCGTTGTGTACCGCCGCCATAGCGCAGCAGTGCAACAATGGCAGCCAGTGCTAATGGCAGGGTGCCCAGGCTTCCTCCCCAGCGCATCAGCCAGGTGAACAGCTTTACATGTTCCGGTCTGACGATGGGGTAGGCCAGGTAAATCAGTGGTGATACAAATACGCAGGCCAGGCCCACGAAGAGAATAAGTAATACAACCCGTGGAGTAACCGGTAAAGTCAGGCCCGCCTCACGACCCAACCACAGCCAGCACACCAGCATCAACAGGGTGTAGGTGAACTGCAGTACATGGCCGCCGCCCCAGAACAGCAGCTCGAAAAAAGAGCGCCCCATCAGGTAGTCGGGAATCTGTATATAGGACCAGACGAAACAGATTAGGGCCACCGCAGCGGAAATGGCAGCAGCATTGAGGCCAAAGCGCAGTGCACCTCGTGCGCTCATCCAGGGGCCTACTGGCGCCATAAAGATCATGCTGTTAAAAACCATCAGGCTGAAGCCGATAGCAAAAGTGAACAAGCCGGCAAAAAACACCGGATGTTGTAGTACCGGGATATAATTGCTCATTAAGGGCTGAGCATCGCGCACAAAGGGCGAGACAATAATAATCAGTGAACCCAGGCAGGAAAGCCCCAGCGCACTCCATGCAAGCCAGGCCTTACCCGGGCGTTGATTGAGGCTCCATAATATACCGCCGAAGGACAGGCTCCACACCAGTACGGATAAATCCACGTGAACGACAAGTGCAGAGTGGAAAAATCCGATCCAGGGAATGACCTCGGAAATAAAGGGCGTCCGGGAAACTACCAGCAACAGGGAAAATATGCCCGCTCCCAGTAGTGCCAGAACACACAACCAAAGCCATCCCAGAGCCAATTGGCGCCGGCTGTCTGTGGGCACCTGTAGGCTGTAGTCTTGATCCGGGCTCACTGTATTTTGAATCCTTCTTTGAAGCTGGCCACCATCACCTGGGCCGGTTGTAACTCGATATCCTGCTCCAGTTGCCAGGGGTACCCCTGCGTAGTCACATCATCATTCATTTTCAGTTT
>ERZ1046740.1446-NODE-1446-length-16680-cov-5.346947_pt1 | contig 16680 bp, 21 predicted proteins | sample MGYA00383093_ERZ1046740 | MGnify/ENA primary metagenome ERZ1046740 (study PRJEB29581, sample SAMEA5548363) | metagenome | biome: marine; feature: coastal; material: water | depth 25 m | study: Short-term variability in the microbial, nano- and picoplankton... | reverse complement strand
TCTATGGGTAGAGGAAGCTATCATTGCTCCCGCTGATCTTGATGTTAGCATCACAACTAACTTTGGTTTGAAGCTTAGTGACTGGATTGAGCTTGAACTCGAAAAAATCCACACGTCGGCATTGAACTAATAGTTCACAATAGCTCGTATTCATACGTAGCTGAACGATCATGTTTAGCACAGTATTTTTCCGACTTGGTTCTTCCCCCTTGTTGACTGTTCCCCTCAAAAAATTCAATTTTGTATCTATCCATTAGCTTTTTTCTGATGGTCACATCAGTTTCTGCCAACTCTACTATATCCCACATGTCGTCTGGATAGTAAGCATATAGTGCAAAAACCTTAATCAGAGTCGCCATATCATGCCGCACTCGGTACCACGATATGGGAGCACAGGCTACTGCCGTATTTGTGTTTGAGGAATATGGAGTTGAATAAGAAATGACTTGATTCATACGGATACATGTTTTAGGAGCTTTTCCTTTACGTCGTTGATGTGTATGTTACCTTGGAATGAAGCAACTGAACCGTGTTTAATCTCTCTGAACTTGTTTATGTCTTGATCCCATGTCATTTGTGCATAATCCTTTGCCCCACCTGGTGCTCTGATTATGCCGAAATAATTCCTTCCTAGATTGTAATCAATAGCAGGTACTCCCATATAATGGGCTAACCACCATGTTGCACCCACATATGATATGTGTAGATTTGATTGGGACATAATATCATATACTGTTTGGGGTTTCATCGAATAGTCTACCTCTTTGTATGGGATATCGTACTCTTCTAGTATAGTTTGTATATGCCCTTCTAGATGCGTAAACGCAGGGAACCTTTCTTTTTGGAATGTGCTGCCGAGCTTTTGCCATGTTACATATGTTTTTGGCTTGTTTTGGTCTTTTAGTTTCCAGAGTACATTGGTAGTGAAAGGCCATTCTACGCCAGATGATTCATTATATGCTTCCTTTTCCCAAAATGGGACAAATAGAGATCGGTCATAATCATCAGGAGTAGTATAAACTGATATGATTATCCCGTTATCAGGTGGCACAAAGGTGTTGATTATGAACTCTATTCGGTCATATGAGATATAGTCATCATGTGCTTTGCATTTGTTTAACATGTACTCAGGCACTATTATTGTATACTGGGGAGTTTCGGCCGTGAATCGAGATTTTAGTTGGGCATCTAGAAAGATTTCTGATAGCTTCGATAGAGTATCACACCAACCGTGTGCGCCAACCGAATTTATGTAACAGAGTCGAGATTCGGCTATTTTCACATGATCTGGAGCGTCATTAGTATTGATAGAGTGTGTTTTATGGTGTCTTAAAGTCATGGGTTTACATTTACCTGATTTTGAATGAATGTCGTACGAGACTTGAAAATATGTCAAACATAGTTGATCAAAATGTCATGGACGACATTCAATAAACTGATACGAGGCTGATTCATCGTGTTTATTGCAGTACCTATTTAGTTGAGCTAGTTTGGTTTTGCCGCCTTCTTGATATTTGCTACCGAAGAATTCAGACTTGTATTTGTTCATTAGTTCATCACGGAGCTTTTCATCAGTTTCGGCTTGTTTAATCAGGGGCCACATATCATCTGGGAAATATGCATACAATGCAAATACTTTGACTAGGGTGGTCATTTCGTCCCGTTGCAGATACGGCTTGGGCATTTTGATACCAGCATCTTGCTCCCAATCGAGATATCCTGTGCCTGGTGTATTATGATCTGGCTCAATGAAACCCTCTTGTATAGCTACATCACGTAATTCGGTACCACGATACGGCTGCCATATTGCCAGTGTCAAACCGTCATGTCCTCTGGCATCCCTAACAAGACGGGCTGTATCCATGACCATGGCTCTAGTTTCGAATGGCATGCCAATGATTACATTTAGACTATAGGGGATATCACTATCATTTATATAACCGAAATACTCTCTGTATTTGTCATTGGTAACAGCTCGTTTTAGAACTGTTTTTCTGTACTCCTCATTTCCCGATTCGATGCCGAATGTCATACGATATGCACCAGCTTCTTTGAGTGCAGCAAGATATTCGGGCTTACAGTTTTCAATCCTCGTATTGAACCAAAATGGGATTTTATATTTGCTCCACATGTCCGTGAACTCAAAGATTTCCTTGGCAGGCCTAGCGAGGAAACTATCGTCAATGAACATAGCCATATCAGGATCAACACCTTTATCTATGAATGAATGCAGATCACGTTCAATGATATCAGCCGATTTTCGGCGCATGAAGTTACCCAAATCTAATTGTGTCGCCAATTGTCTGGTGCCAGGTGAATTGCAATATGAGCACTTGTATGGGCATCCACGATATGTTTCTAAGCTAATAGCTCGTTGAAAATATCTTCCTCCCATGGGTCTGGCCCAGCGCTTATTCTCATAACACGTAAAATCTGGTATTGCTTTGGTTATATCGGTTAATTTGGCAGGCTTGTTTTTAATTACAGAGCCATTGGCATCCTTCCACCAGATACCATCTATAGAAGTAAAGTCTTGATTATTCTTGAATGCTTGTATTGCTTGACGTAGTACTTCTTCACCTTCATATCTACAGACTACATTAACAGCAGGCTCTTTAATAAGCATATCAGGTGCTGCCATAGCATATACACCGCCCGTGATATGAGGTATGTTTTTGTCCTTGATAGATTCCAATAGGTCTAATCCCATCTGAACAACATCTTCCTGCATGTGAACTAGTATCAAGTCTGGTTCAAAGTTTTCTACTGTTTCTATGAAATCAGGTATAACTCTGTCTGGATCTTTGATTGTGAAATAGTCATCATCGCGTGTATCCTTTGCAATGCCTCTATTAGCACCAGCCCGTGACATGACTATGTGTCTGTTTTTGTACTCTTCTGAATATTCGGTTGTTTCAAATAATTTGAACTCTACTCCCTCATCTTTACACATGGCATGGAAAATACCTACGCTAATTGCAGGTGCCATCATTAGGGGGAGATTGGAATACGCCATTAAAATTTTCATATCAATTTACTCTTCAAATATTTTATCCGGTCATTATTATTTATCATTGTTTTCAGTGTATCATATCCACTTAATTGTGCATAAATGTCATTTGTTCCATATCCTTCTTTCGGATCATATAGATTTTCATATGTGAACACTTCGTACTTTCTATTGTTACCTTTGAGCATATTCAGGGCAAATACTAGATTGGATAGATCGGTTATTTCTCTCTGTACTAATGCATTGTATGGGATTTCATCATTAGCAAGGAATTCGTTTATATTCGCTTGGTTGATTTCCATTTTTCGTGGTGATGTGGCACCAGTGGTCACCATTAGGTACCAAGATAGTATTCGATTGACAGAATTTTCGCGGTATAATATAATATGCCTATGGTCGGGCGTACACCGTACGATAACGGGAATTAAAGACCAGTTAGCAGTTTCGCCCACGCCCATTTTAAAGGAGGGACAAGATGTAACAAGATCAGGTATATCAACAGGTTTGGCATTGGCATACTCGCCTTCCAATCCGAATATAGCACCGGCACAACCCAATCTTTTTTTGAGGGTCGTCCCACCTGTGCGTTGATAAGTCCATAGTATGGTGTTCACGGGAGTTTATCCTTGTGTATAAAATGGTGATCGTCGTGCCTAACATCTATTAGTCTGTAATCTAGATCATACATAAGATCTAATATCTTCCACCTTGAATCATCTTTCGATCTAGCGGTTGATATTTCAGCTATTATCATTGGTTGATAAAGCTTGATGTGCCCCGATGCTCCCTGTAGTATATCAAATTCATGACCCTCTGTATCTAATAGTAAAAGACCCAGATCTTTAATGAGTATTGAATCCACTGTATTGAATGATTCTGTGATATCCCCACATGACGATATTTTAGTACTACCTGTTCTAGTATTATTATCTCTAGTCAATTCGGCACATGTGTTACTAAGCCCGTGATCATGCACAACAATATTATCATATTGGGCTGTATTTTCTCTCAAACATTCCCTTACATCTGATCTCATTTCAAATGAGTGCACAGTTTTGAATACGGTCGAAAATCCTACTGAAAACATGCCGTAGTTGGCGCCACAATCTATTATACTCTGAGTAGAGAAATTCTTCCAATGTTCAGGGAATCTCTTATGTAAATATTCTATATGAGATCTCTGGTATTTATTATGTATTCCTATTGCACCTCGTCGATGTATTTGTAAGTCGAAGTACCGGAAAATTTTATCATTAGACTCCTCGTCTAATACATACCAACCTTTATATTCTCTCATCTGTACTCCGAAAGATCTGTTGCACCTAACATCTTATGCACCTTTGCTGTTGGATCATTACTCCAGACTAAAACCTCTGGGTCATCCAACAGAAAATCACACCCCTGACAATAATCAGGCCAATCCCCAGTTTCATGCGCCTTTCGTAGACCATTATACTTATCACCGTACCATATCTCGTCAAAAGATTGTGATTGGAAATCCCCTAGGATACTCATTGCTTCATTAGGTGGCCCCATGGTTTGACAACAAGGAGTCACAGCACCCATCATGCCCTTTGTACCACCTGCTCTGATTGTAATTTCTGGCGCAAAAGGTCTGCCACATGTCCGTTTAGTTTGACTTGATCTCTGATACTCTGGGTCCCAATTGCCTGACCAGTTATGCATTTTCCATACATAACCCACCGTACCAAGTTTATCAATGAATTCTGATCGGTATTGTGCTAGCTCGTAGTCAATATTATCAGTATCTAGAATCAAATGGTAACTGCTGACGACAGTATCAGCTCCTGTTTCCTCAATATATTCCTGGGTAGCACGGACATTATTCCGTACCAACTCAAAGTTATTCACACTCATCCACTTAGTATATAGTTCAGGAGTATAACCAATACACGAGAATCTAATAAAGGATAACCCTGCATCAATGCACCGACGCATATACGCCCCAGAGAAAAAGGAGCCGTTCGTGAATACAAAGCTCTGTAGACCTCGTTCAGTACAAGCTGCAATATACTTGTGAAGGTCCTTTGCCATGGTCGGTTCACCAGAGCCTTCCAAATTAATAATAGGTTTGCCGGGCAGTTGGTCTAGTATAGATTCGAATAGATCAAGAGGCATTTTTCTCGTCCATGATGCACCACGACCGGTACTCTGAGGGCACATATCACATGAATAGTTACACCCGCCAAATACCTCAACAACGGCTCGTTCAATCACAATAGAATCCTTTTAGTTTCAAGCACAACATCAGAAAGATCACAAGCCATTGTATAGTACTCTGGTTCATTATGATACATACTTGAGTGCACATCATTATACATTAGTGTCCTGCCTTCAGGGGTACCCACTGAATTCCACACGTTTCTATTTATTGACATGCTCCCTATGCCGGGTTTGTACCATGGGTGTATGTTATGAGGTACCGCCACGGTGTGTTTATGTACCTTCCGACCGAAATGCACGGTGGGTACTCTCAGCAATGCTGCCACATACCCTGTTGAACCAATATACGAGAAATGCGCCTTAGCACCAAGCATTACTTTGGATAACTCATCTATATCTGTTGTATAGTCGACTTCAACCACTTGATACCCTAGTTCTTGTGCTGTTGTACGAATAGCTTGTACTGATTCTTGAATGTTTACTCTATGGGGAGACTTGCCTTCATTATGATCACGTTCTGAATGGGCTTGTAATGTAATATAGTTAGAATCACACCCTGCCCATTTAGTCTTAGTATGCCATAATGTATTAAAGCAATAAGGACTATCTAATTGTGAGGTGATAGGCGCCGAATATAACGACATATGTATACCCCCAGAAGGAACAGCCATATTAGCCATTAGCCATTTTAATCTATCAATAGGCGTATTATAGTCGGCACTCTTATACTTATTCAACCCCTTTTCATCCGCTACTATAGTTAGTTTAAATGGCTTTGATGTTATACCTTCTTGGTAATATAATTGTGCTTTAGCCAATGGACTAGATAGTAATTGTATTAATGTTGCATATGAGTATAAATCATTGTCTGAATACCGGACAAGTTCGCCAAACTCTGGGCGTACATCAGTACTTGAAACTTGAAACAGGAGATTCATAGTTAACCTTTCGTATCTTATTGAATTGATTAATATGAGCTCGTAGTTTTTCATAATCGGGATTGTCAAGAGTAAATGAATTATAAAATGATTCAATGCCTGTGCACTTGTCAGTTGCTTTCGCAAATGTCGCCAACTCTAGTATTCGTTTGGTCAATGTAACTTGATCAAGCATTAATATAGACAGGTGCTCAGGTGTTCTAAGCACATTAGAAAGATCGAACGAATCTACATGGTCTGATACCTGGTCATAGATCGCTTCATGTTCCCAGAAATTGAAAACAGAAGTAGTTACCGTGCAATTAAGTTTAGCATTGGGTAACATATCACGTACATCTTGTAGAGTATTGTGAGTGGTATCAAAATCTGTACCACGAATCCATTCATATAACTCTCCGGTTGCATCAATACTAACACCTAAACTTAGATTGTTTAAGCGTGAAAGGATTGGATACCATGCAGGAGTTATAGCACGTGTATTAGTCTGTATAGTAACTTTGCAGTCAGGATTTACCTTTGCTATGCGCTCTAGTATAATTGCATTCTTCATGTCTGCAAAAGGTTCACCACCTTTAAGCTGAATTGCCTTCAGGTTGGGTATATTCTTTAATATATCGAGGATTTGTTTAGCTGTCAACCGGTTAAATGTTTTATTTCCCAATACTGTACCCAAGGTGGTACTAAACATAGGTGAACACATGATACATGATTGATTACATATATTAGAAGCGGTGACCTCCAAATATTCCAATTCTACCTCAGGGGAGAAGTTTTCATATGCTTTCATTTCTTGTTTACCATCTACACAACTAGCACATGGCTTATAATCTTGTATATCTTTGGTCGCCATGTGCCCACGTAAAGCTTTGTACTGCTCCCCAGACCGAAAGTGCTCACTTATGTCATCAATATCGTTAATATTACCCAGCGAACCGTCATAGGCACAACAAGGGCGTATGTCGCCCCATGGTGTAATAGTTATTCCTGAGTTGGGGGCTTTACAGTTAATCATCGTGTAAAACTATCCAAATACCAAGACTTTATTTGTGAGTTTATTAGGTGTTCAAGCACATCATAGTTCCGAGATGTTTTAGGCACTGATGCCAAGTCTGTAGACATAGTATTATATATTGTTTCGAGTTCAGATGTATCAAGATTGTGTATAGCATGGTCAAGGGGATAAAGTATAGTATTAAACCATAATGATACTCCTTGTGCATCTGTAAACCTAGCAAAGCTGACCATTTCTCTCCAATTGTTTCTCATGGGATTAACCATGACAGAGAGTGATCTATTATTATCTCTAGAGTATTTTAAAAATGTTTGGAAGTTTCTCATTAAAATATTGAAGTCACCATTAACACGAATAGTCTCATATACCTCAGGTATAAGGCTATCAATACTTATATTCATGTGTATATTGCATATATCTAATAGGTGTTGTACTCTTTTATTATATACAGTACCATTAGTAGCTATATTAATCTTTAAATCAGGATTAACCTCTGCGACTATTTCACATAAGTCCAATACTATTTTCTGGGCAAAAGGCTCGCCGCCATTTATGCGTAGTTCGGTTAAATGCGGTATGAACTCTCTCATTTGTTCATTGAATGTATCATCAAAGATTTGAGGGAGGGGCGGTAGTTTGTCTCGGTTCTTTCTAATGCCTGAGCTAAGCAAACCGGAACACATTGTGCATTCTAGGTTACATTGATTACTCAACTCTATTTCCATGAGCGACGGATAATCCCCCACAGGGTACTTTTCATATGCTTTAGCCAACGGCCATACATCATCCTGTATTTCCTTTTCACACTCTTTGCATCGATCAAGAAATTTAGTTTGCGCCAACGCCTGTCTGTACCGATCAAAGTGTTCACCGTCCCATATATCAGACAGTGACCTATCATGAGACCATTGATCTACATAACCCGGCAGCTTCCAACAAGGAGATACTTCACCCTTGAGTGTAATATACATATTGTTCCATGGTGCATTGCAAGGTCTATTCAATACTCCATATTGCTTACTCATAGATTAATATTTCACTCCATTCTGGATAGGTTGATACGAATGACGTCCTGCGAATAGAATCAAGATGTTTAGTCTCTGATCGGAATCTGGTTAGGTCGCCATTGGTTGGTTTATTCATGAAGTCTAGTATAGCACTATACGCCTCATTATCACCATATTTATCCATTACTTCCTCTTTTGCCCAATATGGCATATTCTGGATATTCAAATGGGGAGGTTCATGTAATAGCCCAGAATTAACAGGTATTACATGATTGGCGCCAAATAGATCCAATTCATCTAGATAGAATATATTGAATATGTTTATTGTTCTATACATAGACACTTCAAACTCAGGGTAGTCTTTTATTAACGCCAATATATTCGTCTTAATAATATCCCAACTAGCACCTGTACGAGCATACTCTAGTCTAGGTCCAAGATCATCAACAGAGATTGCCAACTTCACCGATTTAAACGCCCGCATCCTATCCAAAAGCTTTGGTGCATAAAACATACCGTTTGTTGTTATGAGTAGGTCTATATGTTTGGCGTGACCACTGTTAGCTATGCCATGCAAGAGTTCTCTATTCTCATTAGAGAAGAACGGTTCACCTCCTGTCAATTCCAGTTGTTTCATACCGGGCAACCAAGACTCAAAAAACACGGCCTGATTCTCTGTGCCGATTATTTTATCAGACAGAAAATATTTGTCAACCTTATTTTGTTCCTTGGCTATAGCACTAGAAGCTGTTGGCCCGCACATTCTACATTTCAATGTACATACGTTACTCAATTTCAGGTCGACTATTTGGGGAGAAGGGTTATTAGTATAGGAATATGAAAGCTCATTGTATTTTTCTCTGAAACTCTTGATGCCAGCTGCTTCCTCATCCCAACACCATTGACACTCAGCTGGCTGTGCACCTCGGTCAAATGCATCTCGTAATGCCTGCATCTCTATGCCATTATAAACTTCATCCAGTGTACCATCTTTCATCCATGGCATGGGATAGAGTGTCTGTTTTTCGGGCTGCTTATATCTACAACATGGTCTAACCGAACCATTAACATCTGTTGATATTGATATCCACGGGGCAGGGCAAAACTTACTCATCTATTTCACACATGCGTTTACATTGAAAGTGCACTGTTTCATCACTATCCCATGAGTTCGGTAATGTCTCGGTGAACCATTGACTGGTCAAAATATCGTTTACATCTGTTTTAAACACATTGTATTCATCTTGACACTCGAAATATGCTGCCATGACAGGATGTTCAATATTTGCTTTATGACCGTCAGGTAATTCATCGTATGTACCGCGTTCTTCATATACTGTAGATTGATAATAGTTATTAGATAGATAACAGCATGGGAATGCCTGACCGTCAGGGTTTACCAATAGTCGTTTGTCTTGTTCCCATCTGCAACGAATTTTTTTCGCCATTTGTGATCCCTTATAGGCACTTCATCATTCAGAAGAGGATGGTCGCCATTTAGTGTTGCTTGTTCCAGACGTACTAGTTCGCCCGCGATGTTCCATGAATCGTGATAGTCTTGGTGATAAAATCTGTTTGATTCGGCGAAGATTAACTTACCTTTTACTCCTAATCCTCTGATCATATCATGAATATCCCATAGGTAGTCTTGATTGTGCTTGAATACTATAGTCATAGCACACGCCTCTGCATTGGTAGCACAGTATGCTTCCACATTCTCTTTAATCTTATCCAAATTTGTTTTTTGCCTGTACAGACTGTGCATGTCCTGAGTGGTGCCGTCTATATCAAACCACACCTGTAGTCTGTTCCCACCCATAACACCAAAATCCCACCACCAGTTTGCATCCCGAATACTACCGTTGGTGTTTATTTGTATTCTAGCCGTTGAGTTGTCTATGATATACTGTACTATGCCAAACAAGTCTTTGTTCATGAGGGGGTCTCCCCATGTACCACAAAATTCCCATCTTGCATAGTGGTGTAATGTGTTTATTGGGAATGCCTCTACGAACGTCTGTAGTGACCACTGCACCAATGGTAACCAATCCTCTGTGGTATGCCCTATCAGTTTAGTTCTATGACACTGGGGACAACCAGCGTTACAATATGTCGATAAATCAACCCACATGATTAGATCGCCGCGTCTATAATGATCCTTGTATGTGTTCTTCATAGTGCTCCCATTGGTCCGGCTTATTAATAGAATTGGTGAAATGTACTAGCTTTATGTCTGGATGAAAGTCCCCTCCCATAACACAGTATTTATTACCGGTACGCCGCATATACTCAAGATTCATTCGTATAGACCAAGCATCATATGAATCCCAATCAGAGTACTCCACAGTCTTTTTAGTCGCCCATCGAGTCACCCATGCATCGGGTATTAGTTTCAACTTCAAGTTCTCATTAACAGAATCTTCTACAAAATATTGTTCACCGTTAACAGGCCCAACAGTAGTACCATTCTCTATATAATATCGTTGCCAATACCAGGGATCAGACATGAACTTGTCATAGATATAACGACAATCGGCAGGATAGTATTTAAAGAAACCCCCATTAATACTATAGTCAGCTTCACCACGCCACCAGCCAGGAATCGCAAGAAACTCTCCTCGTTTAACCGGAGTTTCAAACAAAGCTCTATAGTCATTAAGGAACACCAAATCAATATCAATAACACATATCGGTTCATCAATGTCTAAGCTCATAGGAAGCATTTTATTCCATTGTAGTACTACACGAGGATCATATGGCTCTCTAATCCAACGAATATCATAGCCCTTGAGCATTCGTTCTACGTACTGTTCGTAGTCGGGCCCATATTTATCGCCTATTCGTACACAATATACTATCATGTTTGCTGTTCGGACCAAGTATAGATAATCATAGGTTAAACCCCTTTAGTTTGTTTCGTACCAGATCAAACCGCTTATGAATCACATGATATAGTTTAGAATCAGGGTTGATTGGTTGGTGAGCTCCTGTTAGTCTGTCGTGCCAAAGATCAGACATATAGTCTATAGGGACATTGTTTACCCTTTGTTTGTAACTAAACATTGTTTCATTATCATAACCGAAGATTCGTTGTATTTGGATTGGATACATACTAGTATCGTCGTGGATGAGTGCATACATTAATCTAAGCGTATTACTAAAGTCATTAAAGTAACCTAACTTGCGGATTAGTTTCTGTGTGCCTACCATTATAGCGGTATTAAATACATCATTATCTGGATCTAGATTTGAGTCTACGAGCATAGCATGACAATTCCAATACTTTGAAGCTGGATTCCTTATACATGTATTATACTCGGATGCCTTGCAGTTCTTACCCCAGAAAGCTTCATTGTTTTGTTCTGCTACTGCGAATTTGTTTGGGTCGTGGGCGTCGAAGATAGAGTCTGTTGTATTAGGTATTACGTCGAAGTCTATATATGCGACTATATCATAGCTGTTGGCGTATTGGTTCATGAGCCAATGTTTATAAAAGTTTATAATATCGTACTCTGATATGTCTGATTGGAACTTAGTACAGAAAGCTTTGTACTCTTCGTCTGCTCCTCTTAGATAATAGTCTGCTCCTATACTCCTGGCATAGTCTGTTTGTACTTTGGTTAGGTAATCCGCATTTGCTGCTAACTGATCCTTTACCATTTGGGACTTCGTCGTTGTTTCCTGTTTACCGGTTTTCCAATCGAATCCTGCTGGGTTGTCGAGCTTACTCTCGGGGATATCTATATAGATAGAAAAGATTACCTTTCTCATATGCCTATCACCATGTACTTATCATTTGGTAGCACTCCTGCATACTGTATGTCTGTAATACCGGTTCCTAGCACAAACTCATCTAATGACTTAGGCACATTGATGGCTCCTTTCTGAGCTTTATTCGTCCCTAGGAGTATAAATACAGTACCAGGCTTATGTTTGGCTTTTATACCTTTAAAGTTAACCATACACTCGCATGATGTATTCACGACTAAATCGACATCTGTATTAATCCAATCTAAGTCAAACACGACATCGGCCACCGTTTGGTTCAAAAGCACTTTAGCTCTATATGCGGATAACAAGCGCCAATTAACATCTGCTACTTCCTGATCATAATCATACATAGACACGCGCCCGGCACCATGTTCTACCAGAGCCGGTACTGAAAAGATCCCATAACCTCCTGCATAGATATTCACCGAATACTTATCGGGTAAGTTCAACTCAGGAAGCCAATGAGCCCAGTCTCTATTGATCTCAGCTTGGTCTTGTTTCAACGCCGCATAGAAGTCGTCCTTTCTGTAAGGGATGTGCTCGTCAATGTACGAAAGAGCATCAACTAATCCGTTACTATTCTCTAAGTACTGCATGACATCACCTCTTCCTTCTGGGACATACTCATCCCCTCCAAACTAGTGATAATACCGGGCACATCAGGCGTGTACAGATAACTCGACACGACTCCCTCGGGATATACATTGAAATGCTCTCGCCTTGTTTCATCATATGTCCACGGCCCGAATAAATGGAACATAAAGTTATCATTAACCCCATATGTAAAGAACACATCATCTAAGTTCTCATTCACGAGATCATATATAGGTCTATTTTGACCGGGCGTCCACGTTAAAACCGAACTATTGAAGTACGGGCACCGTCTAAGGTGGAACTGTCGTTGCCACTCGCCTTGTTCACGGAGACCATCAAACCAATAACTCTTTACTATCCATGGCTTGGAATGATCTAGATCAAAGAAATAGGATAAGTCGCCTGTGATCAGGGTATCGAGATCAAGATATAGAATCACATCATCAGGCGCCCAATCGGTGACTTCCCACTTACTGGTGCCTTGAATGGGATATGCATCCGTATCATGCGCAAACATTAACAATTTTCTGTAATGGGTTAGACCGCCACAATCATCACGTTCATATGCCGACCATTCTCCTTGTGCTCTCATGTCCGGATCATCCGAACCCCTGAAATGCTGACGCTGGGCTGCTTTCCAGCGAGGATCATCAAGGTTATCAAACACGTGAAACTCAAACGGGACTGTACAATGTTTTGTGATTTGGTCGTATAGTTTACTTACGTGTTCATCAGTGTAAACTGTTCCCCACCTACATGTAACTATTCTATTCGTCATACTTTACTCGTTGATAAAAGATATTCAATTTGATCCCAAAGGGGTTCGCCGTTGTGAATGATTAGGGCACGAACATCTTCCCATGATTTCAGCAGCCCGATTTTTTCGGTGAATGACCAGACGGGATCGTAGATCATGGTTGATCTATCAACGACTCTGCCGTGTGCAAAGTGATGATAGTTGTTAACCCATGCCTGGACAATGCGGGTATATTTATCCACAGCATCAACCGCGTCTTCATATGATACTGACTTAACTTGCGCTTTAAATGACGAGCGATCATTATCAGTATGGGATGGTATCCAATACATACGATTGTTATTACAATTTTGTTTGGCGTGAGCATATGCTAGAATAAATGATGTATAGCTCTCAAGTAAACTCCGAGGTTTCATGATGAGAATATCCTGATCGGATAAATAAGGGAGGATCAAATGTTTATGATTTTCAAACTGTGCGCCTTGCAACTTCATGACAGAATTTGCCGATGTTACTGCGGACATGAGTTCTTTATTCTCATTCCACGGGCCGTATAACTCCCCAAAATATTTCATGTTTTCGGAATCCGCCAACTGCATAGCATATGACGTAGACGCCGATCTTGGTATGAACCAAATAAGTTTACTCATCGTTACCCCACCATTTCTTATCATGCTGTTTTGTGACGTCATGTGTTAAATCATAATCAGCCTGTTCGATCAAATCATCGAGAGAAGTCCCTTTGGTAGTATCCAATTGATCATAAGCCCACGCGAGTTCGTCACACCCCATGCATTCTCCGCAATGCCATAGTTCGTGTCTGTTACAGCTGATAGTGGTTTTAAACAGTCGCGCAAATCCCAGTCGACGGCCGACATCAAGCACGTGATATTTCTCTAAGTGCTCAAGGGGATTTTTCAAAAAAGGATCTACTGTGCGCCAAGGTCTTTTTGGGTACTCGGGGCTGTGTATGTCAAACCGAGGAAAGAACTCTTCACGAGGCGATTGAATGTTGCCGCAATATAATTCATCAACGTCCCATTCATCACGAATTTCTTGGAATCCCTTCCATAGCCGAGCATGGTGATTGTACATAGGTGTTTCCCAATGCTTTTCACCTACGACATGGAGGGGGAGTTTACAATCCATTTGTTGTAATAAATCATCAATCACGGGTTTTCGTTCGTTCGGTCCTGTTTTGATGTTAAACAGACTTATATTTAATCCCGGAAAATGGGAGAGTAGAAGTTGAAGAATGGTTGTCGAATCCATTCCTGAACTCATGAGAACACCAACTCTAGGCTTAGGGTGTATTGTGATTATCCGTTTATCCCAATCAGGCCCGCAAATAATATCTACCATGACACGACATAATAATTCGATCCTTCCTCGAGAGGCACTGGATCAACACCGAATTTTTCTTTGAGTTCTTCAAACGAATACTTATAGTATGAATCAACCACGCCATCAACATAAGTATCGGCATAGAAGATGAAGAATGCATGTTTTGCTTTGAATACTGTATAGTGTGCAAGTAATGTGTGAATGCCCACATAGTTAGGCGTACCAAACATGGACACGAGTATGTCACACCGACCGGCAAAATAATGACTGCAATCACGGTGACTGAATTTATACCGAGGAAACTTCTTTCGTGCTTTCTCTAACATTTTATCAGAGATGTCAAATCCCCTGAATACTTCTGTACTAGGGTAACCTATGATCACAATGTCTTGACCTGTGCCGCACCCCAATGAGATAATACCAGCATTGCTTGATATGTTATTGTCGAGTACGAATTTTCTGTAATGTTTAGCCGCGAGTATCTCATCGCGGCGATAGTGATTGTCGTCGCCGTCTACGTATTTTTCATCGTAATCTTGCGCCAACGAGTTATACACTTCTCTAGTGTTCATAATAAATCCTTCAACCAATAATGTATGTATATTATATTAGATATATTTCGATGTCAACGAAATAAGTTCAAGCAGAGTATTCGCTTTACGAATAGCACCTTTCAACTTCTTGTCTTTGCTGGCCTTTACCTTAGGTAATTCAAACACCGCCAATTTAGCACGGAATACCGCTTCATCATCATCATTGTTGGAAACAATTGCTGTTATGATGGAAGACTTTTCAAGCTCTTGTTGCTTAAGCTTCTCGATTTTTTCCTTCATTTCCGTTTCAAGGCGGTTAACTTCCTCAGCCGCTAGAGACTTATAGATTCGCAATAAGGCTTTCTTTTCGCCTTGTTGATAGTCACCCGTTGCGCCGAGAATAGCTTCAAAATCCCAACCGTTAGCTGCTAGATATTTAACATCATCGTGTTTGTTATCAAGTGCTGGCACATAGTACGGTCTCGAGACGCCTTCATCTTCATACAACACCTCTATTGTGTCATGTTGAGGATTGGTAAATCTCGCATATATTATCTTATAGTTTGCTAAAATACTCATTAGTATATCCTTATGAAATTACCAAATAGTTGGTTGTAATGGTTGACGCAGTACCGTCAGGGAATTCCTGTGACCGATAGTCGTTTGTGCTGACATATAACTGTTGATAGTTACCTGAGCCACCGGTTAATCTTGTGTCCACGATACCTGAGCCGCGTGTTACGCCCGATGTTGTTATATTATATGTGATACCGACCGAGCAATGATACCGTATGAAGTCGGCAATCATGGCTTTGAAATTAACTTCAGTGTATTGATGTATGTTACCAGCACTATAGTACATAGGCAGAGATAAAGAACCCGCTGCTGCTGAATTTATTCTGTGAAGATAATAGCTCGTTATGTTTGTCGGTTGATCTAGAGTTTCGGGTATTCCCGCTGCGGTGTATTCAGCAGAATTAGCACGAGTATCGGTGAAAATAGCTGTTGAGGCTCCGCTGACTTCCGTCGAACCCGCTACTGATGTCGCAGTACTTATATGATATGTTCCTGCCTGAGTAGTTGTAAGCGAACCCAGTTTCATGGCGGTGATAGTATCAGCTATGTATGTGTCATAGAAGTCTGTCGCAGTCATTGCCCTAAGATTACCAGAGACCGAATATAAAGGGAATGCTAAATTGCTAGTATCTGGCGGGGCTGACAGGGATTCAGCAGCAGATGTGATCTTATCATACGTCACATCTACCTGAGTAGGTTCTGCGGTAGTAGATTCTGCTACATATGTGGCAGTGCCCGTGGAATATGCACCGGCTTGTAATCTCGTATCAGTCAACGCCGGTAATGTACCCGCGCTGGCGACAACAGTTAGTTCAACCGAGGGGTCCAAACCATATTGGCGAACTGCCTCTGCCTCTACTTCTGCTTGCTCTGTATCAGTAAACTCTTTGAGATTAGTGCCGTTGAGAGTTACTGGGCGTCTAACAGCCATTTAGCTGCCCGCGCCGTATATAG
>ERZ1046740.1444-NODE-1444-length-16683-cov-25.691063_pt1 | contig 16683 bp, 8 predicted proteins | sample MGYA00383093_ERZ1046740 | MGnify/ENA primary metagenome ERZ1046740 (study PRJEB29581, sample SAMEA5548363) | metagenome | biome: marine; feature: coastal; material: water | depth 25 m | study: Short-term variability in the microbial, nano- and picoplankton... | reverse complement strand
CGATTGCTTCTTCATATTTGCCTAGCAAGAAAAGCGTATGTCCGAAATGGATCCTGACATCATAGGAGTCCGGGTCCAGTTGCATAGAGCTCTCATGCAAAATCAAAGCTTCATCAAATCTGCCTAGTCCGGCAAGTACGCGTGCCTTTGCCGCCTGAGCTTCGGGCAGGTCAGGGTTGAGCGCAAGCGCGCGTTCGGCGGCCTCTAGCCCATCGTCCTCTTGCCGCGAAACAGCGGCGCGGCTCTGGCATGCCGCCACCAAGGCCCATGCCAGGTCAAAATTTGGATCGATGTCCAGAGCCTGGCGTGCGAGTCGTATCGCAACTTGAGTGTTCCTAAAATCGGCTCGGAGATGGTAGTGCCGGGCTTGCAAGAAGAGCTCATATGCCTGCGGATTATCAGTCGGACGCGCAGCCAAAGCTCGGCATTCAGACTTTAGTAGTTTGAGTTTGAGAGCCGCTATAACCGCCCTCGCAATTTCGTCCTGTAAAGCAAAAATGTCGTTCAGTTCGCGGTCAAAGCGCTGGGCCCAGATCGGCTCTCCGGTGGTGGCGTCCACGAGCTGGGTGTTGATGCGAAGTCGGGTGCCGGACTTCCTAACGCTGCCTTCCACTATGTGAGTCACACAGAAATTCTTGCCTAGCTTGATGACATCAACGGGTTGGTCCTTGAGTGAAAAGGAGGTGCTTCTGGCCACAACCGACAACGTGGAAACCTTCGAGAGATCGGTAATAATGTCCTCAGCGATGCCATCGGAAAAGTATTCTTGGTCACTGTCGTTTGAGACATTCGAAAAAGGCAGGACCAACACTTTTGGACCAGTGTCTGGAGCCTTAGTAGGCTTGTGGGCAGCAGTCTGCGTTTCTTCTTCAACGGTCAGTACAAACTGATACCCTCGTCCCGGTATCGTTACCAATGCTTTGGTTCCCAGCACTTTACGCAAGGCCGAAACTTGGACCGTAAGATTGCTTTCTTCGACCGCAATTTCTGGCCAGACTGCGTCCAAAATTTCTGCTTTTGTCAAAACGCGATGTCGGTTTGCGACAAGAAAACTTAGCAGGTCGAAAGCACGAGCACCTAACGACAATTCAATCCCGTCGCGTTTCAGCGTTCTCGAGCCAAGCGCCAAAACACAATTGTCAAAGCGATAAAAATTCAAGGCCGCAACTCCTGTAATGACCAATGGCGTTTCAAGTAACCACGCCGAACACGAGGCCCTCACACCCAAAACCTAGAAACTATATCCTAGTTCGGAACACAAATGCCGCTAGTTCACTCTGCCCGATCAACTGGTTGTGCGCAAACTAGATCAATGTTGTCACGGCGCTCATCCAAAAGTTCGCTTTGGGCTCACAACCTCCATTGCTCATTGGTTTACAATACACCCTACGCTCAAACTCCAACCATCATCCCCAACGGAAAAGGCCCCGCCGAATGGCAGGGCCTTTCTAATTTTTGTCAGATTAAAGCTTAGTCGCGGCTCTCTGGTGTCTCGATGAAGGTGCTTTCGATATCGTCGCCGAACACGTCAGCGGTCATTGGATAACCAAGAGTTTAGGGTTTTTTGCAGCATCGTGACCACCATGATATCTTGAATTCATGTCCGATACAGACCATTTCACAGCCGAGAAAGAATATTGGAGCGGAGATTATCGCGCAGCGTACAAAATTTGGAGTACGCTTGCCGATCAAGGCGATGTGTATGCTCAATGGCGCGTTGGTCAATTATTTTTGTTTGGCAAAGGTATCCCAAAAGACTGGAGCAAGGCCGCGGGGTGGCTCCAAAAAGCCGCGAATGCTGAACTGGAAAAAGGCAAGCCCAGCTATGCTTATGATTTGGGACGGCTTTACGCCACTGGTGACTTCGATATTGGTTGGAACAGCCACAAGGCCTGGGTTGTTGGGGATCACGCGCCGGTGGCCCAAACCGACATGCGCAGAGCTGAATTTTGGCTCGATAAGGCGGCCAAACTGGGCGATGAACGTGCTGAACATTGGTTCTGGGCCGTCAATCACCAGGGAATGATCCAAATTGACGCTATATACGAAATGGCCAACTACGTGGAAGATCGTGATCCGAGTCACGCATATCCATGGCTCAGAGCAGCATGCAGACAAGGCCACATTGAAGCTTGGCGTAGGCTGATTATGTTCTTTTGGGACGCGTCGCCGACGTACACGGGGAACTGGACGGAACGCGTGAATTGGTACCATTTTGGACGAAAACTGGGGCATCCGCATGCCCGAATTACACTTAAACCTAGCTTCAAATTTATAGATGTCGAGCTCGTGCAGAGAAAAGCGGCGATGGGAATTGTCGGCAGCCAAATAGTTTTGGGTCAATACAACGCCGGAATTGGAACTCCTCAGCACGTCGTCGCGTTGGCTTGGCTATCAGCGGCTTTTGAAGCCCTCGAAGATGAACCCAAGAGGCAATTTTCCAAAAAACCCTCCTCAGAATACCTTGAACTCGCGAAGGCGACGATGTGGTACCTCAAACGGATATTAAGTGAAGACGAACTTAGTCGGGCCCAGGATCTCACAGCTGAAATCAAGACCAGGTCTCCGCCAAGGCAGATAGGCATTCTGCGACACTTACTATCTACATTCGTCGTCAAATCCGGAGGTCGTAAGTAATTCTCTGTTGTACAATTCTGCACCACGTATCGATGATGACTGGAGTCTGTTTTGGGCTGATTGTGTTAATAAACACCCATTATGGCACTGTTCGATAAATTTGTCTCCGTACAAACCAACATGATTCTGGCGGAGAGGGGTTCGGCAAAATTGGCACGTCGTCGCCCAGATGCCGGCTCTCCCGCCTTGCGAACAATGTCATTTGATTTCGCATTAGGGTGGGCTTTTGCCGGAAAATTGCGACATTTAAAATTCGGGGTTTTTCAACAAAATCGACTCTTAGCCATCGCAAACCATTGGTTTACAATACACCCTACGCTCAAACCCCAGCCATCAACCCCAACGAAAAAGGCCCCGCCGGATGGCAGGGCCTTTCTAATTTTTGTCAGATTAAAGCTTAGTCGCGGCTCTCTGGTGTCTCGATGAAGGTGCTTTCGATATCGTCGCCGAACACGTCAGCGGCTAAATCGTCTTCCATCGGAGCGGCCAGAGCGGCTGCGGCTTCTGCTTCTTCGCGGCGGGCTTCCAGAACGACGTTGTCACGCGATTGTGCAACCTGACGAACTTTCTGCGTTGCCCCACCCGTACCAGCTGGGATCAAGCGGCCAACGATGACGTTCTCTTTCAGGCCGACCAGCTTGTCGCGCTTACCCTGAACCGAAGCTTCGGTCAGAACGCGAGTGGTTTCCTGGAACGACGCGGCCGAGATGAAGCTGCGGGTTTGCAGCGACGCCTTGGTGATACCCAGAAGGATCGGCTGACCCTTGGCTAGGCGAACGCCTTTTGAAGTCGCTTTTTCGTTGGCTTCATCAAACTCAGCTTTGTCAACGTTTTCGCCTTTGAGCAGGGTGGTTTCTCCACTGTCGAGGATCTCCCACTTCTGCAACATTTGACGCACGATGACTTCGATGTGCTTATCGTTGATCTTCACGCCTTGCAGTCGATACACGTCCTGAACTTCGTCGATCATATAATCAGCAAGGGCTTCAACACCCATGATTGACAGAATGTCGTGAGGCGCAGGGTTGCCGTCCATGATGTAATCACCCTTCTGGACAAAATCACCTTCCTGAACAGGAATGTGTTTACCCTTAGGCACCATGTATTCAACCTTGTGATCGGCATCGTCCGAAGACTCGATCGCGATGCGACGCTTGTTCTTATAGTCCTTGCCAAAGCGCACGTAGCCATCGATTTCAGCGATGATTGCGTGATCCTTTGGACGTCGGGCTTCGAACAATTCCGCAACGCGTGGCAGACCACCCGTAATGTCTTTGGTCTTTGCGCCTTCACGCGGGATACGCGCTACAACGTCGCCGGCTTTGACCTTTTGTAGGTCTTCAACCGAAAGAATTGCATCCACAGACATTGGATAAGTGATCGGGTTGCCCGCATCATTGCGAAGAGGCTCGCCATCTTTGTCGATCAGAATAACCTCTGGTTTCAGCTCGTTGCCTTTTGGCGCAGCACGCCAGTCGGTTACGATTTTCTGCGTCATACCAGTTGCGTCATCGGTAACTTCACGAACAGCAACACCTGCCACAAGGTCAACGTATTTCGCTGTCGCATCTTTTTCCGCAATGATTGGCAGAGTGAACGGGTCCCATTCAAACAGCTTGTCACCACGCGCAACAGTGTCGCCTTCGTTGTGGTAGATTTTAGTACCGTAGCCAAGTTTGTGGCTGGCACGTTCGTCGCCAGTTTCGCCCATGATCGCAAGCTGCATGTTGCGGCCCATAACGATCCGCTCACCAGCTTCGTTGGTAATGATGTTCGAGTTGCGATACTCGATCTTACCTTCTTGGCTGGCTTCAAGGAACGACTGTTGGCCACCCTGCGCAACACCACCAATGTGGAATGTACGCATGGTTAGCTGTGTACCAGGTTCACCGATTGACTGCGCCGCGATGATACCGACGGCTTCGCCTTCGTTTACCATCGTACCGCGTGCAAGGTCACGACCGTAGCAAGTGGCGCAAACGCCCTCTTCCGCTTCACATGTCAGCGGTGAGCGCATCTGCAAGCTGATAACGCCTGCAGCTTCAACACCATCCGCCATGCGTTCGTCGATCAGTTGGCCTTTGGCCACTAGAACTTCGTCTGTGCCCGGACGCAGGATGTCTTCACCTGCAACACGACCCAGAATACGCTCAGAGATCGAGGATACGATTTCACCGTCGTTAACAGCCGGCTCAGCGTGGATTGTTTTCTCAGTTCCGCAATCATGCATGCGCACGATGCAGTCCTGAGCAACGTCCACAAGACGACGTGTCAGATAACCAGAGTTCGCAGTTTTCAACGCAGTGTCCGACAGACCCTTACGAGCGCCGTGAGTCGAGTTGAAGTACTCAAGAACGGTCAGACCTTCTTTAAAGTTTGAGATAATCGGAGTTTCGATAATCTCACCAGAAGGTTTCGCCATCAGGCCGCGCATACCGCCCAGCTGCTTCATCTGAGTAACCGAGCCACGAGCACCCGAGTGGGCCATCATGTAAACCGAGTTCGGTTCCATTTCAGCGCCAGCTTCGTCGGTCTTCGCCGCCGAGATGGTACCCATCATAGCGTCGGTGACTTTGTCGTTACATTTGGTCCAAGCATCGATGACTTTGTTGTACTTTTCGCCCTGAGTAATCAGACCGTCCATGTACTGCTGTTCAAAGCCCTTAACTTGATCGCGGGTATCGTCAACGATTGTCCATTTGTTGTCAGGGATAACCATGTCGTCCTTGCCGAACGAGATGCCTGCCTTGAACGCGTGACGGAAGCCCATAGTCATGATCTGGTCACAGAAGATAACCGACTCTTTCTGACCGCAATAACGGTAGACAGTGTCGATGACGTTCTGAACGTCTTTCTTACGCAGCAACCGGTTCACAAGTGCGAACGGTGCTTTGTTGTTCAGTGGCAGCAAGCTGCCCAACAAAACACGACCAGGAGTGGTGTCTACGATTTCTAGGACTTCGTTACCTTCAGCGTCGATCTGCGTGATACGCGCTTTGATCTTCGTGTGAAGGTGAACCGTGTCGCTATCTAGCGCATACTGAACTTCTTCGATCGAGCCGAAGGTCATGCCTTCGCCCTTCATGCCGTCACGTTCGATGGTCACATAGTAAAGACCAAGGATCATATCCTGCGAAGGAACAATGATCGGCGCGCCGTTTGCTGGCGACAGAACGTTGTTTGTCGACATCATCAGAACACGTGCTTCTAGCTGTGCTTCAAGCGAGAGCGGTACGTGGACCGCCATCTGGTCGCCGTCGAAGTCAGCGTTAAACGCAGAACAGACCAGCGGGTGAAGCTGGATAGCTTTGCCTTCGATCAGAACAGGTTCGAACGCCTGAATGCCAAGACGGTGAAGTGTTGGCGCACGGTTCAGAAGAACTGGATGCTCGCGGATAACCTCGTCGAGGATATCCCAAACTTCCGGACGCTCTTTTTCGACCAGCTTTTTCGCCTGCTTAACAGTCGACGAAAGGCCTTTGGCTTCGAGACGCGAATAGATGAACGGCTTGAACAGTTCGAGCGCCATCTTTTTCGGCAAACCACATTGGTGCAACTTCAGCTCTGGGCCGGTCACAATGACCGAACGACCAGAGAAGTCGACGCGCTTACCCAAAAGGTTTTGACGGAAGCGACCTTGCTTACCCTTCAGCATGTCCGAAAGCGATTTCAGAGGGCGCTTGTTGGCACCTGTAATCACACGACCACGGCGGCCGTTGTCAAACAGAGCGTCAACAGATTCCTGCAACATACGCTTTTCGTTACGAACGATGATGTCTGGTGCGCGAAGTTCGATCAGACGTTTGAGACGGTTGTTCCGGTTGATCACACGACGGTAAAGGTCGTTCAGATCAGACGTTGCGAAACGACCACCATCCAGAGGCACAAGTGGGCGCAGTTCTGGCGGAATAACCGGAATGACGGTCAGGATCATCCACTCAGGACGGTTGCCCGACTCAAGGAAGCTTTCAACGACTTTCAGACGCTTGATGATCTTCTTTGGCTTCAGTTCACCAGTTGCGACAGCCAGATCGGCGCGCAATTGGTCAGCTTCGGCTTCTAGATCAATCAGGCTCAGCATTTCGCGGATCGCTTCAGCACCGATGTTCGCGGTGAAAGCATCCATGCCGTAGACGTCTTGTGCGTCCATGTACTCTTCTTCGGTCATCATCTGGCCGTAAGTCAGGTCAGTTAGACCAGGCTCGATAACAACGTAGTTTTCAAAGTACAAAACACGTTCCAGATCACGCAAAGTCATGTCGAGCATCAGGCCGATGCGCGACGGAAGCGATTTCAGGAACCAGATGTGTGCAACAGGCGCGGCCAGCTCAATATGGCCCATACGCTCGCGACGCACTTTCTGGAGGGTAACTTCAACACCACATTTCTCGCAGACAACGCCGCGATACTTCATGCGCTTATATTTACCACAGAGACATTCGTAGTCTTTGATCGGGCCAAAGATACGAGCACAGAAGAGGCCGTCACGCTCGGGCTTGAAAGTCCGATAGTTGATGGTCTCAGGTTTCTTAATCTCACCGTATGACCACGACAAGATACGCTCTGGCGATGCCAAAGAGACCTTGATTTCGTCAAAGGTTTTGATCGGTGCAACCGGGTTGAACGGGTTGGCTGTAATTTCCTGGTTCATTTTGATGTCCTCAAATTTGTACGGATGATTGGGAAGGGGTTAGGGCCCCTTATTCCTCAACCTCCGTATCCAGGAGTTCCATGTTCAGGCCGAGGCCACGGACTTCTTTGACAAGAACGTTGAACGATTCTGGCACGCCAGCTTCGAAGTTGTCCTCGCCTTTGACGATGCTCTCGTACACTTTTGTACGGCCAGCAACGTCGTCCGATTTCACGGTCAGCATTTCCTGCAAGGTGTAAGCAGCGCCATAAGCTTCAAGCGCCCAAACTTCCATCTCACCAAAGCGCTGGCCACCGAACTGCGCCTTACCACCCAGCGGCTGCTGAGTAACAAGCGAGTAAGGACCGGTCGAACGCGCGTGGATTTTATCGTCCACAAGGTGATGCAGTTTCAGCAGGTACTTGATGCCCACGGTAACCGGACGTGCGAACTGTTCGCCAGAACGACCGTCGAACAAGATCGACTGACCGCTTTCCGAGAAGCCCGCACGAACCAGAGCGTTGTTCACGTCTGCTTCTTTCGCGCCGTCAAATACTGGCGTCGCGATTGGCACACCGTTGGTGACGTTGCCTGCAGCTTCGACCAACTGACGCTCGTCCATGCCATCGATACCTTCGGCATACACGTCGTCACCATAAGCGATGCGCATTGCGTCACGTACAGGCGTCAGGTCACCAGAGCGGCGGTATTCGCCCAGTGCATCGTCGATGTGCAAGCCAAGACCACGTGCAGCCCAACCCATGTGGGTTTCAAGGATCTGACCGACGTTCATACGTGATGGAACGCCGAGCGGGTTCAGAACGAAATCGACCGGAGTACCGTCTGCGAGGAACGGCATGTCCTCCATTGGAACCACTTTCGAAATCACACCTTTGTTGCCGTGACGTCCGGCCATTTTGTCGCCAGGCTGAAGCTTACGCTTCACCGCAACAAACACTTTGGCCATTTTCATCACACCCGGAGGCAGATCGTCGCCGCGACGCACTTTTTCGACTTTGTCTTCAAAGCGCGCATCCAAAGCACGTTTCTGCGCTTCATACTGGCTGCTCAGCGCTTCTACGACTTGGGCATCGCCCTCGTCTTCCAAAGCCAACTGCCACCACTGACCACGAGTCAGTGTTTCCAGCAACTCTTCGGTGATCGCCGAGTTCGGACGAATACCCTTAGGGCCTTTGACCGCGGTTTTACCGATGACCATGCTTTTCAGGCGGGCGTAGATGTTACGCTCAAGGATCGCGAGTTCGTCATCACGGTCACGGGCAAGGCGTTCAACTTCTTCACGCTCGATCTGCAGCGCACGTTCGTCTTTTTCAACGCCGTGGCGGTTGAAAACACGAACCTCAACAACTGTACCGAAGTCACCAGGTTTAACGCGAAGCGAAGTGTCACGAACATCCGAAGCTTTTTCACCAAAGATGGCGCGCAGAAGCTTTTCTTCTGGCGTCATTGGCGATTCACCTTTCGGGGTGATCTTACCAACAAGAATATCGCCCGGCTCTACGTCTGCACCGATGTAAACAATGCCAGCCTCGTCGAGGTTACGCAGAGCTTCTTCACCGACGTTTGGAATATCGCGTGTGATTTCCTCTGGGCCTAGTTTCGTGTCACGTGCAGCAACTTCGAATTCTTCGATGTGGATCGAAGTGAATACGTCGTCACGTGCAATACGCTCAGAAATCAGGATCGAGTCTTCGTAGTTGTAGCCGTTCCAAGGCATAAACGCGACGACCACGTTTTTACCAAGCGCAAGCTCACCAATGTCAGTCGAAGGACCGTCGGCGATTACTTCCATCTTCGAAACCGTGTCACCCACCTTCACCAGCGGACGCTGGTTGATACAGGTGTTTTGGTTCGAACGTTGGAACTTGCGAAGACGATAGATGTCTACGCCAGCATCACCAAGCTCTAGATCCTCAGTTGCGCGAACAACGATACGCTGCGCATCGACTTGGTCGATGATACCGCCGCGTTTCGCCATGATCGACGCACCAGAGTCACGGGCAACGATTTCTTCGATGCCAGTTCCAACCAGAGGAGCCTCGGCCTTGAGCAGAGGAACTGCCTGACGTTGCATGTTCGAACCCATAAGAGCGCGGTTAGCGTCGTCGTTTTCAAGGAATGGGATCAGCGATGCCGCTACCGAAACTAACTGCTTTGGCGAAACGTCGATAAGGTCAACGTTCTCACGTGGGGCCATGGTGTATTCACCAGACTGACGTGTGTTCACCAGATCGTTCTCAAAGCAACCGCTTTCGTCGAGATGCGCGTTGGCCTGAGCCACAGTGTGACGCATTTCTTCAGTTGCCGACATGTACTGAACGTCGTCAGTTACTTTGCCGTCAACAACGCGACGATAAGGAGTTTCGATGAAACCGTACTTGTTGACGCGTGCAAACGTCGCCAACGAGTTGATCAGACCAATGTTCGGGCCTTCCGGCGTTTCAATCGGACACATACGACCGTAGTGCGTAGCGTGAACGTCACGCACCTCAAAGCCAGCACGTTCACGGGTCAGACCACCTGGTCCAAGCGCCGAAAGGCGGCGTTTGTGGGTGACTTCCGAAAGCGGGTTGGTTTGGTCCATGAACTGCGACAGCTGCGAAGAGCCGAAGAATTCACGAACGGCAGCAGCCGCTGGTTTCGCGTTGATCAAATCCTGAGGCATGACGGTGTCGATTTCGACCGACGACATACGTTCTTTGATTGCGCGCTCCATGCGAAGCAGGCCAACACGGTACTGGTTTTCCATCAGCTCGCCGACTGAACGCACACGACGGTTGCCAAGGTGGTCAATGTCGTCCACGTCGCCACGGCCGTCACGAAGCTCAACCAATGCTTTGATACACTGGACAATGTCTTCACGATCAAGCGTGCGCTGCGTGTCTTCTTTCTCGAGTGCCAAACGCATGTTCATTTTCACGCGGCCAACAGCCGAAAGGTCATAACGCTCGCCATCAAAGAACAGAGTCTCGAACAATGCCGAGGCAGCTTCAACGGTGGGCGGCTCGCCCGGACGCATAACGCGGTAGATATCCATGAGCGCGGTTTCGCGGTTCATGTTTTTGTCTGCCGCCATGGTGTTGCGCATGTATGGACCGACATTGATGTTGTCGATATCCAGAACAGGGATCTCGGTGATGCCTGCGTCGATCAGCTCTTTCAAGCTACCGCCAGAAACTTCACCAGCTTTGTCCAGTTCCCAAGTCAGCTCATCACCGGCTTCGACATAGATCGCGCCGTTTTCTTCGTTGATGATGTCTTTGGAAACAAATTTGCCCACGATGTGATCAAACGGAACCAACAGATCGGTGATTTTGCCTTCGTCGATGATTTTCTTAACAGCGCGCGGGGTAACTTTCTTACCCGCTTCGCCGATAACTTCACCGGAAGCAGCATCAACAAGATCATATGTTGGACGTGTGCCGCGTACACGCTCGGGGAAGAACTTGGTTACCCAACCTTTGTCCTTCGAAAGCGAGAAATCGACAGTCTGGTAATAAGCATCCATGATGCTTTCCTGATCGAGACCCAGCGCGTAAAGCAGGGTCGTGACAGGAAGTTTACGACGACGGTCGATACGGGCGAATACGATGTCTTTTGCGTCAAATTCAAAATCCAACCAAGAGCCGCGATATGGGATAATGCGGCAAGCAAACAAGAGCTTGCCCGAGCTGTGGGTTTTGCCTTTGTCGTGATCAAAGAACACACCAGGAGAGCGGTGCATTTGCGAAACGATCACACGCTCGGTGCCATTCACAACGAATGTACCGTTCTGGGTCATCAAAGGCATGTCGCCCATGAAGACGTCTTGTTCTTTGATGTCTTTAACCGATTTCGCACCGGTATCTTCGTCGATATCAAATACGATCAGACGGAGGGTCACTTTCAGCGGGGCGGCATATGTCATGTCGCGCTGCTGGCATTCCTCAACGTCGTACTTCGGCTTTTCGAGTTCATAGTTAACGAATTCCAGCACGCTGGTTTCGTTGAAATCTTTAATCGGGAATACCGACTGGAAAACGCCTTTGATACCTTCACCGTCAATCGGAACAAGCTGATCGCCGGATTTCAGGAAAAGATCATATGAGGATTTTTGGACCTCGATAAGATTCGGCATCTCCAGAACTTCGCGGATTTTGCCGTAATACTTACGCAAACGTTTCTGGCCAAGAAAGCTTTGAGCCATGGTTTGTGTTACCTTTCGATTCTCGTCGAATGCGGCCACCGCTGGGCATCGGCGCCTCACCCAATTGAGATAGGGGGTTGATCAATTCATGGCCTTTGTCCCACCAAAGGCCTCCCGATCTAAACTCCCCTAGGAAAGGGTTTCTCAAAACCCCTTGCTAAGACAGGTTCGGCTGGACGCGGAAAAACCGCATCCAGCCTAAAAATCACGTCCGGGTTGCCCCGGCGTTGATTACTTAACTTCGACCTCGGCGCCAGCTGCTTCCAGCTTGCCTTTGATCTCGTCAGCTTCGTCTTTAGAGCACTGCTCTTTGACTGCTTTTCCGCCAGCTTCAACAAGCTCTTTAGCTTCTTTGAGGCCAAGACCAGTGATGGCGCGGACTTCTTTGATGACGTTGATTTTCGATGCGCCTGGTGACTTCAGGATTACGTCGAATTCAGTCTGCTCTTCTTCAGCAGCGCCACCGGCGTCAGCTGCGCCAGCAACCATTACGGCGCCGCCAGCAGCAGGCTCGATGCCATACTCGTCTTTAAGGATAGTTTTTAGTTCTTGTGCTTCCAGCAGTGTCAAACCGACGATGCTTTCTGCGAGTGCTTTCAGATCAGCCATTTTAGCTTCTTTCCGTTTCTAATGTTGTGTTCCAACGTCAGGCAATTGCCCAATACGCGGTTCTCAAAGTTGCTTACGCAGCTTCCTGTTTTTCCTCAATGGTCGACAGGATGGATGCGATATTCGAAGCAGGAGCGCCAATTGCGCCAGCGATGTTCGAAGCAGGTGCGCCGATGCAACCAACGATCGAAGCAATAAGCTCGTCACGTGATGGCATTTTCGACACGGCTTGAACGCCGGCACGGTCCAGAGCATTCTCGCCCATAGCACCGCCAAGGATTTCGAACTTTTTGTTCTCCTTGGCGAAGTCTTCGGCAACCTTGGCAGCAGCCACAGGGTCCTCAGAATAGGTTAGAACGGTCATACCTGTCAGGTAGTCAGTCATGCTTGCGCAGGGCTTACCCTCGAGGGCGATCTTGGCGAGCCTGTTCTTGGCGACACGTACGGCACTTCCTGCTTCGCTTGCGCGTGCACGAAGGTCCTGCATGTCAGCAACTGTGAGTCCCTCGTAGTGTGATACTACGACGACGCCAGAGCTTTCAAAGATTTGGCCGAGCTCGTCGACTACTTTCTCTTTCTGGGCTCTATCCACAGTGTTACTCCAAGTTGGGAGGTTTAACCCTCCGGCTCAATTCAGCCGGGCTAAGGTAGCCCGACCAGTCGGGTCCTTACGGGTCCGTCCAAGTTCACCCCGGGGACTGGCATTGGCCAAGCCCGAAGAAATCTGGGTCTTTCCCGTCTCAGGCAGGAATTATGACCACAGGATTGAGGCCACCCACCGTCTCGGACGAATATCAGGCCGCCACGACAGAATCGGGCGGCCCAATAGACGGTCATTTAGTGGCAAATGGTTTCGGGGGCAAGGGTGAGTATAAATAAAGTGAATATGTATCGTCCGGACTTGCCAGAAACATACAAAACATGCAGCGATTACCTACCCAAATATTGAATAGGAACCATGGCTCAAAAACCCGTAATCGTCATTGGTGCTGGAATGGTCGGCGTATCGACGGCCATATGGCTGCAGCGCTTTGGTCGCGAGGTTCTGCTTTTGGACAAAGAAGGCCCCGCCGCTGGGGCATCATTCGGGAATGCAGGGCTGATAGCGCAGTGGGCCGTGACCCCCGTCACAACGCCTGATTTATGGAAAAGCTTGCCCAACTACATGCTCAATCCCAACAGCGCATTGTTCATGAAATGGTCGTACCTGCCCAAGATGTTGCCTTGGCTTGTCAGGTTTCTGTCACACGCAAATGACAAAAGTACGCAAGACATTTCGCGCAATTTGGCGCCTTTGCTGACCGACGGGGTTGAACAGCACAAAGCTCTGGTTGCGGGTACCGAACTAGACCGATGGGTATCGGACAGTAAGTTCAGCTACGCTTACAAAACGCTCAGCGATTTTGAACATGATCGCTATGCTTGGGATCTCAAGGCCACAGATGGCATGTTACCCACAGTTTTAACCGGTCGAGACGTTCAAGACGCCGAACCGATCTTAGGGTCAAACGTCGGGTGCCTCGCTGTGCTTGAGGGCCAAGGGCATATTACAAACCCCGGCCAGTACATTCAGGAACTAGCCGATCACTTTGTCAGCAACGGCGGCAAGTATGTTCAAGCTGAAGTGAAGGGGCTGACGAAGGTCGCCGGACGCATAACCTCGGTAGAAACGGATCAGGGCGCGTTTGAGTGTTCTGAAGCGGTTATAACTGCGGGAATATGGTCCAAGGATGTAATGAAAATGCTTGGGCTTAATGTGCCACTGGAAACCGAGCGCGGATATCACGTGATCTTCAAGAACCCGTCAGAAATGCCCCGCGATCCAATGATGGTCACGTGGGGCAAATTTGGCGTGAACCCAATGGAGACCGGATTGAGGTGCGCGGGAACGGTTGAGCTGGGTGATCACCATGCCCTAGCCAGCAAAAACCCGATCAAAGTCCTTCGCCGCGGCGCTAAGGAAGCTTTCCCAGATCTGGCCTATTCAGATACCGAGGAATGGTTGGGTTTTCGCCCGTCAACCTACGACAGCCTGCCCTTGATTGGCCAGATCGGGTCGTCGGGCATCTACACTGGCTTTGGCCACCAGCATATCGGCGTAACCGCCGGTCCCAAAACCGGCCGATTGATCGCACAGATGATCAGTGGGAATACGCCAAACCTTGACTTGAGCCCCTACGCGCCTGAGCGGTTTGGAATGTAGGCGGTGTCGCCGGCTCGCGTTAGTTGGTTGAAAGCTCACTCTATTTCCTGGCGCGCGACGCGATCAGTTCTTTCGCTACATCGATGCCGCTTTGGTAGGCGCCGTGAACTGTGGCGTATGACTTTGTGCTTGTCGCTTCGCCCGCAAAATAGAGTTTTTCATCGATGGGTTCAGCCAAGACCTTTCGGGCGCCTGCTCCGCCTGGGTGCGCGAAACTGTAGGAACCAAGAGCGTTGGGTGTTGCCCGCCATGCAGTTTCGTTGGTCGAGCGGATGTATTTCGTAACTCCGTTCCCGAAAATGTTCTTTAAACCCTCAAGACAAAATGCGGTCGCGGCGCCCTGCCCTTCGAGTTCTAGTTGATCGGCAAATCGTCCTGCAACGAACCCAACTGCCAAGTCCGTTTTATAAAACCCAAACAGGATGGTGCATAACTCATCATCGCTTGTGTGATAGTCAGCCATTTCCCCCTCAACCGCGCGTTTCCAAACGGGATCGAAGTCCAGTCCAATTTTGTTGAGCAAGCCGGTTGGTAGTTGGTCGATGGCGTCGCGTTTTCTTGCCGGCAAGTTGGGTACAAACTGTATGTTTTCGGCTGCAAGAACAGCAGTAGAGACTGTTACGATAACTTTCTGAGCGGTCAAAGTGCCATCGCTTGTTTCAACGCGAACGTCTGATCCGCTTGTGTCGATTTTTGTTACCGAGCAGTTGAGCTTTACCAGCAAATTGGGGAACAAGCTTTTGACAAATGCCCCAAGCCCGCCTTCGACCAACCAATTGCCTTCTGTTTCATCGTATTGGGCAATGTCTAGCACTGAAGTGACGTCTGCATCCCCACCCTGCATCTGGGAAATCCAATGTTTGACTGTTTCCTTCCAACGCGAATTTGGCATTGCATCGTATGGCGTTTGATCCACGGGGTTTTTGCCGGCCAGCTTTATTGCCTCCCACATCTTTTGATTTTCGTTAGTGAAATCTTCCAGCTCTGCGTCCGTCAAATTATGATCTTCAGTCCAAGCCCAACTGTAGGTCCATTCCTTTTTAAAGAGAGGTACCCCGCGCTGCTCGGCTAGTCTGGCCAGCGGATTTATTTCGGCCGAGTGCATCCAAGCGCCACCCATATCAAATGGTAGATCGAACTGTGTGGAGTCCGTGTAACAACGCCCGCCAACATGTCCGGCGGCTTCGAGAACGACAACATCAACTCCCTCAGCGGCCAATGCATTGGCTGCAGCCATTCCTGCAGTTCCTGCACCAATCACGATAACGTCTGGGTTTGTCGGAAGCGAGTTCATGTCTGTATTCCTTCAGCGTGTAAGCCAATCAACGGGCAGGCCTTCGAACCTTGCCAAATCAATTGGGTCTTCTACGTCATCGTGGCAACAGCGCCGATAGATTTCCAAAATCTCGGGTGTGATGTGGCCCTGAACGTAAAAATACATGGCAGCCGCGTATCGGCGTGCGCCCGAGCCAGAGACGCCAAGTTCGCAGCTTAAATGGGTCTTCTGAAGCGCAAAATCTTCAGCTTCTGAGGTCATGACGCTTCGGATGATTGAAGCTGGGCGCTGAGCGCACGAACATCATCCTCTTTTGGCGCTTCTTCTACATTGTAGATCGGCATGACTGCACGCAAATGATCGTGATGCGAACGCACGCCATATTCGAGATCAGACAGGTAGAACCCCTGGAAGAATTCGGATGCCATAGCTTCATTCGACCATATTGTTAGCTGAATATCCTCAACCACTGTTTCGCGGTCTATGCGGCTTGCCAAATATCGCGCGGCCTTTTGCTGACGATCTTCGTTTGGATAGCGATAGGTGGCGGATCGAATGACGGATTTGTTCAACCCGAGGGGAAACTCTTGGTAAAACAGAGAGGTTTCCGGCGTGATCGCAATCACCGCGTTGGGGAAAATCCCGTAGTAGATCCATGTTTTATCAAGATCTTCCGGCAGGAAGTCCTGTGCTTTCGAGAATTTCTTATAGTTGCGCACGGCCCAGCGCCGACCTTGTGAGGGCGTGTAGCGCCCCTGCGAACGGCTAATTCCATCAATATAGGGCTCATCCTCGTAGGTCGAACCGTAAAGATCCTGCAACGCGGGATGGGCCATAGCCACGTGATAGCCCTCGTTGTCGATGTCTCGGATGGATTTCCAATTTACGGGCGTTTCTTCGTTCCAGATGCCATCTGTCGGCACCTGCTGTTCCATACGAAAATACGCGGCCTCTTCAGAAAATGGACCTAATAATTCTGCGATGCTCGGCTGAGGGCCTTTTTTGAAGCGGACAAAAATAAAGCCATTCCAGATTTCAGACTCAAGCGCCAAAAGCGCGAACTCTTCTTTATCCATCGGTGGATATGATGTTGGCTTTGCCGCCCCCCGCAACGTGCCATC
>ERZ1046740.1439-NODE-1439-length-16726-cov-5.253134_pt1 | contig 16726 bp, 13 predicted proteins | sample MGYA00383093_ERZ1046740 | MGnify/ENA primary metagenome ERZ1046740 (study PRJEB29581, sample SAMEA5548363) | metagenome | biome: marine; feature: coastal; material: water | depth 25 m | study: Short-term variability in the microbial, nano- and picoplankton... | reverse complement strand
GAATAGCCCGCGTCTGTGGCGATCCCTGCCAAAGTCTTCACACGTCGTTGCACTTGCCGCACGCTCCGCCCCGTCTGCGAAAATGCTGCGTTCACCATCAAAGCACGGCTCCAATCGGTGATCATCCGACCAAAGGGATGTTGATCAGGGCGTGCTGAGTGCCAGAACAGCGCTAGGCGTTTTTGCAAATCCGCGAATGTAGTCACAGCATCCTTTGCCCCTTTCATCTGTTCAAAAACATCGCGTAGGACACTTTGCAGCAAAGCCTTTAAGGGCACGCTTTTGTCACGCAATTGATCCATCTCAAAACCCAGCAACGTCGCCATCGAAGCCGCGCGCAAGGTCTGTGACATTTGGTGCGCCAAAGCAGGCGTGGAATGCGAAATCACCCATGATCTGGTTAATGCGGCGCAAAAGGTCGTGCTGGATGGCTGCTTGGCAAACTCAGCGATCTCCATAGCGCTGAGATATTGCAAATGCATGGCGCGGAGCTGACCAAACTCACCCGTAGCATCAATTACGCTGATCTTCTTATGTTTCCAAATTGGACGTTTCGCTTCGTTGGCCCGACGCTCGACAAACCCACGGTTGGATTGCACGCGGTTGTCTTGAGGATGCAGATGTTGCGGGTATCAAGATAAACAAAGGTACAATAGTCATTGTTCCGATCTATGCGATCCACCGCAATCCCGACTATTGGGACCAACCGAACGCTTTTGATCCTAATCGTTTCTCCAATCTTGATGTGGTCGCAAAGCAAAACCGCTTTCACTATCTCCCGTTTGGCGGCGGTGCGCGGCTTTGTTTGCGGCAAGCATTTTTGGTGGCAGAAGCCGTGACATTGGTGGCAAGGATCATCCAAAGTTTGTAAGTTTCTGAGGTAAGAAAGAGCAAGATTGAATTGGAAACGGGTGCCAGTCTGCGCGCGAAAGGTGGGATAAACCTGCGGTTTTCGCCAGTTTATCACCAACCGTTGCCCGCCTGTGTCCGGACGTGTTATCCTATGCCCATAAATGAGGCAGAGCAGACCCGCCCAACATGACAGCATTGACCAAATATGACCGGCTAGAAGCCGCGGGCCTATGGCGCGCGGCCCCTGATCAGCAGCGGATCGATGTTATCGTCAGCCTTGGCGATGCAACCCTCACAATCAAAGATACGCGCGATCAAGCCTTAGCGCATTGGTCCCTTGCCGCGATTGCGCGCTCCACCCCCGGAAAACGACCCGCTCTGTTTCATCCCGAGGGTGACACTACGGAAACCCTAGAGATCCCGACTGACGAAGACGAAATGATCCGCGCCATCGAAAAGCTGCGCAAAGCGGTTGAGCGTGCACGCCCCAAGAAGGGCCGTCTTCGCGGGTTTCTCACGCTTGCTCTGCTCACCGCAGGTGTGAGCGCTGCGATCTTTTTGCTCCCAAACGCAGTGTTTGATCAGGCGATTAAAGTGGTTCCTGACGTAAAACGTGCAGAGATCGGCAACGCGCTGTTGACCCAAATGCAACGTGCAACCGGAAAACCATGCAGTAGCCCAAGCGCCAATCCCGCTTTGGTCGCGCTGACGCGGCGCATGACGTTGGGTGAAGAACCGACCTACCTTGCAGTGATGCGTGCAGGTGTGAAAGAGGCGATCCACATTCCAGGCGGGGTGATCTTACTGAGCCGTACGATGGTGGAGGACTATGAAAGCCCCGACGTTCTTGCAGGCTATATCATTGCCGAGCAAGTGCGCCGCGAGACCAGAGATCCGTTGCGCCACTTGCTGGAAAGTGCTGGATTGGTGGCAACGTTGCGTTTGCTTACCACAAGCCGCATGCCCGAAAGCGCAATTGAGGATCATGCCAAACAGCTTTTGACAGAAAAACGCGCGCCACTTCCAACACCTGCCCTCTTAGCGCGCTTTGAGACACTGGAAATCCCGTCCAGTACCTATGGCTATGCCGTTGATGTCACAGGCGAATTGACGCTACCACTGATAGAAGGCGATCCACTTGCGGGGGCAACGCAAGAACCTGTTCTACCCGATTCAGCTTGGGTTCGGCTTCAAGCGATTTGCGAGGGCTGATGTCGCAGCTGTAAAGCGCATCGTTGCGAATGTGGCCACAGCTAACTTTGCAGACGTGCGCAGGTTTTACCAAGAGCTTCTCGACCTTGATATTGTGATGGATTTCGGATGGATCGCGATGCTTTCATCCGGCGCATCTGCCTCAGTTCAGATCAACATCGCGTCGCAAGGTGGCTCAGACACTACCAAGCCTGATCTGTCGATCGAAGTCGATGATGTTGACGAGATCTATCAACGTGCCGAGGCTCTGAGGTTGGAGATAGAGTATGGTTTGGTGGATGGACCCTGGGGCGTGCGCAGGTTTTATGTCTGTGATCCCGCGGGAAAATTACTGAATGTTCTATCGCATATTGGCGTTTAGAGAACTTCTCCAACCACGCAAAAAGGGGTCCCACTTCCTTAAAGTGAGGCCTCCCAAACAACTATTTAGTTCATCTTTAGTTGCGCGCGAAGGCGTCGCGGAAGCCTGCCTGGCGCACTGCGTTCAAAGCACCACCTACATGCGCGGAGGACTTGAACGGCCCCGCCAAAACAATGCGCATTTCCTTGCCACCACGTGAGAACTTGCCGATCCGAACCGGCAGACCCATACGCTGGATACGCGCGGCAGTGTTTTGCGCGTTGCTTGCGACGCCGAAGGTACCCACTTGAACGAAACGCTTGCCCGAAACCGCCGCTGGCTTGCGCGGCGCGCTTGTACGCGTGGAGACACGCACTTGCTTGCGCGGAGCAGCCGCTTGTTGACGCACGACTTGACGTTGCTGCACGAGGCGAGGCGTTTGACCTCGGGTAGACACAACGCGTGTGCCCTGGGTCCACGCTGCATTTTGTTGCGCGGCGGACGTGTATGGGTAGTTCAGGCCTGGGAAGGAACGCGTCACATCGCGTCCCGTGCTGCGTGCGATCAAACGACGTGGAACCGTTTGTGTCCAAACCAGATCCATCTGGGCCTTGCCGCCCAAGGTTTGATGCATGCGGCGTGCGTTTAGACGATCATCCGTCCACGCATTGCGATAGCCTTTTTGCGTTGCGCTCGTCACGAGGGTAGATTGTTGTTCTTCATACACATGACGCGGAACAACGATTGCGTTCGGGCTCACGTTTGACAGGACCTGACCGTTGGCGGAGCGGAATATGCCACCCTTCACATCGCCCGCGCGTGTCACGAAAGCTTGCGTTTGCGGACCACACCGTACCGCTGAGTTGCGACCACCAATATAGCGCTGGCTCACCGCAGACGCGCCGCGGCAAGTCTGCGCGCTATTCGCGGCGCGCTGAGTGTTTGTGCCGATACGGCGTGGCTTGACGGCTTTTGATGTCGGTGCCACACGGACGACGCGGGATTGAGCTTGCTGTACGCGGCGTTGTGGTTGAACCCTTTGAACACGTGCTGTTTGAGCGGGCGGCTGCGTTTGGGTGAATGTGCTCGGTCGCTGCGGTCGCCTTGCAACCACGGTCGGAGCGATCCTTTCTTTCGCGAAAGGAGCGATCCTTTCTTTCGCGAAAGGCTTGGACGCGACTGTGCGCACGGGGCGTGGGGCAAGAACGCTTGCGACGGTCGCACGCGCTGGGCGTACCGCGGTTTTTGTGGGAGACTTAGGTGCAGTTTCAGACTCAGCGACGCCTATCTGAACAGGCTCTTGCACTTGGCGCACAGCAGGTGCTGCGGCGACTGCCGTGGTTCCTGCACCAGAGCGAATGCTTGGGGACAAACCGCACACAACCTTGCGAGAGCGCGATACGCGCGGCACCCAATTCGTATTCCCGTCAACACCCGCGCGAATATAAACACAGCCTTTGCTGTCCACATATTGGTTCGCCGTGAAGGAGGCTGGTGGCAGCTCCGCCGGGCCTTTGTCACGTGCAATCGATTGAGCGCTCACACTACCAAAGGAAAATACACAAGTTGCCGCAAACACGGATACTGATAAGAATCGTTTAACGTTCATGTTCTGCCCCCACAGATGATTCTGGAGAGTGACTCAGATTCGACTAAGTGTCTAGCGAACAGATAATCACGAAAGCGGGTAACCGCCTCTATTTAGTACCAAACATGCGATCTCCCGCATCCCCTAGTCCCGGCATGATGTAGCCAACCTCGTTCAGCTTTTCATCCAAAGCAGCTGTAACGATAGGAACGTCCGGGTGCGCTGCCCTCATAGTTGCAACGCCTTCGGGTGCAGCAAGCAAACACAAGAAGCGAATGTTCTTCGCGCCCGCCTTTTTCAACAGATCAATCGCCGCCACAGAAGAGTTGCCCGTCGCCAACATCGGATCAACCGCGATGACCAAACGGTCCTCAAGGGCGTCGGGTGCTTTGAAGTAGTATTGCACGGGTTGCAGCGTCTCTTCATCACGGTAGAGCCCAACAAACCCGACCCGCGCAGACGGGATCAGTTCCAAAACGCCGTCCAATAACCCATTGCCCGCACGCAGAATCGAGATCAGCGCGAGCTTTTTGCCATCCAGAGTTGGCGCATCCATTTCCGTCATTGGCGTTTCGATCTTTTTCGTCGTCATCGGCAGGCCGCGCGTCACCTCATAGGCGAGCAACTGACTGATTTCGCGCAATAATTGACGAAAAACAGCAGTCGATGTGTTCTTTTCTCGCATGAGAGTCAATTTGTGCTGCACGAGGGGGTGATCAACGATGGTGAGATGCTCTGACATGGCTTAGGCCTCCAGTTTCTTATGGATGTTTGCGCGGGTTGCATCATCGCAGAACGCCGCGTTTGCTGATGCTTTGGCAATGTCGGTAAAGACCTCAGCGTCCCAACCGAATGTGTTGCCCAGGTTCAAATACTCATCGCGCATTGTTGTGTGGAAAAAGGGTGGGTCATCTGTGGACACGGTCACAGGCACGCCAGCGCGCCGCAGCATGTCGATCGGATGGCTCTTCCAGTCAGGATAAGCCCCCAAAGTTACATTCGAGCCGGGGCACACTTCCAAGACGATGCCCTTCTCAGCCAATTCAGCAACCAGCGCTGGATCTTCAGCAGCGCGCACGCCGTGCCCGACACGCTCAACCCCCAGATCTTCCACAGCGTCACGCACTTCTTGTGGGCCGCGCCATTCACCCGCGTGTGTCGTCAGGCGCAAACCTGCTTCGCGGGCAATGTCGAAACTATATTTGAAGTCGCGCTGCTGCCCTTGGTTTTCGTCCCCCCCCATGCCGAAACCTGTGATGAAATCACCCACAGTTTCAGCAGCACAAAGCGCGGCGGCCTTGGCCTGCTCGGGTCCTTCGTGGCGAATGCATGTGACGATCCCGCGTGACGTAATCCCAAAATCGCGCTTCGCTTCGTTCGCAGCTTCAGTCATCGCCGCCAGATATTCGCGCCAAGCGGTCACATCGCCGCCACCGCAAAAATCGGGGCTGACAAAGCTTTCCATGTAGATCACGCCATTGCTCGCCGCCTCTTCTAAAATCGCGAGACCGAGGCGTTTGAAATCCTCTGGCGTCTGCAAAACGGTCGTCGCCGCCTCATAAATGCGCAGGAATGGCACGAACCCTTCGAAGGCATATGATCCATCGGCGGTGAAGATTTTCGACAGATCGACGTTTTTCTCTTTTGCCAAACCCCGAATAAATGCAGGGGGTGCGGCACCCTCGTAATGCGTGTGTAATTCGACCTTGGGCAGATCGAGGATCGCCGTCAGCTCTTCGCTGATCTCGCTCATAGAAAACTCCTTCCGGTGCCATTTGACTTGGCACCAAGATGCGCAGCGATACTCGCCGCAACATCCGTGAAACCGCAGAGACCAATCTCGCCTACTCCCGCGCCATGCACAAGGACCGGCACTTGTTCGCGCGTGTGATCCGTGCCAGGCCAGCTGGGATCATTACCGTGATCTGCGGTCAGAACCAGCAGATCGCCTTCCCCCAAACACGGTAAGAACTGTCCGAGCCATTGATCAAACCGCTCAAGCGCAGCGCCGTAGCCGTCAACGTCGCGGCGATGGCCGTAGTCCGTGTCAAACTCGACAAGATTGGCGAAGACAAAATCGCCCTGCGCAGCAGTTTTCGCCAGATTATCAAGCGCCGCCATCAATTCAGGGTCGCGCCCTTTCACGGAGGTGTCTATCCCGCTCATCGTGAAGATATCGCCAATCTTTCCAACGCCGTGCACTTTGCCACCCGCGTCTTGTACCCAGTTGGTCAAAACAGGTTCAGGCGGCGCAATCGCAAAATCACGGCGATGTTTGGTGCGTTTGAAATCCGCGCGGCAGGTACCCACAAATGGACGCGCGATGACACGTCCGACGCGCAACTCATGCAGCAAAGGGCCAACATCCGCACACATTTGCAAGAGCCTTTCACGGCCAAACACCTCTTCATGCGCAGCGATCTGAAGAACGCTATCGGCAGAGGTGTAGCAAATTGGCTGACCCGTACGCAGATGCTCTTCGCCGAAGTCATCAATCACTTTGATCCCATTGGAATGGGCATTGCAGAGAATTCCATCCGTGCCAGCCGCTTTGCACAGCGCTTGGGTGATCGAATCTGGAAACGCGGGCGTTCCTTCGGGGAAATACGTCCACTCCCAAGGCACTGGCAATCCAGCTAATTCCCAATGCCCCGATGGTGTATCTTTGCCACGCGAAATCTCGCGCGCAACGCCCCATTTTCCAGAGGGCTGTGCAACCAAGTCCGGCGTCTCAATCCCAGTAGAAAACCGCACCGCGGCCCCAAGACCTAGCGCGTCCATGTTCGGGACATTCAAGCCACGTTGCGCGATAATATGACCAAGCGTGTTGGCACCAGTGTCTGGCATATCGCCGTTGAAAAATTCACCCGCATCCGGCGCACCGCCGCAGCCAACGCTGTCGAGCACAATCAAAAACGCGCGCGCCATTACGAAATCACCTCATGCACCAAGATCTGTTTTGCAGGTGGCGTATCGGACAAAGCAACTGCCTGACGCACGGCCGACGCGGCGCGATCTGCTTGCCCCTCGCGCGCAGCATGAACCCGCGCCAAAGGCTGGCCCTTTTCGATTTTAGCGCCGAGCGCAGCGACATCAGACAGACCAACGGCCGGATCGACCAGATCACTTTCCACCTGCCGACCACCTCCAAGATCAACCACTGCCAGACCCAAGGCTTCACCATTTATCGCGCTCACATAGCCCGCTTGGGTCGCAGTGATTTCACGAATAACAGGGGCTTCGGGCAGATAGCGCTCAGGGTTATCCACAAAGCCCAACGGCCCACCCATCGCCACGATCATCTTGCCAAACCGTTCTGCCGCGGCACCGCTTACGATGACGTTGCTCAGCTTTTCACGCGCGGCATCTTCGCTGTCGAACACACCGCCGCTGAACAGCAACTGTGCACCTAACGCGAGGGTCAATTCATACAAAGCACCGCGTTCTTTGCCGTGGAGGACTTTCATCACTTCAGCGACCTCCAAAGCATTACCCAAAGACGTCGCAAGCGGCATGTTCATGTCAGTTATCAGCGCAGTCGTAGGGCATCCTGCTGAATTCGATGTCTCCACCAAAGCTGTTGCAAGCGCGCGCGCCTCATCCAAGCTTTTCATAAACGCGCCGGAGCCGACTTTCACATCAAGCACCAAGCCATTCAAGCCCGCCGCCAGTTTCTTTGACAGGATCGAGGCGGTGATCAAATCCAAGCTCTCAACCGTCGCCGTCACATCGCGGATCGCGTAGAGCCGTTTGTCAGCGGGTGCAATGTCCGCGTTTGCGCTAACGATAGCGCAGCCGGCTTGATCTATGATGCGTTTGAATTGCGTTTCATCGACGGAAGTGGACAGGCCAGAGATGCTTTCCATCTTATCAAGCGTGCCACCCGTGTGACCCAAACCGCGCCCAGAAATCATCGGCACGTATGCGCCACAAGCCGCTAAGGCGGGGGCAAGCACCAATGATACGCAATCACCCACGCCCCCTGTTGAATGTTTGTCCAACACGGGTCCATCAACGTCCCACGACAGAGTTCTACCGCTTTCTTGCATGGCCACGGTCAGCGCTGCGCGTCCCTCATGGCCAAGTCCTTGCAGACAGACGGCCATCGCAAAGGCCCCTGCTTGCGCATCGCTTACGGATTGATCAGCGAGGCCCTTGGCAAACCATGTCAACGCATCCGCACCTACCGTCTCGCCGCGCCTGAGCGCCGCTATAATCGCGCGCGCATCCACTTAGGAATTGTCCATGAAGCTGGCATCAAACGCGCCGGGCAAAAGGTCTGCGACGGTCATACTTTTCTCGATTCCGTCGGTCGTAGCCAAGGTCACAACGACATCCCCAGCCGCAAATTCCGCAATCTTTTGGCGACATCCACCACAGGGTGGAACGGGTGCGGGGCACTCTGCGATAACGTAAACTTCCGCAATCTCGCGTTCGCCCGCTGCGCACATCGCCGCAATCGCCCCAGCCTCTGCACATGTGCCTTCAGGGTAGGCCACGTTTTCAACGTTGCAGCCTTGATAGACGGTACCCGACGCAGTGCGTATCGCAGCCCCAACTTTGAAGTTTGAATAAGGCGCATGGGCGTTTTTACGCACGTCGCGCGCTGCATCTTTGAGTGTCATTCAGGCTCTCCTACCCACGTTCTGAAAGCGCCCGGCAAGGAGACTTCCAGCAATTCCAAATCATTTGATACATCCGAATATCGCGTCAACATTGAGGGCGGTGTTACGAACGCATCCCCCGCTTTTAGGCGATGTGGATCACGATCCTCACCCTCTAGCGTCATGGTGCCATCCATCACAAATGTGAAATGGATATCGCTGTCATGTGCGGCCCACCCCGCCACGTCACCATTCGGGCGCACCACATGCACGCCTGCCACATCGCGTGTGTTTTTTGCGATCAACGTGTCGCGGCTTTTGAAGCCTTTGAGACGGAAGCCTTGCCACTCCGCCTCTTCCGCTTTGTGATGCACGAATTTCTGACCTTGGAATTCACGCTCGGGGTTCACGACGCCATTTGGCAGTTCCATCGCATGATCAATGGTTGTGACATGCTCCGCGGGTACACCAATTTCGATCACTTCGATATTATCAGAGGCAAACAGAACACGATGACGGATTTCAGGCGGTTGGATCACGCAATTACCTGCGTGCAGGCGGAAGGGTTCACCCTGATCCTCATAGACCAAATCAACCCAGCCACGGTAACAGAATATTAATTGAAAACCGACTGCATGGTAGTGAACCATGTCCGGTACAGGGCCCCCATCAGGAATGCGAATATGACTGGCAATGATCGAGCCGCCCAAACGATCCGGTATCAAATCGCGGTAATGCATGCCCGCGCGCCCGACGACCCAAGGGGCCTGATCCGCCAAGCGCCGCACCACGAAGGAATGTAAGGTCTGTGGCAACACCAAGGGTTCATGCATCGCGCAGATTTCAACCTGCGTTCCACCAGGAGAGATCTGTTCGCCGATCCCGCCTAACGCCTCAGGATCATCACAGCGCAAACGAAGGTGTACAGGCGCACGCGTGCTTTCCTGATCCAAACGCAGCGATACGCCATGCCCAGAAAACACAGCGACTTGTGGGTCATCAGCAGGATAAATCATGTCCATCTTGAGCCCAAGTGTTTTGGTGAAAAACCCGATGTCCGCACGAATATCTTGCGTTGGTGCGCAAATTTCAGCTTTGATGTCGCTCATGTCAGTCCCTCATTGGCGAGTCTCTTGCCACCCGCAGAGCCCAGAGTGTCAACGCATCCGCCTATTTGCAAGATATCAAGAAGACTGGATCAAACTCTCATAGTATTTTCCGCCGAAGCCAAGTAGTTTAGCATCAAACTAATCCATTGAAGACGTCACAAGGTGCCAACATGACTGACAGCAAAGCCGATCTCAAAAAAGAAGCGGAACAAGCAAAAGGAGCGGTTCGCAAGGCGGCACTTGATTATCATGAGTTCCCAAAGCCGGGAAAACTAGAAATCCGCGCGACCAAGCCTTTGGCCAACGGACGCGACCTAGCGCGCGCTTATTCCCCCGGCGTCGCAGAGGCCTGTATCGAGATCAGCAAAACGCCCTCGGATGCGTCGCGCTACACTGCACGCGGCAATTTGGTTGCTGTTATCACCAATGGCACAGCAGTTTTAGGCCTTGGCAATATCGGTGCACTCGCCTCAAAACCCGTAATGGAAGGCAAGGCCGTTCTATTCAAGCAGTTCGCAGGCATTGATTGTTTCGACATCGAAGTGAACGAAAAAGACCCTGAAAAGCTGGCTGATATCGTCTGCGCTTTGGAACCAACTTTCGGAGCGATCAACCTTGAAGACATCAAAGCGCCAGAATGCTTTATCGTTGAACAAATTTGCCGCGAACGGATGAACATCCCAGTTTTCCATGACGACCAACACGGCACCGCCATCGTTGTGGGGGCGGCTGCGACCAATGCTTTGCATGTTTCGGGTAAGAACTTTGAAGATATCAAGATCGTGTCTACGGGTGGCGGTGCGGCGGGGATTGCCTGCCTCAACATGCTGCTGAAATTGGGTGTGAAGCGCGAAAACGTATGGCTCTGCGATATTCATGGTCTGGTTTATGAGGGCCGCACAGAGGATATGAATCCGCAGAAAGCAGCCTTTGCGCAGAAAAGCGATCTACGTTCATTGGATGATGTGATTGACGGCGCGGACATGTTTCTTGGTCTCTCTGGCCCGAATGTTCTGAAGCCTGAGATGGTGTCAAAAATGACAGACAAGCCGATCATCTTCGCGCTGGCCAATCCGACCCCCGAAATCCAGCCAAGCGTCGCGCGAGAGGTGGCACCGGATGCAATAATTGCAACCGGGCGCAGCGATTTTCCAAACCAAGTCAACAATGTGCTGTGTTTCCCGTTCATTTTCCGCGGTGCCCTTGATGTGGGTGCAACAGAGATCAATGACGAAATGCAGCTGGCCTGCATCGCGGGCATCGCGGAGCTTGCGCGCGCGACCACCAGCGCTGAAGCGGCTGCTGCATATCAAGGCGAACAGCTGACATTCGGCGTCGATTATCTGATCCCAAAACCATTCGATCCACGCCTGTCGGCCGTGGTATCCTCCGCTGTGGCACGGGCCGCGATGGAAACGGGCGTCGCCACGAAACCAGTGGATGATCTGGACGCATATCGCGACACACTCAACGAATCTGTCTTTAAATCCGCGCTGTTGATGCGGCCCGTGTTTGAAGCCGCTGCAAAAGAAACCCGCCGTATTGTGTTCGCGGAAGGCGAAGATGAACGTGTTTTGCGCGCGTCCCAAGCGATCTTGGAAGAGACCACAGAAACCCCGATTCTCATTGGTCGCCCAGATGTGATCGCCGCGCGATGCGAGCGCGCTGGCCTGACGATCCGACCTGATCGGGACTTTAAAATCGTGAACCCGGAAAATGATCCACGTTACCGCGATTATTGGGGCACGTATCATTCGATCATGTCGCGCCAAGGTGTCTCGCCTGATATCGCGCGTGCGGTGATGCGCACGAATACAACCGCGATTGCAGCCGTCATGGTCCACCGCGAAGAGGCGGATAGTTTGATCTGCGGAACCTTTGGCGAATATCGATGGCATCTCAACTATGTGAAGCAAATTCTGGGGGATCAGACACATACGCCGCATGGTGCCTTGTCGATGATGGTTCTTGAAGATGGGCCTTTGTTTGTGGCCGACACCCATGTTTGGACTCAGCCTACACCAGAGCAAATCGCACAGATGGCGATTGGTGCTGCACGACACGCCCGCCGCTTTGGATTGACCCCGAAGGTCGCATTCTGTTCGCAATCGCAATTCGGCACGCAAGCGGAAGGTCCGGGCAAATGCATCCGCGAAGCCATAGCTCTGCTCGACGCGATGGACACAGATTTTGTCTATGAAGGCGAGATGAAGGTCGATGCGGCTCTTGATCCCGAGTTGCGCGACAGGCTTTTGCCGAATGGACGTCTGAACGGTGTTGCAAACATTTTGATTTTTGGCACTGGGGACGCGGCCTCCGCGACCCGCAATGTGCTTAAAATGAAAGCTGCCGCGCTAGAGGTCGGACCGCTGTTGATGGGCATGGGAAATCGCGCACATATTGTAACGCCGGGTGTAACAGCACGAGGGTTGTTGAACATGGGTGCCATTGCTGGGACGCCTGTATCGAACTACGGCTAAGGTTTGCATAAAGGGTTTGCAAATTTGCAAAACAGATCGCCAATTCGCTTGTTTTCGCTAAAGCGGTCAACTTTGCAAAAATCTGCAAGCACAGGGTCGCAAATATTGCGAATAAATCGCGTCAATCGGTCCTGCTGTACCCCTTGAGACTTGCCCAGCCCCCCATGCGCAGCCTAACTCTTTTGCAACGTGAGTGAAGGAGCATCCGAAATGGCCTATAAAGACGTCTACGCAAGCTGGCAAAATGATCCCGAAGCCTTTTGGCTGGACGCTGCAAAAGCCATTGACTGGGACGAAGCCCCGGTAAAAGCGCTGACGGATAAAGGCGAAGGACTGTATGAATGGTTTGCGGATGCCAAGGTCAACACATGCTACAACGCTGTTGATCGTCACGTCGAAAACGGTCGCGGAGATCAGGTGGCGATTATCCACGACAGTCCGATTACAGGATCAATCTCCAAGATCACATACCGCGAGTTACAAAACCGCGTCGCCTCTCTTGCGGGAGCGTTGCGTGCCAAAGGCGTCGAAAAGGGTGATCGCGTTATAATCTACATGCCGATGGTGCCCGAAGCGCTTGAGGCGATGCTCGCTTGTGCACGCATCGGCGCAATCCATTCTGTTGTGTTTGGCGGATTTGCCGCGAACGAACTGGCCGTGCGCATTGATGACGCGACCCCGAAGGCGATCATCGCCGCGTCTTGTGGACTGGAACCGGGCCGTGTCGTCAAATACAAACCCCTGCTTGATGGCGCGATCGAATTGGCAGACCACAAGCCAGAATTCAGCGTTATCCTGCAACGCGAGCAAGAGGTTGTAGACCTAGGCCCTCGCGACGTCGATTGGCAAGGGTTTCAAGAGGGTGTCGTGCCTGTAGATTGCTTGCCTGTAGAGGGCAATCACCCTGCCTATATCCTTTACACGTCTGGCACGACGGGCGCTCCGAAGGGTGTGGTGCGTCATACTGCGGGCCACTTAGTCGCACTGAATTGGACGATGAAGAACATCTACAATGTGGATCCGGGCGATGTGTTCTGGGCCGCCTCTGATGTGGGTTGGGTCGTCGGACACTCCTATATTTGCTACGCGCCGCTTGTGCATGGCAACACGACGATTGTGTTTGAAGGCAAGCCCGTGGGCACCCCCGACGCAGGCACTTTCTGGCGCGTGATCTCAGAGCATAACGTCAAAAGCTTCTTCACCGCACCAACGGCGTTTCGCGCTGTGAAACGTGAAGATCCTAAGGGCGAGTTCGTAAAGAAGTACGATTTTTCATGCTTGAATGTCGTTTACCTTGCGGGTGAGCGCGCGGACCCTGACACGATTGAGTGGGCGCAGACGCAGTTGAATGTTCCAGTAATTGACCACTGGTGGCAAACCGAGACAGGCTTTGCGATTGCCGCGAATCCGATGGGGATTGAGCATATGCCCGTGAAGCTTGGCAGCCCATCCGTGTCTATGCCTGGTTACGATGTGCAGGTTTTGGATGAAGGCGGACACCCCATGAAAGCCGGTGAGCTTGGCGCCATTGCGGTGAAATTGCCCTTGCCTCCTGGGACTTTGCCGACGCTTTGGAATGCGGAAGATCGGTTCCGCAAAAGCTATCTAACACAGTTTCCCGGCTATTATGAAACCGGCGATGCAGGGATGATTGATGAGGATGGTTATCTATATATCATGGCGCGCACGGATGATGTGATCAACGTGGCGGGTCATCGCCTGTCGACGGGCGGGATGGAAGAAGTGCTGGCGGCGCACCCTGATGTTGCGGAATGCGCAGTCATTGGTGTAACGGATCAGTTGAAAGGCCAGGTGCCTGTCGGGTTCTTGTGCTTGAACTCGGGTGCGGATCGTGAGGATGCAGAAGTTGTCGCGGAATGCGTGAAGCTTGTGCGCGAAAAGATTGGCCCTGTCGCGGCTTTCAAATTGGCAGTTGTCGTGGATCGTTTACCGAAAACGCGGTCGGGTAAGATCTTGCGCGGCACAATGGTCAAGATCGCCGATAGCGAAGCGTTCAAAGCGCCCGCGACGATTGAAGACCCTGCAATTTTGGATGAAATTAAGGCTGCGCTGCAATCGATCGGTTACGCCAAGTGACGTCACCTTCAGCGGGAACCGGTTTTGCGAGGGCAAAAGCCTCGCGGTGCTCCGAGCCTAAAGGCTTGGAGGTTTGAATTTAATGGGCAAGATGAAGCGTTAAACAAATTGCTCGCGGATCAGCCGTTCCTCGAGCCCATGGCCCGGATCAAAAAGAATGCGGTGCGCGATGCTGGGTTCAGATTGGATATCAACCCTAATCACGTTTTTGACAGAGCGTCCGTCCGCATCCGCCATCACGGGTCTTTTGTCCGGCTCAATCACCTCGAAACGTACTTTTGCGGCTTTTGGCACCAATGCACCCCGCCAGCGGCGCGGACGGAACGCCGCCATTGCGGTCAGCGCCAGAACATCTGAACCAATCGGCAAGATCGGGCCATGCGCAGAATAATTATAGGCTGTCGAACCCGCAGGCGTCGCCAACAGCGCGCCGTCGCAGACCAGCTCTTGCATTCTAAGGCGAGCATCAATGTAGATGCGCAGCTTGGCCGCTTGTGGGCCCGCGCGCAGCAGCGACACTTCGTTGATCGCCAACTGGCGGTGGATTTCGCCAGCGCGGTCTTCTGCGATCATTGACAACGGGTTGATCACCTCTTCTTCCGCGTCGGACAAGCGTTCTTGCAGATCGCTTTCACTGTATTCATTCATCAAAAAGCCGATGGTGCCGCGGTTCATCCCATAGACGGGCGCGGGCAGATCTTGTGTCGCGTGCAAAACCGAGAGCATGAAGCCATCACCGCCAAGCGCAACGATCACATCGGCTTGCGCTTGATCCACATTGCCATAACGCGTGACAAGTGCACCACGGGCTGATTGCGCCGTTGCTGTTTCGCTCGCCAAAAAGGCAATCTTAAGTGTCATTGAGCGTCCTACCTTGCGATGATCGGTCCGAGAGAAACACATGTCACTGCGAACCACCAGCCATGGCGTAGAATTAGACGCATGCGTCGTTTATACCGCTTGAGCTTGAATTTATTTCCTATACGGCTAGCTCAACGCTTGAATTTTAGTTCTCGGAGTCTCCTATGACCAACTCAAACACCCAGTTTTTCACGCAAAGCCTGTCTGATCGCGATCCTGAGATTTTTGGATCCATTACCTCCGAGCTCGGCCGTCAGCGCGACGAGATCGAGTTGATCGCTTCTGAGAACATCGTCTCGGCTGCCGTCATGGAAGCGCAAGGCTCTGTGATGACAAACAAATACGCGGAAGGCTATCCGGGCCGTCGTTATTATGGTGGGTGTCAGCATGTAGACATCGCCGAAAATCTCGCGATTGAGCGCGCGAAAGAGCTGTTTGGCTGCGGATTTGCGAATGTGCAGCCAAACTCTGGATCACAAGCGAACCAGGGTGTGTTCCAAGCACTTTTGCAGCCCGGTGACACGATCCTAGGTATGTCTTTGGACGCAGGAGGTCATCTCACACATGGTGCCGCGCCGAACCAGTCAGGCAAGTGGTTCAACGCCGTTCAGTACGGTGTGCGTAAAGAAGACAACCTTCTGGATTACGAACAGGTGGAAGCGCTCGCGAAAGAGCATCAGCCAAAAATGATCATCGCAGGTGGTTCCGCGATCCCACGTCAGATTGATTTCAAGCGCATGCGTGAAATTGCGGATATGGTTGGTGCCTATCTGCATGTGGACATGGCGCATTTCGCGGGTCTTGTGGCGGCGGGCGAGCACCCATCGCCCTTCCCCCATGCGCATGTTGCAACGACGACGACGCATAAAACCCTGCGCGGTCCACGCGGTGGAATGATCGTCACCAATGACGAGGCCCTGGCAAAGAAATTCAACTCTGCGATTTTCCCCGGCATTCAAGGTGGTCCCTTGATGCATGTGATTGCTGCAAAAGCAGTAGCATTTGGCGAGGCTCTGCGCCCTGAGTTCAAAGACTACATCAAGCAAGTCATCGTGAACGCACAAGCGTTGAGCGATCAGTTGATCAAGGGGGGTTTGGACACAGTCACACACGGCACTGACACGCATATAGTGCTGGTTGACCTACGCCCGAAAGGCGTGACGGGCAACATCGTCGACAAGGCCTTGGGCCGTGCGCACATCACATGCAACAAAAATGGCGTGCCGTTTGACCCTGAAAAGCCGACAGTGACGTCCGGTATTCGCCTTGGCTCTCCCGCTGGTACAACACGCGGGTTTGGTGAAGCAGAGTTCCGCCAGATCGCGGATTGGATCATCGAAGTCGTGGACGGCATCGCGGTGAACGGCGCGGATGGCAACACAGCGGTTGAAGCGAAGGTAAAGGGCGAAGTGGAAGCCATGTGCGCACGTTTCCCAATGTATCCGAACCTCTAAGATCTCAGGATAAGTAGCATAAAAATAGAGGGGTGCGTCGCTTGGCGTGCCCCTTTTTGTTTGCCAAACATCACGCCCCGCGATTGCCTACAAACCTGCCCCTGCGCCACTAAAGCGTGATGAGTGAAA
>ERZ1046740.1434-NODE-1434-length-16782-cov-4.671071_pt1 | contig 16782 bp, 13 predicted proteins | sample MGYA00383093_ERZ1046740 | MGnify/ENA primary metagenome ERZ1046740 (study PRJEB29581, sample SAMEA5548363) | metagenome | biome: marine; feature: coastal; material: water | depth 25 m | study: Short-term variability in the microbial, nano- and picoplankton... | reverse complement strand
GTACTTTCCTTGTAGGTATTTTTTGCTCCACGCGGCTCGGTATCTTCAGAGGCAACGGTTTCGTAGAGGGCATTGAGACCATAGGCGGCCAGCTGGGTGTGCAGCTTACCGGCATTGTCGCCACCTTTGTTTATACTGCGGTGGCCACCTGGATTATTCTCAAGCTGGTAGACATGATGGTTGGCCTGCGAGTAGACACCGACGAAGAAACCCAGGGTCTGGACCTTGTGCTACACGATGAGCGCGGCTACGACCTGTAAACCATGGACTGGCAGCACCGCCATGCCATCACCAACGCCGGGCACATGGTTCAGTTGGAGGCCTCTAACGAGGTCAACGACATTCTGCTGGACTATCGTGCTGATATTCAGGCGCAGCAATAATCTTCAATTGCCTCAACTGATAACCAGTTTTATATCCAGTTTGCGCAGCACGTTACACTCCTGCTCCAACTCGCTGTTGGTCAGAGGGTGGTCTTCCAGCCAGCCCTGGGGGAATTCCAGAGTCAGGGAGTTTTCCGAGGCCTGAATAATAAACTCCGGCAACTCTTCAAGAACTTCCACGTACTTAAAACGCGCTGCCAGGCGGATAATTGCCAGCAGTTTGCAGACTTTTGGTTTGTCCGTATCGGAAGTATCGGCAAATAATTCGCTCAGCAGCTTTCCCCGGTGACCCAGAGCTAAAATAGCCAGTTGTTCCTGCTCCTCCTGGGAAAATCCAGGCAGGTCAGCATTGCGCAACAGGTAGGCACTATGGCGGTTAAAATGTTTGTGAGAGATTGCCATGCCAATCTCATGGCAGCGTGCTGCCCAATGCAGTAGCTCCCAGTCGCTGCCTTGAAGATTCCAGGCCTTGCGGGTGGCCGTATACAAAATGCGGCAGCGGCGTTCGACAATATCTGCGGTGTCAGCATCTGCACTATAGCGTTGCATTAGCGCGTTGACTGTCCGTTCGCGCACGTCTTCATGACTGAGTCTGCCGACAAGGTCATAGATTAAACCTTCCCGCAGAGCGCCCTTGGAGGTGCGCATGTTCTCGATGCCGAGAATATCAAACAGGGCACTGGTGATGGCAACCCCGGCGACAATGACGTTGCGCCGGCTCTCCGTCAGCCCTTCCACTTTGATGTCGTCAAAACGTTCAAATCCAAGCAGCTCGCTTTCCAGTTTGGCCAGGCCTGGCCGGGTGATGCCTGCTTCGCTCCAGCCATTGAGGATGAGGATGGTTTCCACTGCCTGCAGGGTGCCGGAAGATCCCACGCACTCTTCCCAGTGATTGTTATAGTAGCGATACCGTATATGGGATGTTTCCAGCCTGGCCCTGTTGTAAGCTCTGCGATAATTATCCCGGGTGATATTGCCGCCTTCGAAGCAGTCCCCACCAAAAGATACACAGCCTACCTGCAAACTTTCCAGGCGCCGTGGTTCGAAGCGTTCGCCAATTATGAACTCGGTGCTGCCACCGCCTATATCAATTACAAGTCGCGATTGGGCATCATCTGCCAGACTATGAGCTACGCCCAGGTAAACCAGGCGTGCTTCCTCGCGGCCGTAGATAACATCGACTCGTGTACCAAGAATACGCCTGGCGGGGCGGGTAAATTCCTTGCGGTTCTTGGCCACACGCAGGGCATTTGTGCCCACTACGCGAATGCGTTCAGGCTCCACACTTTCCAGCAACTGCGCAAAACGGGTCAAGCATTCAAGACCCCTCTCGATGGCCTCGGCCGATAAGCATCCATCCTGCAGGCCTGCCCCCAACTGCACTTTCTCTGCCAGGGCTTCCACGGTGCGCATCTCGCCATGCTCGACTTTTGTGATGATCAGGTGGAAGGAGTTACTGCCGAGGTCAATGGCGGCCAGCAGGCTGCCATCGGGAAGGGGTTGTAGAAATTCGGATTCCAAGTTGCAGTGGTCTCGGGTGAAAACTATTGGCCTATGGTAATGTAATTAAGCTGAGGGTTCCCGAGATTTTTATTGTCAGGGTAATACCAGATGGGAGAAGTCCAGGCGCGCTCCTGAATCTGCCAGGGTAACTGCGGGTCCCTGCAACTGTCAGGCCTTTTTTCCTCAGCGAGTTCAAGGCAGGTGTAATGGCTCCAGCGGCAACTGGGGTTTTCCAGAACCCGGGCGTAGTAAACCGCTGACTGCGCAGGGTCAAACTCAGGGTCCTGCCAGGTGGTGCAAAGTTGTTCGAAGCCAGTGCCAGACACCGCGCAGGTTTGTGGATCTACGGCCGCACTGCCATTTGAATCACCCGCGATATCGTATACCGCCTGTTGGGTGCGGCCCTCGCTGTCTATCCAGCCCTTGATGATCTGGATGCGCTGCAGCAGGTTGCCACCGTCGCGGCCGTCCATGACGGCACTAGCGACAAAGTAGGGTGATTTGATTGACTGTTTAGCGGGTAAAAGTATCGACCCCATAGGCACGCCTTGTTCGTAGGCATCGGCGGGATAATCAGGTGACTGGCACAGGTTGGCGGAAATATTCCAGCCGGCGAAAAAACGCGGAGCAATACGTGGGCCGCTCGTGCCGAATGTCTCTCGGGCGCGCATGGCTTCAAACAGGGCCTGTCGGCTGTTTTCATGGGCGTAAACGCCGGCAACACCACCCGGGTTGTAGCGCACAGGCGAGCCCTGGGCGATATCGCCTGGTACATCCACTTTGCCCAGCAGGCGGTGCTGGATGTTTCTGTCTGTGCCATGGGAGCCGGGATGATTTTTTTCCAGCCCTGCCGAAGCCATGCCGTTATGAGTGTCGGTGGCGGCGACAATGCCCATTTCAAAGGGGTTTTCTCCCAGTTTCTGCCATTCCGCCAGCCCCGCGGTCAAGGCGTAGCGCACATAACTGTAACGGGAGGCGCACCCTTTGAGCAGCATTCCGCCACTGCCGATCTCTTCACCGCAATCGGAGATATCCTCTAGTGGGGGACGAAGTTTCTCGAAATCACAGAATTCATCTGCAGCACCGAAGACGCTGGCAATGCCATTGCGACACTCCGAATCCCCCTTTACCTGCAGGATTTCAGCCAGCGGTTCTACTTTCTTGCGCAGCGCAGCCAGCTGTTTTTGCTTGTTTTCTGGCCGTGGTTGATTGCTGAGGGGAAACCACATCCGCCCGCTGCTCCAGTTGCTGTTATGCGGAATCGCCAGCGCATCACATTGCGGGTTGCCGTCAATACAGGTAGTGGTCAGCCACTGCCACAGCAGCTCTGGTTCAGGCGCATCCTTGGCGCTTAAAGCCATTTGTGGAACCACCGCTGACTTGAACAGAACGTTGCGGTGCAGGTTGGAAGATTCCTCTGCCAGGGTGTATTCGTAACCGTGCAGCGTGGTGAAACGGCAGCCTGCGCTGCGATCCTGCCATGCTTCTGTTGCGCGCTGGTTTTCCCGCCAGACTTGTTCGGCCCGTTGTCGACAGCGACTGCCGTCTTTGCCACAAACTCTGGCGGACCGGTCCTGCCCGAAGATGGCATGGGTGACCAGACGCACCATGGGTTGCAGAGTGTCCTTTACTGGCAGGCGCAAATCACCACGAAACAAGCGGCACACCAGGGTGGAGTAGCCGGGATTGTCATCGCTGTAACAAAGGCGGTTTTCCCCCAGTGCCTCAGCGTGATCGGTTACCGCCATAAAATCCAGCGGTGCACTGATGGTGATTACAGGTGGCTCGTAGTCAGGCGGGTCTTCCCGTAAGGACAGGTGCAGGGGAGTGCCCTGGGCGAATCGATAGGCATCATCAACTGATGTGGTCCCTCCAAAGGCGGTGGCATCGTAGGAAGCGGAGGTGTGAACATGCAGGGCGCCAAACCATGCTTTTTTCTCGAGGTATTGTTCTTTGCAGGGCAGTATTGCAGGAAGGTTGTCATTTATTCGGGTTACTGCGATGTGATCCCACTGTCCGGCGGTGCCGTCGTTTTTTACCCGCTCGAATTCGTAGCGTAACCAGACTACGGTGCCAGCAGCTGCCAGAATGATCAGTAGTAACAACACTAAAGTTATTTTGAGTATTTTTTTAATGCAGATCTTCTATATAGCTAAAGGCTTTTTAATTGCTAAAGCTGGTGACCAGTATTGAAGCATGGGCAAAGTTTAGCTGTCCAGATTAATCCTGTACGACCACTCTTGGTGTGCGGGCAGGCATGCGGGTGGTGAGCTCATAGCCTATGGTACCAGCGTGGGTGGCCACTTCGCCTACAGGCAGGCCCTCTCCCCACAGGGTGACTTCGTCGCCAACTTGCACGTCTGGCAGGTCAGTGACGTCCACGGTAATCATATCCATTGAGACCCTGCCCGCCAGGGGCGCTCTCTGCCCTTTTACCAACACCGGCGTGCCGCTGGGGGCGAGGCGTGGGTAGCCGTCTCCGTAGCCAATGGTCACCGTGGCGATGCGCGAGGGCCTTTGCGCCACCCAACTGGCACCGTAGCCAACAGATTCATCCGGCGCGACATCCCGCAGGGAAATAATGCCTGAGGTGAGGGTCATTACAGGCTGCAGTCTGGCAGCATCGGGGTGGTCTACAGTGAAAGGTGAATTGCCGTAGAGCATATAGCCCGGGCGCACCCAGTCGAAATGGGAATCGGGCCAGCCTAGCAAGCCAGGAGAGTTGGCGGCACTTCTTGCTCCGGCCCAGTGTTCAGTTGTTTCTTCAAAGAGTGAGATTTGCTGTCTGGTGAGGGACGAGTTCAACTCATCAGCACTGGCGAAGTGGGTGTAACACACCGGCTCCTGGGCAAGCTGCTTGCAGGCACACAGGCGTTGGTAGAATTCCTCTGCCCTGGTTGCGGTAATACCCAGGCGGTGCATTCCTGTATCGATTTTCAACCAGCAATTTACAGTCTGTGGCAGCTGTGCCAGTTCCAACCACCGCAATTTTTGTTCATTATCAATAGTGACCCAAAAACCGTGCTGCGCTGCCGTAACCAGTTCCTGTGCTTCGAACACGCCTTCCAATAACAGGATGGGAGCTGTAATGCCGGCATCGCGCAACTCAATTGCCTCTTCAATACAGGCGACTGCCAGCGCATCTGCCTCGGTCTGCAAAACCCCGGCAATAGTGACTGCCCCATGGCCGTAGGCGTTGGCTTTTACCACTGCCATTACCTTTGAGTTCGGCGCCAGAGAGCGGGCCACACCGATATTGTGTCGCAGTGCTTGCAGGTTGAGCTTTGCCTTATTGGGTCGGGCCATCAGAAATCGAATTTATGCGCAGAATACAGTGTCTGGGCGGCTAGCCAGACGTCTCCGACATTGCCGTCACCTACTGGCTTGCCGTCAATTTCAATTACCGGGGCGATTTCCTTGCTGGAACTGGAAATCCACACCTCGTCAGCGCCTGCCAGTTCATTCAGGTTTACCACGCGTTCCTCCACGGGAATGTTGCCATCCCGGCGCAGAATTTCCAGCAGCATCAGGCGGGTAATGCCGGGCAGTTTCTGATGGTCCAGCAGGGGGGTGGCAACAATGCCATTTTTGATGACGTAGAGGTTACAAGCTGCAGCTTCTGTTAACTCACCGTCCTGGTTGTACAGTAATGTTTCGCTGTGCCCCTGGGCATGGCCGTCCTGGTAATGCATGACGTTACCCAGCAGGGCGGTAGACTTGATATTACAGCGCTTCCAGCGCAGATCTTCGGCGGTAGACACGGTGTAAGGTGTAGCGCCGTCCTTGGCCGGCACGGGTGCCGGGGGGATTTCGAAGGCAAAGGCATACACTGTGGGTTCAACACCCTCTGGGTAGGCGTGATGACGCTTGGTGTCTGCACCGCGACTGACGTGGAAATAAATGCCTAGATTGCCGCCCTCGTTACGTTCTATTAGCTCCGCGGCAATGCTGCGCCACTGGTCGTGGTCTACCCGCAGCTTGATCTCAATCGCATCCAGGCCGTCCTGCATGCGGTCCATATGAGGAGCGAAGCCTACCAGTTTGCCGTCGTAGGAGGGCACAACCTCGTAAATGCCATCGCCAAACAGGAATCCCCTGTCCATGGGCGATATCCGCGCCTCGTTCATGGGCATGTACTGGCCGTTCAAATACACCGTGCTCATCGTGTCACCTGTTTTCCAATGTCGTTAATAAATGTCCGTTAAAAATCCGCTCAGGATGCGCAGGTCCTGTATCACCCGCAACCCTTCCTCTGCTTCCAGCCCGTCCTCGGTTAGCGTGTTCTCCCTGGTTACACCGTCCACGCTGCCCCGGGCAGATAAATAATCGAGTATTTCTGCCGGTGAGATTTCTCCCAGTAGATCCCGGCCACTCCAGACCGCCAGTAGTGCGATCAGGCCGTAGGCGCCCCAGTTGGAGACATCGGCAACCAGTAGTTCATCGCAGGTCGTTACCGCTGCGGTAATATCCAGTGTGCCTATTGCCTCGCGGATATTCCCCATGCCAATTTCATTGCCGCCATCGCCTATGGCCAGGGTAGGGCAGGTGGCGAGATCCATGTAGGGATCGAAGTAGGCGCTGCCGGCGGAGATGTCTTCACCGCGCATATTGTAGTAGCAGCCATCGTCGCCCAGGCCCGGGCGCTCGATAGAAATGACAGCGCAAGGTTGTATTTGTTGCAGCTGCTCAGTGGCTTCCTGTTTTGCTGTGGCCAGATCGCGCGCGGTGAGCTTCAGAACCCGGTAGTCGTCTTCAAGGCAGTCAGCCAGTGGCGTGCCGCAGGCCAGTATGGGCCGGGCACCGAGTTTTTCCAGCGTGTCATACAGGGCGATTGCACCCACCGGACCATCAGTTTCGAAAGTCCCTGTGACGGGAAAGCCTGTGCCTATTAGCACGTTACCCTGCAGGCCTTTAAGAAAAGTTGCGGCGCGCAGGTAATAGCCCGGCTCCAGGGCAGCCTGTGCCACCTGCATATGGCGCAGGTTACGCTCTACCAGTTTGGACTCGATCGCCTGGCTTAATTGCAAATCATTCATACGCGTCTCTCCATCAGGGGCTGCCTGCGCATAAAGCTGTCAGCCAGGTGTAGGGCGTTATGGGCGCCATGAAGGCTAATGGGGGCAAAATGTACTGTACCACCCGGGCGTAACTGAGCGAGATGACCCGCATCCAGTGACAGGGCCGAACCAATCTTTGGGTAACCGCCAATGGTTTGCCTGTCGTTGAGCAGCACAATGGGCTGGCCGTCTGCGGGAACCTGTATGGCGCCGAAACAAATACCCTCTGAGAGAATACCCTCTATATCGCAGCTTATGGCAGGCCCCTCCAGTCGATAGCCCATACGATCACAGCGATCAGAAACAGTGTAGGCGTGGCTGAAAAATCGCCTTTGCTGCAGCCGGTTAAAACTATGCTGCTGATAACCGGGAATAACCCTGAGCGTGACCATATCCTGGTAGTGAGGACGGTGATCCGCGGGTAAATAGCAACGCTTGCGTTCCGTCACCTGTTTACAGGGCAGCAGGTTTCCCGGGGCGAGCTTTTCTCCGTTCAATCCACCAATGTTTTCTCTGGTGACGGTGGCGGTGCTGCCAAAGCTGGGCTCGATATTAAAACCGTCAGCCACGCCCAGGTAGGTGCGACAGCCCTGTTTGGCAAAATCCAGGGAAATGGTGTCGCCGGCGGCGACTGGTAAAACTTCCCACAGGGGTTGCTCTTTACCATTGATGGCCAGCGGCATTGTGGCCCCGGTCACGCAAATAAAGGTATCAAGCTGAGAGCGCAGTTGTAGCCCACCGAAGCTCGCTTCAATAACCGTGGTGCCCTCAGGGTTGCCCAGTAAGCGGTTGCAGTAGAAGAATGCCTCGGGATCCAGCGGACCACCGTTGGTCAGTCCTATGCGGTGCTTGCCCAGCCTGCCCCCATCCTGAATCAGGCTTAACAAACCCGGTTGCAAAACTTCCATGGTCATTACAGTTCCCCTCCCAGTGAGAGAAACTCATCCCGGCTTACAGGCTTGAAGCGCACTCTGTCGCCAACGGCAACAGGCATGGTGGGGGTAGCGTCCGGATCGAACATGCGGGTGGGGCAGCGGCCTATAAGGTTCCAACCTCCGGGAGATTGTGCGGGGTAAACCGCAGTTTGACGATCAGCAATGGCAACGGCTCCCCGTGGTACCTTCTGGCGCGGGGTGGTTAAACGCGGAGCGGCTATGCGTTCATCCACCTGGCCAAGGTAAGCAAAGCCTGGTGCAAAACCGATAGCGTAAACCCGGTATTCGCCGCTACTGTGAATGTCTATAACCTCATCACAGGACATTCCGGTGCTATTGGCCAGTGATTCCAGGTCTTCACCTACTTCCGGGTTGTAATACACTGGCAGTACAATTTCCTGTCCACCCTGGTTGCTGCCAGATTCCAGCGAAGCAACAGCACTGCGCACACGATGAGAAATACTGAGGTGGTCTGTCACCATCGCGTTGTAGATGATCAACAGGGATGCGTAAGAAGGGACCAGATCTATCAGGTCCTCACCAAGCGTTTTTTCTATAGCAGTGGTGGCAGCTTGCACGCGAGCAGATACCCTGGCACTGGTTTCAGTGCCAAAGTAGAGCATTAGTGCGTTCTCGCCAGCGAAATGCAGTTCCATCAGTCGCCGTTTACCAATGCCCGGATCTCACGGATTGCCTGCACACCTTCGATGTTGTCTCCATGGACGCACAGGGTGCCAGCTTCAAGGGGGAGTGTGTGGCCATTTACCGTGGTGACCGTGCCGCTTTCTTGCAACTGTTGTACTTGTTTGAGCATTAGATCCCGGGTGTGTACAGCACCAGGCTTGCGCCTTGAGAGCAGTTTGCCGTCGTCGTCGTAACAGCGGTCGGCAAAGGCTTCGAACTGAAGTGTGAGACCAAAGCCCTCTGCTTCATCCCGGTGACCGGCGGCTTCCGGTGTTGCCTGCAGCATCAGGTCCAGTGGACGGTGGTAGTCACCTATGGCTGCCATGATGGCAAGGCGTATTTCAGTGTTGGCCATCATGTCGTTATACAGTGCCCCATGAGGTTTTGCATAGGCCAGAACCAGGCCGTGGTTTTTTGCCATGCCATCCAGGGCTGCAATCTGGTAGTGCAGGCTGGCTGCGACTTCCTGGGCGCTCAGGTTCATGGAGCGGCGGCCAAATCCCACCAGGTCGGGGTAGGCGGGGTGGGCGCCAATGGTGACGCCGTGTTTGGCCGCCAGAACCAGGGTGTTTTCCATAGTGAGCGGATCACCACCGTGAAAACCACAGGCGATATTCGCCTGGTCAATATGGGGCATAACGTCGTGGTCCATACCCATTGTCCAGCTGCCGTAGCTTTCGCCGAGGTCGCAGTTTAATAGCATCTATTTAAGTACCTTTTACAGCACAGCCAATTGGCTGTTGCGCAAATCTGTTACCAGCATACAGCCCGGGCTGTGGGTGATCGCAAAGGGCGGCTTTGCCGCCTCTAGCGCTACCTGGGGCGTTACTCCACAGGCCCAGAATACTGGCAGTTCGTCTTTTCCAATGGTGACCGCATCTCCGTAGTCCGGTAGGTCCATATTGGATATTCCAATAAGACCAGGGTCACCCAGGTGGATTGGAGCACCGTGTACCGAGGGGAAGCGGGTGCATATCTGTACTGCCCTGATAGCGTCTGCGGCTTTGAAAGGCCGCATACTTACTACCGTTTTCCCTGCAAAGGGGCCAGCGGGGGTGCAGTCTATATTCGTGCGATACATCGGCACGTTCACACCCTCGGTGACGTTGCGTACCTCCAACCCATCTGCGAGCAGCGCTTCCTCGAAGGAGAAGGAGCACCCCAGGGCAAAAGTCACCAGGTCATCCCGCCACAGGTCGCTGATGTCTGTTACCTCATCAGTGAGTTCACCCTGCTGGAAAACACGGTAGCTTGGCACGTCACTGCGGATATCGATATCCCCCAATGGTGGTAACCCGCAGTCACCCGGGGCATTGGCGGCGGCTATCAGGGGGCAGGGCTTGGGGTTGAGTTGGCAAAAGCGCAGAAAGTCCCCGGCCCAGTCCGCCGGGAGGATGACGATATTACATTGCACGAAGCCCGGGGCATAGCCTGAGGTATTGCCGCCGTGGGTGCCGGCACGTATTGATGCACGCAGTGCCTGGGGTGAATCAGTGTCGCTCATGTAGATGTCCTGAAGATTTTAATTGTTTTTAAGTGAATCCGATTGTCACAGAGTTTGGCACAGATTGGGAAATCTGGATAATGGTCCCTCCTAATAGCAAAAGTGATACTTCATGCTCGATCAACTAATAGATGTACTGGCCCTGACCCCCTCTGGCGAGGATCGCTTTGTGGGGCAGAATATGCACCCCAATGGGTTCCGGGTTTATGGCGGCCAGGTACTGGCCCAGGCGGTAAGCGCCGCCCAGCTTACTGTGGAGCCCGACAGGGCGATTCACTCCCAGCATGCTTACTTTCTGCGGGAGGGCGATACCAGTCGCCCTATGATCTACGAGGTGGAGCGAGCGAGAGATGGCGGAAGCTTCAGTTCCCGCAGGGTGGTTGCCCGGCAGGACGACGCGCCAGTGCTTGTCAGTTCCATGTCGTTTCAGTCGCCCTCCCGCGGTGACGAGTTTCAGCCCGAAATGCCACAGGTGCCGGGCCCCCAGGGGCTTCCCTCTGAGAGAGAGCTGGCTATAGCCGGCGGGTTTTTCGATAAGGATTTTATGATTACCACCGGGGAAGACCTGGACGTAAGGTGTGTGGATCCTATTGACTGGGCCAACCCCCGCCCCCGCCGTTCTCCCCTGCAAGCCTGGGTAAAAACCGCGGGAAAGCTTCCTGACAATCAGCTATTGCACCGGGCAATGCTCGCTTATTACTCTGATCTGATATTGCTTGATGCCTGCCTGATACTGAATGGCCGGACTTACAACGCCAAAGATATGCAAATAGCCAGCCTTGATCACGCCCTGTGGTATCACGAGGATTTTCGCGCCGACCAATGGCTGTTGCATACAGTGGAGGCAGAGAGCGTATCCGGTGGCCGTGGGCTTGCCAGAGGACGTTTCTACACCCGGGAAGGGCGCCTCGTTGCCACCGCAATGCAGCAGGGATTGATGCGCTTTCGCTGACCGGTTGCGTTGCTGGGCAAGACCTTATACTGTCTGAGGACAAGTGTTTACACGACAGGAAGCCCCCATGCCACACCCCAGTATTACCGCTGAAACTTACCCCCATAAGCCAGCCATTATCATGGCAGACTCCAGGGAGATGGTGACTTATCAGCAGCTCGACGAGCGCTCCAACCAGGGCGCTCAGCTGTTTCGATCGCTGGGCCTGAAGGCCGGGGATCATATAGGCCTGATGATGGAAAACACCCGGCAGTTCCTGGAGATAGCTTGGGCCGCCCAGCGCAGTGGCATTATCTACACGCCTATCAGCACCCACCTGAAAAAAGATGAAACCGCCTACATTCTGCGAAACTGTGATGCCCGCCTGTTTATAGCCTCCCTGAAACTTGCGGAGGTGGCTGAGCAGGTTGTGCATGAGGTGAACGCAATAGAACACTTTCTTATGGTGGGCGGAATCAAGCCCGGATATGAATCCTGGGAGGAGAGCGTTGATCTGCAGCCCAATACTCCCATTGATGACCAGAGTAATGGTGTCCCCATGCTCTATTCTTCCGGCACCACCGGCCAGCCCAAAGGGATTTTCGTGCCGCCTATAGACTCTGATGTTAATGCAGCGCCCTTTGTGCTGGGACTGGGTGTCGCCTTCGGCTTTAGTGAGGAAACGGTCTATCTTTCCCCGGCCCCGCTGTATCACGCGGCGCCTCTGCACTACAACATTATGACGCTGTATCAGGGCGGCACCGTGGTGGTTATGGAAAAATTTGAACCTGAGCAGGCGTTGAAGCTGATCGAGGAATATCGTGTCACCCACAGTCAGTGGGTGCCTATTATGTTTATCCGCATGTTGAAGCTGCCACAGGAGGTGCGTGATGCCTACGATGTCAGTTCCATGCAGTTTGCCATCCACGCGGCAGCGCCCTGTCCGGTGGAAATCAAAGAGCAGATGATTGACTGGTGGGGCCCGGTTATCGTTGAGTACTATGCCGCCAGCGAAGGGGCGGGCATTACCATCATCGATTCAGAGAATTGGTTGACCCACCGTGGCTCAGTAGGCCAATCCCTTCTGGGGGAAGTGCATATTGTGGATGACGACGGTAATGAACTACCCGCCGGTGAAATCGGCACCATCTACTTTTCCGGTGATCACGCCAAGTTCAGTTATCACAACGAAGAGGCAAAAACCGCCGAGGCTTATAACGACAAGGGTTGGGCCACTACCGGCGATGTTGGCTACCTGGATGAGGAAGGCTACCTGTACCTCACCGATCGCAAGAACTTCATGATTATCAGCGGCGGCGTAAACATTTACCCGCAGGAGATCGAAAGCCTGTTAATCACCCATGGCAAGGTTGCAGATGTGGCCGTATTCGGTTTGCCCTGTGACGAATTCGGTGAGCAGGTAAAGGCTGTAGTGGAGCCCATGAATTGGGCCGATGCCACGGACGAAACGGCTATCGAAATTATGGAGTGGTTACGCGACCGCATCTCCCATATCAAGATGCCAAAATCCCTGGATTTTCACCCCAAGCTGCCGCGGATGGATAATGGCAAGTTGTATAAACGCCACCTGGTAGATGAGTATAAGGGCGCGACTCGATCTGACGACAAGCCTCAAGACTCTTGATCTATAGATCGGTTTAGCAATCGGCACCGGGCCGGGTAGACCCTGGCTCCATGTCGGCGGCCCTCCGGGCTGCCCTCAGGCGGTCGTGAGCCTTACGGCGCTTCGCTGTCTCCCTCCACTTCTTCGGCGCTCGACTTTTATATTACGCCAGGGTCTACCCGGCCCGGAGCCTTGTTTCGTTCTCGGGTGGAAGATTGGTTCTATTCAGCCTGTGCTAAGGGTGCTATAGAGAGTTTTGCCTTGGCAGTAAATGGCAAGTAAAACACTGGCACTACAAACAGTGTGAACAGTGTTCCTACCAACATTCCCGCAGTAATCATCAGGCCAATACTGAAACGACTGTTGGCGCCAGCGCCGGAGGCATTTAGCAGTGGCCAGACGCCCAGTACGGTGGCGAAGGTTGTCATCAGAATGGGGCGCAATCGTTGGGAGGCTGCCTGTAACACTGCTTCACGGCGATCCACGCCCTTCGCGGCGAGATTGTTGGAGAATTCCACTATGAGGATACCGTGTTTGCTGATAAGGCCAATCAGGGTCAGCAGGCCTACCTGGGTGTAAATGTTCAGGGTGGCAATACCAAGCGCTATTGGCACCATGGCGCCAAAGATAGACAGTGGCACGGTAACCAGCACTACAAGGGGATCGCGGAAACTGTTGAACTGGGCTGCCAGCACCAGAAAGATCAGAATCAGTGACAGGGTGAACAGGACGGGGAAGGAGGCGGTCTCCTGAATAAGGCGTCTTGAGCCACCGGTGTAACCGGGTTTGAATCCCAATGGCGCGATCTCTGCCAGTTTGTTCTCGAGAAACTCCAGGCCTGTGCCCAGGCTGTTAGGCGGCATCATAATGCCCTGGAGCGTGGTGCTGTTGAGCTGTTGGTATTGGCCCAGGTGATTGGGTTGTATGGTGGACTCCAGGGAGATCACTGCAGACATGGGTACTAATTCGCCGCTGGAGGTGCGCAGATAATACTTTTCCAGTTCTTCTTTGGTCAGGCGGAAGCCCTCCGCCGCCTGGGGAATAACTTTGTAACTTCTTCCCTGAAGAGTAAATCGATTGATTTCTGCTTCGCCCAGCATCACCGACAGGGTTTCGCCGATTTGTGCCATTGAAATACCCAGGCGGGCCGCTCGCTCTCGATCGATGTTGACGGTAATTTCCGGACGGTTATAGCGCAGGGTCTGTGTGATAAATGCAAACAGACCGGATTCGCGGGCAGCTGCCAGCAGTTCATCTCCCACTCGCAAAACCTCTTGATAATCAGAGGTAGAGGCGATGACGAAGCTCACGGGCAACCCTCCATCTGATCCCGGCAGGGGAGGCTCGCCAAAGGCGAACAGTTCCATGCCTGCAATACCAGACAGTTGTTCCTGCAACTCGGACTGAATCTCCGCAAGAGTTCGATCACGGTCGCCCCAGTCCACTAATTGAATGCCGCCAATGTTGGCGTCGGGACTGATGATTTGCCAGGAGTGGCTCGCCTCGGGAATACCTCTCCACAGACCCACCACCTGGCTGAGATAATGTTCCAGATAATCAATGTTTGCGTAGCGCGGCGCCTCTCCAGAGATATAGATGTGGCCACCGTCTTCATCCGGTGCCAGCTCCTCCTGGGCCAGCACATAAAGCACTGGCAGGCTGGCCAACAGGGCGGTTGCCAGCAGTAAAACAGCACCGCGGTTGTCCAGGCATGCTGCCAAAAGCTTGCGGTAGCGTTCCGTCAGAGATTCAAAGCTGTGGTCCAGCCATGTGGCGAAACGACCCTGCTGGGAATGATCTTTAAGCACCCGGGAGCACATCATAGGACTGAGGGTGAGTGCAACAATACCGGAAACCAGTACAGCCCCGGCAAGAGCCAGTGCGAATTCAGTGAACAGGGTACCGGTTAATCCGCCGATAAAGGCAATGGGGGCGTAGACTGCAGCCAGGGTCAGGGTCATGGCAACCACGGGCAGAGCCACTTCCCGGGCGCCGCTAAGGGCTGCCTCCATCGGAGATGCGCCGTCTTCGATATGACGATGTACATTTTCCACTACTACAATAGCGTCATCCACCACCAGGCCGATGGCGATTACCATGGCCAGCAGCGTCAGCAGGTTTAGTGAAAAACCCATGGCCAGAATCAGGAAGACCACGCCAATCAGTGACAGTGGGATTGCAACCAGGGGAATGAGCACAACACGGAATGAGCCCAGAAACAGAAAGATAACAAGGATTACAATCAGGGCTGCCTCTACCAGGGTAATAATCACCTCTTTAAGGGCCGCGTCGATGAAGATACTGCCATCCCAGTCCAGAAACAGGGACATATCTACCGGCAATGTCGCCTTAATTTGCGGCAGCACGTCGTGAACCCTGCGAGACACCTCCAGTGGGTTGGCATCCGGCGTGGGCGTGATCGACATGAAAACAGTTTCATGCCCGCTGGAGAAAGATTTCATCTGCTCGCTTTCAGCTGCCATTTCCACTCTGGCAACATCGCCAATGCGAATTCTTTCCTCTCCTGATTGCCGCACCACCAGGGCAGAAAATTCTTCCGGGGTCTGCATATCGGTGCGGGCATCTACAGTGGCCCGGACCATTGCTCCCTCGGTGGCTCCTGAGGTGGCAACGAAGTTTTCTCTTTCGATTGCACTGGCGATGTCGGCGGCGGTAACCCCATAAGCGGCCATACGCACCGGGTCAAGCCAGATGCGCATGGACAGGTAATGGCCTGCGATGCTCGCCTGGCCCACGCCCTCCAGGGTGGCTAATTCCGGTTGTACCGAGCGCATCAGGTAATCGGTGATCTGGAAAAGAGACATCTGGTCGCTGGTAAAGGCCAGGTACATTAACGCGGAATCGCCCCCAGGGTTGTTGGATACCACCGGATCTTCTATCTCGCGGGGAAGCTCTGACCTGGCCTCATTAATCTTGGCGATAACATCAGACTGTACGGCCAGGCTGTCTTCACCCAGGCGCACATGCACTTCGATGAGAGAGTGCCCTGGGTTGCTGGTAGCGGTCATGTACTCAACGCCGCGTGCGCCCGCTACCCTGATTTGCAAGGGGGTGGTAACAAAACCCTGCACCGATCTGGCGCTGGCGCCGGGGTATACGGTATTTATGTAGATAACACTCTCTTCCAGTTCAGGGAATTGCCTGACTGGAACCTGAAAGAGGGCGGTGCTGCCCAGCAATAGCAATAGTCCGCAGACTACCATTGCCAGCACAGGGCGCCGGATGAACAGGTCGGTGAATTTCACGGCCGCGCTGCTCGACTGTTCTCGAGCACAATCCGGGCTCCCTGGTAGAGTTTATTCTGGCCTGCCGTTACCACAGATGCGCCTTCGTTCAGGCCGCTGCTAATTGCCAGGCGTCCGTCCCGGGTACCACCGGTTGTCACGACTATCGGCTCCACAACTAATACATCATCGGCCTGCTTTTTAATCACGAATATAGTATTGCCGTGCAAAGAGTACGTAACAGCGGTTTCCGGAACAGTAACCACTTTAACCGGCTGGTTGAGATCGATGACCAGGCGGGCAAACATGCCCGGCAGCAGGCCGTCACTTTCGGCAATGGTGGCGCGCAGTAACAGGTTGCGGGTGCCTGGGTCAGCGCTTGAATCCATGGCTTGAAGTATTGCCTCGAAAGTGCGCTCTGGAAAGGCCGCTGTACTTAGTGAGATTTTCAGTCCCCTGTGAAGATTGGGGAAATTTTTCGCCGGCACGGCAAAATCCACCTCCAGTTCACTGAGGTCCTGCAGCGTAGTGAGGGAGGTACCTGGCTCTATATAGTCTCCAACCCGGGCCCTGATAATGCCTACGGTGCCATCGAAGGGCGCCTCTATGCGCTTGTTATCCAGGCGCGCTTCAGTTTCAGCCAGTTGAGCGATGGCACTGTCCAGGTCTGCCTTGGAGCGGTCGTATTGACTCTGGGGGATGGATTTCTGCTTTATCAGGCTGGCATCGCGCTTGTACAACTGCCGTGCCAGCTCAAGATTGGCTTGTTGCCGGCGTCGACTGGCGATCTCGACACTGTCGTTAAGCGTCAGTAGCGACTGCCCGGCACTGACCTGCACTCCGCATTTGACCTCGATCGCAATAATCTCGACGCTGGTTTCAGTGCTCCGCTGTACCCCCCGGCGTGCGCGAATCG
>ERZ1046740.1433-NODE-1433-length-16783-cov-6.344931_pt1 | contig 16783 bp, 32 predicted proteins | sample MGYA00383093_ERZ1046740 | MGnify/ENA primary metagenome ERZ1046740 (study PRJEB29581, sample SAMEA5548363) | metagenome | biome: marine; feature: coastal; material: water | depth 25 m | study: Short-term variability in the microbial, nano- and picoplankton... | reverse complement strand
AAAGTGAAGACTAAACATTTAATAAAGAAGGCTGACAAGAAGAAAGCGGCCAAGAAGACTCGCGCAATAAAGCGAGCAGATGCAGATAAGCTGGATGCGTTGCGCAAAGACTTTACGCGCAAGATAGAATATAGTCTGGGCCACATCATGCAGACCAACGCCAAAAATTGTGATGCTATTTCATTTTTGAAGGGTAAGATGAAGAAAATACGCCAAGCAATTTCAGAATAGACTTGACTCCTTCTCCTGTTTAATCTATACTTATCTCGGTTATGAAAACTAAAGACATACGAAACGGTTCGCTCTACTTCAACGTCCCAAAGAAGAGAGTCGAAAGGGTTATATCCAACCAGTTCAGCAACACACGGGTAGTGACTGAACATCACAAGCGCGAAGAAGGTTCCGTGCAAGCCAAGAGCCTACGTCTCGCAACAAGCGAAGAGGTAGAGAGCTACTTGGAAAGCAAGGAAAGCCTTTTGAAAAAGCTTGCTAAAAGCATGAAGCTTTTCTAGATCGAAAGAGTTTGCTTAAGAGGTTCAATACTGCAAAGTATTTTAATTACTCAGCAAATCTTACGGTTTAGAATCTTGAGAACGCCTGTTTTATATAGTTTATAAGTTTGTGAGCATGTAGAAGAGTCCACCTTCGATGAACAAATGAAACGACGTTTTCTCTCATAACTGCAACCCCTTGGCCAACGCCGAGGGGTTGTTTTTTTTATACCTAACCCATTGACGCTTAAGGACTTACGTCCGCCCCCTCCCCCCGCGCGTAAGTCCTTGTAGCGCAACGACTTAAGTTTTAATAAAGTGGGTTTTTCGGAAAGAACCGTGCCAATGTTGAGGATTTATAAAAGAAATTTTTTTAAGAAAGTGACAATAAAGGGGTTGACTTGATTCCAAAAATGTGAGATGATTAATGCGTCCTGAGGAAGGACTTGAAACAACTGTTATGAGAAAACCTAAAAATCCTACTACAAGTTCCAAGTACGACTACCAAGTCGTGCAGGAGCCTCTGTTCAGTCGTGGCGGCAAGCCTGTCATGATCGGGAAGTCTCCAGTAATGGGGAACTTTCGCACAGACAACAATGTCTGCTTGGGTACTTCCACTGAGAAGTACGAGATCGTCAACAATAGCAAAATTGTTGATTCAGTCGAAGACGCTTTATCCAAAAACGGTTTAAGCGGTTTCACTAGCCAGAAATTTGTTGCCCGTGACGGCGCACGTTTCTATGGGGTGTACGACTTCCCTACCGTTACTGGCAAGGTCGCCAACGGTGATGCGGTCGGTATGCGCTTGACCCTTAACAACTCATTCGATAGGAGTTGCGGGGTTTCATGGTCGATTGGGCTTCTACGCCAAATCTGCACCAACGGGATGACTGCTCTGGTCAACGACACGAGCGTCACTAAAAAGCACAGCTCCAAGCTGACGCTGGACTTCATCGGCAATTCTATCGCCGTTTGCAAGGAGAAGTTCGAGACCTCTCTCACCATGTTCAAGGGACTGCGCGAGCGCACGATCACTAAAGAGCAAGGTGTTCTGATTCTCGACAACCTCGCTATCAAGAAGGTGCTGGCTGAATCCATGCGGGACTCCATCCAGTTCATCTGGGAAAACGAGGCTTACCTTAATCAGGATAGGCTTGAGCAGCGCAGTGACAACCTGTACAACCTGTACAACGCCACCACGCAGCACCTGACCCATGAGGTTCAAGGTGATCGCTTCGAGTACGCCAACCGAGTCAGCAAGACGATGCTGGGGAACTTGGTCAAGGCCCAGAACTCCGCCAAGCGTTTTGGAGAGCTGACCACCAAAGCTCTTGTCAAGGAGAAAATAGAGACCACGCTAACGGTCTAGGGGAACACACCAAACCCCACCCGAAAGGGTGGGGTTTTTTTATGCCCAACACACCGACACTTGGCACGCCGGTTGCTACAACTCAATGTCGTAAGTCACTGTCGCACAAGGACTTAGCGCCGCGGGGGGGGGCGCGGCCGTAAGTCCTTGGTAGTCAACGACTTAGGCCACCTTTTCCACTTTTACAAAAACAGTGGGTTTATAATAACTGGTTCCAATTTTTTGATAATCTTCTTGGAATTCAATAATCGCCTCTTCTTTAAAATATGCTTTTATTGTTATTTTATCACCGTGATTGGTTTCAAAAACATAAGTATTTAGCAAATCTATTTTTGGTAGTTTCATTCTTTTACAGTTTTACAATTAAATTGTCCTTTGTTCTTTTGCCATCCGCTTTGAATGTTGTTTTTCTTTGCCCATTTTTCGTAGGCCGTATTGAACTCTTTTATAGCTCCGAGGTCGATACTATAAACATCATCAAAGGAATCCGCTTGCCGTGTGTGTTCTTGATTGTCGTTTATCATTTTATTTTTTTGAATATACCCCCGTTAGATTCATTTTTATTGTGAATCGTAGTCCGATCGAAAGCAGACAGGGCAACGGGATAAAAGTTTTCTGCTTTTATGCTCCCTAGTGTGTAGAAGTTATATCTTTTTGTTCTATCTATAAACGTCTCTGTTTTAATCTCTAGAAATTTTGATTCTGCTATATCTTTCGCAAAGGGCATCAACCCACCTTTTTTACCTTTGAAATCATCGCCAAACCCCGCTTGCATCGCTTCCAATAAACTGGCATTTTTCAATGACTCTTTCAATCTGTCCTTGTCAGTCCAAAAATACGCCACGAATGGCGCGGCTTCATCTTTCAACCAAAACAGTTCGCCGTCTGTCGCTTTATTATTCCAAAAATAGAAATATCTTCTTTCGACTTCTCTTTTTGTGTCGCCAACTATGCCGACTGCCCAGCTTGTTCCTTCCTTTTGGACTATAACTTTTGTCATTCAAATAATTTTTTGAAGGCCATCAGTAAAAACACCGTTACTCCGACCCAGAACCATGTATGCTCCACGGGTCAAACTTTAGCGGTTGCGCTGTACCCTGTAAAGCCTTTTTTTCTATTGGCTGAAAGAGCTTTGCTGGCTTCACTTCCCGCTGGCTGCGCTCCGTGAATCACAAGCGCGAAATCATCAGAACCCGAAATCGCCAGATCGTCGGTGTGGTCTATCTCCAAGCCAAGCGCGTCAGCCTCGTCCTTGTTGAAGAAAACCTTTGCGCTCTTGGTCATGGTCGCAGGAATTAAATTGTCATGCTTTCCACCACGCGAGCAGGTAAAAACAAAGTTTTTTGGCAGCGCACCCAATGCAGTCGCGTACTCCAGCAAAAACTTAATGCTTTTGGTATAGGAATAAAAAACCACGTTTGGGAAATAGCTTGCCGCTTTCATCCATGCGTTGAAATAGCTTTGGGAATAATAATCGCCGCCGATATGCACACGCAATGTCCCGCCACGCTTCAGGCCCGTGGCTTTTATGCTCTCCACAATTAACTGCGTTTTTTCGGCTGTGCTTTTCTTTTCTTTCAACAGATCGAAGTTACGCCAGCGCGATGCCCTTACTTTGGGAAACCTGTTCTCCATCCCTGCTGCATAGCAGCGAAAGGTAATCCCGTCAACTTCTGTCTGCTGATCGGTGAGCTTTCCCGTTGCCCTGTCTGCTTTAGTTAAGCAGTTTTTTGCGCCGGGGCAGGTGTGACCGCTCGGAAGGGAGAAATGATAAATGCCCTTGAGCTTTGCGTTTTCAAATGATATGTTCAGTAGTTCCATAACTGCAAAAAGTATAATTCAATCAATGATTCGAGTCAACCAAAAAAATGTTTTTTATGCAAATAATTTTTCCCATCCTTCGGGGCTTGTCCCGCTGCAAACAAACTCCCTGTCCTCTGCGCTTACAGTTTTAAGTGCGTCTTGTATCAACGCGCCTTGGTTTAAGTCCCAAAGTTCGCACCCCAATATTGTCACACTATAGGGCTTGCCGGTTACCCGACACGGGCCGGTAAATGTATAGGTGCCGTCGTTGTAGTTTTGGACGTAGCTGCAGTTGCTGTGTATGTAACGTGTCATAACGCCCCCGAGTATCTTGTAAAAAAGTCGCCACGTCAACCTAAAAAGATAAGTTTTTTCTGATATTTTTTTAAGAAAAGGCTTGACATCCGCGAAAAAGTATGATTTTAAAAGGTACCTAAGTCGTTGCAGCGCAAGGACTTACGCCGCGGGCGGGGGGCGCCGAGCTAAGTCCTTGATAGTCAGTGACTTACGTCATTGGAATGGGGCGATGACAAAATTATTGTTTTTTTATAAAAGTATAATTATTTATTTATGTAAATTTGTTAATCAGTTGATAGATTTACATGATTATTTAGTATTTAGGTATTTGTAATTCCTTATTTAGGGATTATTTATTTCTTATTTAGTACTTATTTAATTCCCTTTTATTTAGCAATTATTTATTTCCTTTTTATTTATAATTTTCTCTTTTGTAACTGCCTCTACCTTTTTTAGGTGGATGGACGCGCTCCCCCGTGTTCCAGAGGATACGCGCCCTAGGTTTGTCAAGACTTTTATGATGTAAAGATTTCTTTGCCTTCATCGGTCAACCTCCTTCCATTTTGAGTTACTTCAATGAGATTCAGCTTTTGTAGATACACTTCGATACCATTCTGGACAGCAGAACGAGTCATCTGCATTTTGGCAGACAAGTTATACAATCGCAGCATACCGTCACGTTTCAGCACCTCCAATAGCTTCATTTCTATCTTCGTCATACCAAAAGGAAGTATATCCAGCACCTTTTTAAGATTATGCCAATCTTTCACTCCAAAAAAATCATTGCCTTTAGCCTCGCAATAGCTGATGATATGCTTACTCATCTTTTGCGCTGCTCTTGCGTTACCGCGCAATGTCGGCGCGATACGACATAGAATACCCTTCTCAAACTTAATATGTTCAAGGTTCAAGTGGAGAATTTGGGCCAATTCTTCGTGTGTGTAGTCGATCAGATCAATCCTCTCCAACCTATCAATCAGAGCATGGAATAAATCTTGAGGCTCGGTAGTCGCAAAGATAAAACTTATCCTTTTGAAATCTATTGTAAAATTATATCCTTCATAGGAAAATTCATTCATATTCTCCTTATTGGGATTTAATATAGTCAATAATGCCATTGTTACGTCCTTGGGCAGTTCAGAACATTCATCAAACAATATAGTAATGTCGTTGTTGTTCATATAGACATTCATTATTTGCTCAACGAATTGACGCAAGTTCTTAATCGTAGCACAATTTAGCTCAAGGAATGCCTTGGGCTTGAGTGTGTCCGAATCCAGTAAGCATCTAGCAAAAGCCTTCGCCAGAAGCGTCTTACCCGTGCCTTTCGGCGCGGTAAGCAAGAGATGAGGGGCAACGAGAGTTTTCTCGTAACCCCTAATAAAGAATGCCATCTTTCGTTTCGCAGCATCCTGTCCGATAATGTTTGGGAATAATGTAGCAGCAGTAGTAGTCATAGCGGCGATATTATATAATTTAATCTTATCAGAAGTCAAGCACTAATTTACCAATTTTCTATTTGATGGCAAATTGTATCTTCCTTCTTTTCTTCTACTGGTTTTTCCAGTTGTGTTTCCTTGGCTTCGATTTGAGCATCTTCCTTGTCTACAACAAGTGATATATGGTTATTACCAGATACCAGTTTGTGCATATTCAGGAATTTCTTGCTCACCTCAATAACGGCATCCTCCTTAAAGAACTTACTTAATTCTCCTAGAGTTACCCCTGTATATGATGTGCTTCCTTTAGTTTTCATGTTATCCCTCAACGGGAAACTTAATAATAAAGGTTTTCTGGTCAGGAGTCAATGCAAAAAGTTAAAATAAATCAATATGCTTAAAAAGTGAGATTATTTGTAAAAAGTATCCATAAAATTTTATCTTATGTTTGAAAGTTATGAGTTTTTTACATGGTTATATTATTATTTTTTATCTATAATTTTTAATGTTTTGGCCGCTGGGTATTTAGACCAGACTCATTCCTAATTTGCGGTATTTAAGATATATTCATTCACAATTAACCCAGTATTTAAGAGTAATTCATTCATAATTTTTTTTTATGTTTACCCCTATGGAAAACCTGACCAAATATGCAAAAACATTAGTAAAAACGCAATTATAAGTTTTATAAATATCCCGCCGCTCCCCATATTTCTACCCTATTATTATATTTCCTATCATATTGGGCCGTATTTATACCACATTCATTCCTAATTTTCTTATATTTTATAACTATTCATTCCTAATTAGATAGGGTTAATACATTGGTATACAACAAAAAAAGAGTCCATTTTACTGAACTCTTTGCTATATTTATTAAAAATATAAATTAAACACTACCTATTTTTTACATCTTTACATCTTTGTTTGATTATCTTTGCTATTCTATAAAGGGATATGGTAGATGTTCTTTCTTCTTCTTATTCCTTCTACTTATGATTCCCCATACCATCCCAATAATTAACGATACTATTAAATACAATTTTTCCTTCTCCTTTTCGATCTTTTCTTATATCAAATAGCGTTGTCATAGGTTCGTTATTATATATAGTCATTCTTTGGGCCTCTATGCCCCTTGTGCGGACGTTTGGACGTTTTCTTGAGGTACGTCAGGGGTATCGTTAGGAACGATGCTCTTATCCTCGTTTTGAGAGAATACATTAGCAATGAACTGGATCTTATCTACAGCATTTGCACCTTGGTTTACCCACTTGTCGATCTCTGTTAAGAAATCGGTATGTTCACCGATTCCTACTGGACGATTAAACAAAGTCAGTAGGTTAGCTACCGACTCGTCTTGCTCTGCAACGTACCTTGAGTACGCTGCCCTATAATATGGATTATCTATTTCGTTCATGTTATCAATCTAATGTTACCATCTTTTTCTTTTGTGGCAGCAGTAAAGCCTGTCATTACTTCGTATATACGAGATGCCATTACATCATCAACTCCCTTTATGTTTAGCTCTATATAGCGGCGAATGTCCTTAATCTTCTTTGTTCTTATCTTTTTCGGCATATCTAATTACTTTCTTGGCTAACTCATCGCATTGCCTTTCATGTTTTTCGTCAACTAACTGACGCCTCCATTGTGGTAATTCTGCATACAGTTTTTTATATGCTAATTCGTACTTGTTTGCTAATTTATCTTTCATTTTTTACTACTTCCATGTTGTAAACACTAAATTCCTCATCTGCTTTGACTATAACATAATCATGGTATTCGGCGAACTCCTTTTGATATACTGACGCTTCCTCAAACGTCTTGAAGTTGGCATCTGGTACATCGGCATTTATGTCAATGACGTAATACTTGTGCTGATTCTCTCTTGGTAGGTCGAGTTTTAACGGTTCCCCAAACTTGGTAATAGTACAACCGCATAAAAATAAAAGTAATGCGGCGAAAAAAGTATTTTTTACAAATGCTGCCATAAAGCCCATGCTCCTGTTATTAGTACCGATAGGTATATTGCTATAGTGACAATAAAATTCCAATTTGGCATTGCTTTCACCATACCGTCTTTTATCGCTTTTCTGAAAATTCTTTCCGCTGATTCTTCGTCGCATCCAGTTTCCTCCTTTATCTTATCTAAAACTTCCTTCTTGTTCATCTTTTTATTCCGACAACCCAAACTTGAATAGGGTTATTGTTGCTGGCAAAAAAGCCTTCGTGCTGCATATAGTCTATCATTTTATCAACTCTGTTACCTTCTGGTTCTGGCTCATCTTCCCAAATGCGTACATGAACCTCCCAAACATTACTTAAATCATAAACGTATGCCGTCATGCCGTCAAATTTGAAGGCGTGATTCGGTTTTTCGTTTATGTCTTTCATGGGTCGTAAGAGTTTAAGTTCGTTTAAGTTTGTTAAATCTCCTAAATAATATGTATCTTTGTTATCTTCCTTGTCCATTTTTTAGTGCTGCTCTCCATATAAAACGTCCTCTATGTACCCCAAGGCGTAGGCCGCTTCTTCTGGAGTTGTGTCATGGGGCATCTCGCCGGTAAAGTGCCAAATAGTCTTGTCACTCCACTTCCGCGAACAATCTACTGGTACTTTTAACCATTGAGCAGTATAGTTACCCCATTGTCTAGTCACTCTTTTCCCCGCGAAGTACGCCGTGAATCTTTTGTTCTTTGCGCTAGTTACCCTTACCGTGATTGATTCGGCGGGAAAATCGCTTGTTTGTGATTTGGCAATAATTTTATTTTTATCAATTCTTGGATTGCTATTTACAACTCCATGTTTTTCCCAGTTTATCTTCGGGACTATTTTATCGTACAAGTCCCTGTCAATTTCTGTTTTAATCTGTCTCATGTTGTAGTGTATGTGTCTAGTTTTCAGTCCCATAATTTTTTAATGAGTGATGATGACGAAGTTATCTCCCCTACTCTCGTCTTTTCTTATTGATTTGCCGGTAAGAGTCTCGTAGAGACGAGACAAGGCGATCTTATCAGCTTTAACCATAGGGTTTAAGTCAGAAATCCTTTTCAGAATGTCCTGCTTTAAGTCGCTTATATACCGTGAAGATTCCATATTATTGTGATTGCGAGCCGCGATTGCTGGATTTTTGTCGGTAGCGAAAATGTTCACGCTTGTAAGACTACTCCATTTCGGGAGCAATGTCAACTGTTTTTACTTCTGAATATGCTCTATCCATTATCTCGGAGAGAGTGTCCTTGACGTATTGCCTTCCCCATCTAGTGGTGATGACCGTGTTTTGATGACCTTTTTCAATTGAGACAACTGTATCAAGATTGAACAGTATATCCTCGTTGCTATCCGCATTTGTTAATGTTACTAAATGTGCCATTTTCTATATAAAAATTTACCCTAGTTGCGTTTTTTCCTTCTGTTGTTTTGTGGTTAACGATAAATCCATCTGCTTTAAGCTGCTTGAGATAAAGCCTTGTGATCTCGTTGATGTTTTCCTTGGAGCAATCCCCTAGAAGCGAACATTCTCTCGCTACCGATTTTTGAATATCCCGAATCTTTACTGTTCTCGCTTTTCTTTTCGCTGCCCATAATTTTTGTTTTTCTGGATTTTTCCAATAAACCTTTCCCTTTTTTGAAATGAACCTCACTTTGTTTTTGGGTTATATATTGGTCTATTCTTTTGTCTATCAGTTTATATACGAGTGAGTTCTTCATTCGGGGTAAAATCTTAATTCCAACAACGTAGGGTTTCTTACATCTTCTTTACTCTTTCCTTCTATCCATCCTTGCGCGTCAATTAAAATAGAATCCGATTCAAAGGTTACTGCATGAATCTCAATCTGTAATACTTTCCTTGCAAGCGTGAGCGTATGAGTATAGAGATTATCAAAGTGTATATTCGCTTTCTTGTGTACGCTTTTGGCGCGAATCAATTTACCTTCCGAGGATGATACAACTTTTAGTCTGCCTGTCATTTCGTTTCGTCTAAATTGTTCCCGTAGTTTCTTAATATGGACTGAACAGGATCAGCTACGTTGATAGGGAACTTCGATCCTTCCATGAGAACCTCTGTATATGTCCCTACATATCCCGCCTTATCCTTTTGAGAGTTGCCGCCAATGTCTTTATATGCGGCTTCCTTGAAGCCTATGATCTTTTCTGTATTCAAAGCTATCGTGCCTTGAAAACCGTCTCTGTCTGGCGTTAGTGATAATGTGATGTACATATTTTTATTTTTTACGCTTTCTTGGTTATAGTTTTTACATTTATGGCAAGGTGATCGGGCTGTCTGACCCCATTGAAATTTGCGTAGGCCAATTTGGGTTGTATCTTTCTTGTAAGCTAACCCAAGCGTCAGTATAAACCTTTTTCCACTTGTTACGCATCTCGTCTGTCCAAGAGTTGTCTGCTTCTGGTCGCCAATCGAATTGTGGTCTTTCGTCCACAACTGCTGGATATTCTGGATGCACAATCCTTTGCGCTCGACTTGGAGAGCATTTGATATGCTTGTCATAAATCAACCAACGATGTATGCCGCTTTTATCCAACTCCCCTGTTTCCAGCCCCAAGTAAACTTGAGAATCCCACTTGCCCTCTATGATCTCGCCGCATACCTCACATTCAATGTCGGCATAGCGATTTAGTTTTGAATCTTCTTTATTCATGCTAATGAGTGAACAAACAACGGTGTAAAATCTCCAACGAAAGCACCGACTACATTAAACTGCATATACTCGTTTGCATCGGCCAAGCTCATGTCATCGTTATTTTTTAGAATGTCCATGCACTTATCGTAATCGTAAACAACTCTGTACGCGCAAGCATCGTACCCTATTATAGCATCATCGAAACCATCGGCAAATAAAGCCTCTTTGTTTACGTCTCCAATAAAGCTACGCTTACTGGAGCAGTCTACATAATGCGGATATTCCTTTTTTTCTGTCATCTCGCTAATAATATAATCTCATTCAAAGTTGTTAAAGCCACATACCATAGGGCAACAAGGACTGATAAACATAGGCAAACAATAATTCCTTTCCATCTCCTTTTCATCCCCCTCTTGGTTTTGTTACTGATGAAACTATATTACTTATGTTTGTCTTTGTGCATCTATCACATTCAAAGGTCATCAAATCTTGACCAAAAGAATCTTCCTCGATGCTCACGAAAGCAACTTCATCGCCAGCGTCCTTCCATTCAAGGCATTCTTCGCACCATACCCAATTTCTTAATTCTGGCTCATTCATGCTTCTGGTATATGCTCTATGCTTTTAATCTCCCATGAGGAAACGAGAGAACCTCGTTTGTCGCTAATCTTAACGTCAGCGCACATTGCTTTTTTACCTGCTTCCTCCGCTTCCAAAACATTCTCTGCATTGACTGTATAGGAAACATCATCACCATCTACTTTGAATTTTACTATGTATGTCATAATTCTTTTTCTTGAACAATTTCAACATTGTCAGTTTCACCGTAAATGTTTTCGTACATTTCAATTACTTCTTTGTCAGGAATGTTTTTCCAGCCAACGCAACCTTCCCAAAGGGTCGCAAGCAAATCTCTATCTACAAGCCCTTCCCACTCGCTTATGTGGAGGGTTTCACGCATGGCGGCAATATCTTCTTTTGGATATGTCATACCTCTAGTTTAGTGCTTGTTTCGTGTTTTTCTTTACTACTTCACCTTCATCATTTATCTCGCAGTTTGGATAAGATTCACAAAAATCTTTTGGACTTGAGAACTGTACCCATTCACCATCTACTTTGGCAATAAGCGAATCATCTCCACTCCAATCAGGATCATCTTCTTTATTGTCGTACCATATCATGCTTCTAATTCCTTTGTGTGTTTAGACTTTGACATTTTTTCAAATATAGCATCCATATTCGACGCTCTATCTTTTAGGAGTCCTGCTGCTTTCATCCTTTTGATCGTAACCCTAGCCTCCTTCAACTCCTGCTCTCTCGACCAAGACACTTTTCTTTTCTTTGCTCTCCGCACGGCATTGTCAATAGACTCCTTCATTCCTCCTTTTGTTGGATCAGAGTAAGACGAAAAACCAATTTTTATGGGGAGTGAATTTACTTTTTTACAACCACTTGCCCATTCTAGCGAGGGATACTTTCGTCCTTTTTTCAAAGGACTGTCAGCGATCTTGAGATTCCCTTTAGATTCCTCGATAACTCTTTCGATGGTTTGTTTGTCGAGGAGACGATTGTTCGTGGAAAGAGGTTGGAAGTTGGAACCGTAAACGCATTCGTTCCAGTTATCATCGACGGTCACATAGTTGTGAGTTTCTTTTCCTATAAAGATTTTACCGATTCCTCCTTTTCTTCGGCCATCGTTCCGCAAATCTTGAAACCACTTTGCTGCAATGACAACTGCTTGTGAGCGTCCCTTACAAGTAACCAACCTCTCCCATACGAACTCTCCATCTATGTTTCTGGTTGTGGCAGTCTTGGGGGAAGGATAAGGTGAATCTAATCTAATTTGAATAGAGTAAGTCCTGACTCTGTTTGTTGATAACGCTTCGCTTTCTGAAATGGGCGAGCTTGGTAGTTCAATATGTCTTGCTGTATGCTTCATGCTTTGTTTTTTATTCTAAAAATTATTTTTTTTGCTCTGTCTAAATGTTTTTGATCAGCGTCCTTTTTTGTTAAATGATAACCGTGACAATTAGGGCATCTATAGTGCCTTAAAAATTCTCCACTTCTATTAAAACCGCGCACAAGTTCATTCGATGCTTCCTCTACTGAATCATATCTATTCTTGTCAAAGCAACCTTTTTGCAATGTCCAGCGTTGATGGAATGAGTAGCTCATAAAAAATCTCCATCGAAATGAATTATAGTTTCAGAATCTATGGAAGTCGATTCACAAGGAGCATGGGCAAATTGCTGATATAACCAATGTCCATCAAAATGGTGATAGTATTCGCCATCTATCTTAACATAGTAGTCCCATTCTTTACCGTTAGGTTTTGTGTAACAGTCGCTACCGTCAAATCCTCGTTCATAATGATATCCTTCTTTGGTAATTTTCTCTAAAGGTGTAGACTCAACTTCGCAGACTACTCCATCTTCGTTCTCAATCTTTAGGCTCATGCTTCTAATACCTTGCTCCAATAGCGTGAGTTTTTACGGTTCTGGTTCTTGTCCCAATACAAGCATCGCGCCATGTACGGTGCAACGCCTCGCTGCTCGCTTCGCTCAAGCCAATCCGCTTCAATGGTGTTATATAGTTTTGCGTTTTTGGTTTGATTCAATCCATAAATTTGAAACAAATGAGTATCCATGCAGACAACCTTCGCCTCTGTAGGATAAAGCATTTCTATTGCGAAGGAAGTTTTCGCCTTACCCAAACCAAGAATCTTCTTGGCAAGCCTATCGCGCCACTCACTCCATCCTTCACCAGAATTGCGAGCGATAAAGTCACTAGGAGAGTCCCAAAAAGTATCATTGAAAAGACCGATATAATTAGTTCGATTGTTCTGCATCCCAACCCTCGTTTTTTCAATCCGCTTGAATAGATTGTCCGAATCGTAATTCCAGAGTTCAAGTTGCTCTCCTTTTTCGAGCGTCCAGTTTGTGAATTGTTTGATTGCATTGTATCCTTTACAGTTGTTTTTCCAGCTTGTGTGAACTGACATGAAGGCAAACAAATATCTTCTGAAAGCGGCGTTGTCTGATTGAGGTTTCAGTTCCCCCCAATAATCATTGTAAGATTCTATATCCTTATCTCTGATCGAATCAAAAAATGTCTCAACTTTTGTAGTAATCATAAAATTATTTTTTCTAGTTTTCAGTTTAGTGTTTTTACAAGTAGTAGAAACTTGACAGAGACTTACATTAAGAAACAACAACGAAAACTTAAATGCTCTGACAAGTCACTATGACTACTACGCTACTTTTTAGCGAAACGTCCTTGAGCGTCCCTATTAGAGTTGCTCTTGGAATACTTCACCAAATCATTCTTTGCGGCTATATATCCCGCATCGTAACTCGCTTGATCGAAGTCATCCTCGGAATCATCCTCGTAATAATCTTCGTAATCACCGTACTCGTCGCACATTGGTTCTTCTAGTTTCTTCTCGAAATGAGAAACAACCTTGTACTTTGCCGTGCGTAATTTTTGCTGGTCGCAATCCAGAGGTACGCTAACAACATCAGATGGGTCAATTTCGACAACCATTAAGTGTCCTCCATTGCCGTAGTGCCGTGCGTAGTCCAATGAGCCAGCATGGAAACCGTAGGAGCATCCAATGTTCGCATCGTCGCAAACATTTCTACGAGACATTTCATTTTCATCCCCAACCTTGTTAGAGAATTTGCCAGAATGCCAATCAGTATAATCGGAACGTACTCCCTTGTACGCGAGGAAATTACCGTCAGGAGTCAGAGGCATCGCTTTATGCTCTAGGAAAGCGTATAACTCGTTTACTGCTCTGCGAGATGGGTTGTCCATCAACTTATCTAAAAACCTCACCAGAGGCTTGTAAGGGAGTCCCTGACGCATGAAGTCAAGGATTCGACCAACAACATGATTGTGAATCACTTCGTTGCCGTAGCGCACTTCTCCATCGGAAACCGAAATGTTCCCCTCTGCGAACTTTTCGACTGCCATTGGAGTGTCGAACAAGTTAGGCAATTCGTCATACTTTTCTTGCGAAAGCAACTTCTTTGCCTCGTTGAACGATGGGTTTGAATTTTCCATCGTGAGTGCCTTTCCATCAACTACGATGGTCAGGGAGTTGTCTGTTAATATATATGGTATCATAAGCGTGTAATCTAACCTTTTTTTATACTATGCGTTTTCTGTTTTCTTGTCAAGAGGTTTTATCTCTTTACAAAGTTTTGTTTCTGCGACTTCAAAGATGTTCTTTATCTTTTTTTTAGCGTTATATGTTGCTTCAACTAAAGTAACATAAGTCAAAGTAGATTTGGTAGCATCGTCATTGTTTCTCCAACCGTAATGGTTGCTGTCCATAAAGTTTAGCATAGGGTATCTTTCCATCCATTCTTTTGTCATCACATTAAGATCGTGAGTAGGTTCAAAACCGTCGAGAATGTCCCTCGTATTAAGCCCTTCCCATTCCTTCTCGTCTCGCTGATAGCGAATACGATTATAGTTGTCATCGCCTTTGCCAAACCTTTTGAAAGTATCGCGAAAAATTATTAGTTCTTTGTTTTCTTCCTCAAGCATCGAATTATAGCAATTGAGATAATCTTTTGCCAATGACGGTGATAGCTCACCAAGGAATTCGTCATTTCTGTCATTCATCTCCAATAACGCTTCGTTATACTCATCGTAACGATTACACAACTGCTGGTGATGCTCCGCTTAAACTTTTTCAAAGAGTTTCTGTCCTATGCCGTTGCTTTCACTGCGTTTGAGAAATCATTCTTTTGCCCAATCTTCAAAGTAAACCCACTTGGAATTTTTATCTTCGATAGCGTTGACATTCTTTACGGTGTTTTTTAAGGCGTAAATTTCTGGAACGTCAATGCCGCAAGCCTCCAAGCACTTTACTTTATCTACGAGATAGTGAGGATGCTTTTCCTCATTTTCGTTTTTGCCCCAAAAGAATTTGCTGACTGTAACGTAAACCCCTCCTGCATCCAAATCTACTTCGTTCGACTCAAAGAAGTCGCTTCGACAAGAGTGGTAGCTTCCATAGGAACTCGTCTTATCCAGAGAGAAAACCTTGGTGCTATGTTTTGAGTTTTTAGTAGTGGTAGTACCTCCCGATACTGTAGAGTTGCTTGGATAAATATCTCGCAGTATAACCTTGTCGTAAGAAGTTAATTTCTTCACGGGAAAATCGAAATGCGTTTCTGATAAAAATTCTTTTTTCGCTTTCGACGAATGAAAATTTACAAGATATACAGACTCGTAAACTGGTTCATCTTTATGAGTTTCATCCCGCTTATCATATTGTTCTAGTAATGGCGCGATACGGTTAAGCCTACCATGATGCGTAGGGGCATCGTCAATAATTACTAAAGTCTTTTCTTGAACGTAAATCTTTTGAGAATCATCACCTCTCACACGTTTCTTGCTGGAATAATGGTTGGGTTTACGGAATAACTTTAGCTCAATATCAGAGTCTTTCCACTTCTGCTTATCAAAAAAGCCACTTGTAACACTTATATTGTTCCATTTAATTCCCTTGGTTTCAACCAGTTTTTTAATCTTCTGACCAAATCCCCCATGTGCAAAAGCCTCATTGTATAGTGACTTCACTTCCCATAAAGTCTTACATTCTTTGAACTTATCCCCAATAACATCGGGTAACTGTTTAGTTACGGATTCCAGTTTTTCAAGTATGACGTTTCTAGTTTTGTCAGTATATTGCAACGCCTCTCGACTCGCAGAGATTTCTAAATCGCCAATCCCGAAATCAATTACAATTCCCGCCGAGATCATATCTGCCCGATAGTCTTGCCAGTTTAAGTTTAATGCGTCCGAGTCCAAAGGGTAAGCAATGTTTCCCATAATCGCAAAAGAGTCGCCTTTAACCAGTTTCCAGTTGTCTTTTTGGATAACAACTTCTGACTGTTTCAAATCTTCTGCCAACTGATCTCCGCTCACTCCGCGAACATTTGGAACAACCTTAAAATGTTTGAACAAACGAGTTGCTTTTGTGTAAAACTCTCCAAAATCATCAGATTTTACTGGAATGACAATCTCGATACCGTTTTCTTCCTTGGTATCTTCGCTGCCCATTTTAGAGATTTGCCCTACATCTGATGGATCAATGAAAGCGTTATAGGTTGTTTTCGTTCCCTTAACGTATGAGTTGATTACGAAGTTATCTCCATAAGCAAACGCCGATTTACAACCCAATCCTAATTGACCAATTTGCTCGTTTGTGCCGCGCTTGGTTGACTCACCGTACATTGCGTAAATGTTAGCGATCTCATCTTCTGTTAAACCGCGCCCAAAATCCCTTACCTTAAATTCGGGAGTTAGCAGACTTGGCAGAGTCACTTTAATAGGAACATCTGCCTTGCCCATTTCTGTATGAGCATCCACGGCATTGCATGAGTATTCCCGAATGACTGCCAGAACCTTATCTGAATAGAGTTGGTTTCGCAGGACATTAAAGATATGGGACAAGCCCGATTCTTTGATTCCGAATTGAAACGATTTGAAATCGTCGGACTGTTTTAATGTTGTTTGTTTTGGCGTAGTAATCATAACCTGCAAACAGTCTAATTTAATTCTGGAGCAATGTCAACCCCTTTTCTAAAAAATTTATCAGTTAATTTTTATAGATAAAAAAACCCCCACTTTCGCAGGGGTCTTTCTTGCTGAATACTTAAAGCATCTCAAGTATACTGAATGCCGGAAGCAAGTTTTAGTTAAATCATGTTTGCTGAACAATTG
>ERZ1046740.1430-NODE-1430-length-16801-cov-22.924460_pt1 | contig 16801 bp, 15 predicted proteins | sample MGYA00383093_ERZ1046740 | MGnify/ENA primary metagenome ERZ1046740 (study PRJEB29581, sample SAMEA5548363) | metagenome | biome: marine; feature: coastal; material: water | depth 25 m | study: Short-term variability in the microbial, nano- and picoplankton... | reverse complement strand
CATCGGTGAATTTGGCTTTGGCAATAAACCGATGCTGCGTTGAAGGCAGCGGCAGATACACATGAGGTAGTTTTGCGAACTCAAGCTCTCCGCTTTGTTTCAGCGCATATTTCAAAAGACTCGGTCCATAAGTGGTAAACTTTTTGTTCGGTTATATGAATCGGTTTCCCTTCGCGTTTCGAAGTATTCAAAGCAATTCGCACGCTTCGTCTAACCCACGGCGGAACTGGGTAGCGATCTTCGACAAACTCCATCATGTAGTCGAGCGCAGGGCTGTTTTTAGGCAGCCGCAAAACTGAATTCGCCAAGTTACTGTCGTCAAAATATGAAATGATATGGCGTTCCTCGGCGTCAAACGGCTTGAGGCATAGCTGGTCCGTATCGACCCAAATCATATCAGTCTTATTCATCAGGTTCAGACGAAATATATCCGCGTGCATCACGGGTGACCCATTGCGATGGATCAGGATGTCGTCGTCGGCGTATATCTCTCGGGCGTCTGCCGTTTTTATCCCGTCAGGCACGTTCTCAAGTGGGAAATAGTGAAACAACGTTACCTCGTAGCCATGCTTCACGTAGGACAACATGCAAACTTGATCGAGCAGCGACAGTGGCCCTCCGATCCAAAGGCTGGCGACTCCGCGGTTATCCATTTTCTAGCCCAGCCATAAACGCCTCTAGCCGCTTCAATCCCTCGCGAATGTCATCCGTGCTTCGCGCATAGCTGAACCGCAATGTCCCCCCGCCGCGTACTTTGTCGAAATCCAGTCCTGGTGTAACAGCGACCCCGGCTTCATCGAGAATGCGCTTACAGAACCCAAGTGAGTCCGAGGTGATATGGCTTACATCAGCATAGACATAAAACGCCCCGTCCGGAGGGGCTATGCGATCAAACCCTGCCTTGGGCAGGCCCTCAAGCATCAGGCGACGGTTCTCGGTGTAGACATCCAAATTGGCCTGCAGTTCGTCCTCACAATCCAATGCAGCCAATGCAGCAACCTGACTGGCGTGGGGCGGGCAAATAAACATATTCTGCGCGAGACGCTCAATGCGGCGCACGTGATCTGGTGGCACAACCATCCAGCCGATCCGCCAACCCGTCATCGAGAAATATTTTGAGAACGAGTTGATCACATAGACATCGTCGGAGATCTCTAATGCGGTGACCGCTTTGGCTTCATATTCGATGCCGTGGTAGATCTCGTCAGATATGAACGATGTTCCAGCGGCGTGACACGCGTCAATCAAGGCCTTCAGCTCATCATACCCGAGCATCGTTCCAGAAGGGTTGGCCGGTGAGGCCACCATCAACCCATCCAGATCTAGACCAGCCACATCGCTCGGCGTTGGCTGAAAGCGGGCGTGTTCACCGGTTTGGATACCAACGGTCTCCATTCCCAAGGCGTGCAAGATCTGGCGGTAACTTGGATAGCCCGGCTCGCCGATGCCAACGCGGGCACCGCCGTCAAACAACGCGGAAAAGGCCAACAAAAATGCCCCAGAGGACCCAGAAGTCACCACAATCCGCTCAGGCGAAACCTCAACGCCGTACCATTCTTGATAAAGTTGCGCGATACGTGCGCGCAGCTCAGGGATACCCAAAGCCACCGTGTACCCCAGCGCATTGGTTTCCATCGCCGCAGACAATGCATTGCGTGCGTCAACTGGCGCAGCGGTACTTGGCTGGCCCACTTCCATGTGAATGATGTGACGACCTTCAGCCTCAGCAGCACGGGCAGCCTCCATGACGTCCATCACGATGAAGGCATCAACGTCACTTCTGCTTGAGTTCCTCATACCGCCCTCTTATTCATTCTCTAATTGCTTTTTCCACTCTGTGTTCGGCGGGTCAATGCCAGTCTTTGCCAGCCACGATTTCAGGCGGAAAACCTTTTGAATCACGGCCTTGCCATTTCGCAACGCCAAAGACCGGAGCCGCTATGAAGCGCATAATGAAATTCTTTGCCGTGCTGGCCTTGCTTGCCTCGCCTGTTCACGCCTTTGACATCGACAACATGACCGATGAAGAAGCCGCTTCATTCGGTGATGCGGTTCGCAGTTATCTTCTTGCGAACCCTGAATTGATCATTGAGGTCATTCAGGTTTTGGAGCAACAACGCCAAGTTGAAGAAGTGCAATCCGACCGGGATATGGTGCAGTCCTATTCTGATGACCTGTTTGATGACGGCTTCTCGCATGTTGCAGGAAATCCCGATGGCTCAATAGATATCGTCGAATTTGTAGACTACCGCTGTGGATATTGCCGCAAAGCCCATCCAGAGGTTAAAGAAATCATTGAAGAGAACGACCAAGTAAGATTGGTCTACAAAGAATATCCGATCTTGGGCGAGGAATCCGTGATTGCATCCCGTTTCGCAATTGCCACGCGTATGTTGTTTGGCGGCGAAAGCTATGAGGCCATGCAAGATGCGTTGATGGCCTTTCGTGGCAGCCTCAATGAAGTTAATCTGCGCCGACTGGCCAATGCCTTGGATCTCGACGGCGATGCGATCTTGGCTGAGATGACGTCCGATGCGGTATCAGATGAGATTAACACCAACCGTGGCTTGGGCAACCAAATGGCAATCACTGGTACGCCAACGTTTGTCTTGGAGACCGCAATGCTGAGGGGTTACGTGCCTAAAGCGCAGTTCGTTCAGTTGATCGATGAAATGAGTGGCGAATAACGATCTATGTCGGGCGAGACTGATCTAGACGTATTGCTAGGCTCGATGACGGCCAACTTGGTTGAGGGCGTTTTCGTCTTCGCCACGCTGGAAAACCGTTCTGTGCCGGATGGTCTGGTGGTCCGCATGGTCTTTCAAGAAGCTGAAGGCACCACTTTGATCCTTTTACAATCCGAGGCTGACAAGTTTGGCCTCGGGTATGAGTTTCCCTGCCGGATGATCACACTCAACATACATTCCGCGCTAGAAGCAGTTGGATTTATCGCCCGCATTGCCACCGAGCTTGCAAAAGAAGGTATGGGTGTGAACCCTGTGGCAGGCTTTTATCACGATCATCTTTATGTGCCTGTGGGCCGTGAAGAGGACGCGCTAAAAGTCATCGCAAAACTCGCCGCTTCGTCGGTTTAGGTCCTATAGATTTTTCTAAGCATTTTAGGTTTCTCGGTCTAACCTTGCCCTAAGCTAGGAGAATCTCAGAATGATCGATGCATTTGAACCCTGCGAAGGCGGCTGTACCTGTGGTCACGTACGTTACCGCGTGACATCCGACCCGTTAATTGTTCACGCCTGTCATTGCCGGTGGTGCCAGCGCCAATCCGGTACGGCTTTTGCAACCAACGCCCTCATTGAAACGGATAGGGTCGAACTGATCCAAGGCGACGTTGAGGAAATGATGATCAACTCGCCCAGTGGTAATGGTCAGCTTATGGCGCGCTGTCCCAAGTGCCGTGTAACGGTTTGGACCCACTATTACTTCGGGGGACTGCGCGACTATATCCGGTTTTTCAAAGTGGGTACGCTCGATGACCCAGATCGCTATCCACCTGATGTCCACATCTTTACTTCAACCAAACAGCCTTGGGTCATCATCCCACCCGAGCATAAATGTGTCGAGGAATACTACGTGACGCGCGAAACGTGGTCCAAGGACAGTTTGACGCGCTCAGAAGCCATTATAGAGGCCGCAAAGGCCAGCGGCGACTACGAATAAGCCCTATACAATCAGTTAAAACCAGCTTACACGGCCCCCTTTCCTGCATTTTAAACCGCAGTCACAGGGCGCTTGTGTGCGTCCCCTATCCGGATTGACCCCGAGCCATGATTAAAACAATCGCAGACGCGCTATCCGAGCGCGGATATGAAACCCTTACCGACGTTCAAAAAGCGGTTTCAGAGCCTGAACTGAACAACGCCGACCTACTGGTTTCGGCGCAAACTGGATCGGGTAAAACGGTTGGCTTTGGCTTGGCGATTGCGCCAACCCTGCTGGAAGAAGAAGAACGCTTTGGCCGCGCTGCCGAACCTCTGGCGTTGGTCATTGCACCAACCCGTGAATTGGCAATGCAGGTAAAAAGCGAACTTGGTTGGTTGTTTGCCAAAGCTGGTGCGCGCATGGCGTCATGCGTCGGCGGCATGGACGCGCGCGACGAGCGCCGTGCCCTTGAGCGCGGTGCCCACATCGTAGTCGGTACTCCGGGCCGTTTGCGCGACCACATCACAAAGGGTGCGCTTGTTCTCGATTCCATTCGCGCCATCGTTTTGGACGAAGCTGACGAAATGCTCGATATGGGATTTCGCGAAGACCTAGAGTTCATGCTTGGTGAAGCCCCGGATGAGCGCCGTACGCTGATGTTCTCGGCAACCGTTCCGGCACAGATCGCCAAGATGGCGAAGCAATTCCAGCACGATGCTGTACGCGTATCGACGGTTTCCGCTGGCAACCAGCACGCAGATATTTCCTACCAAGCGATGACCGTTCACCACAACGAAGTTGAGAACGCGATCATCAACCTGCTGCGTTTTCACGACGCAAACACTTCGATCGTATTTGCCAACACCCGCGCTTCAGTCGCGCGCTTGATGTCGCGATTCTCGAACCGCGGTTTCCGCGTTGTCAGCCTTTCAGGTGAACTGAGCCAATCTGAGCGCACCCACGCCCTGCAAGCTATGCGTGATGGCCGCGCCAATGTCTGCGTAGCGACCGATGTTGCAGCACGCGGTATCGACCTGCCTAACCTTGATCTCGTGATCCACGCTGAATTGCCACAAGGCAGCGAAGCGCTGTTACACCGCTCAGGCCGAACTGGTCGCGCTGGCCGCAAAGGTATATCCGCGCTGATCGCGACACCAAAGACAGTCAAGAAAGCCCAGCGCTTGTTGAGTTGGGCCAAGCTGAAAGCAGATTGGGTATCGCCCCCGTCTGCAGAAGCTATTCGCCAGAAAGATCAAGAGCGTTTGCTGGAAGATCCAGTATGGCAGGCAGAACTGACAGCCGAGCAGACAACTTTCGCTGAAACGCTTCTTGCCCAACACAGTGCCGAGAAAATCGCCGCGGCTTATCTGACCCTCTATCAATCGCGCCAGTCAGCGCCTGAGGATCTTTCAGAGCCTGATGCTAAGCCAGAACGCAAAAACCACGACGACTTCGGATCAAGCACTTGGTTCTCGGTTTCCGTTGGTCGCGACAAGCAAGCTGAACCACGCTGGTTGCTGCCGATGATTTTGCGTGCGGGTAATCTCGACAAAAATGCTATCGGCGCGATCCGCGTTCAGCAGTCGGAATCGTTCATTGAGATCGCTGACAAGTCGGTTGATCGGATGATGACTTTCCTCGACCAAGGTGGAGAGCTTGAAGAAGGCATCGCCATGGTCAAGCTTGACTCTGCGCCGAATATTTCTTCTGGCCCGCGTCCATCCGGTCCTCGGTCATCATCGCCACGCCCACCGCGCCGCGACGACGATAAACCACGTGGCAAGCGTGTTTGGGACGACAAGAAACCAAGCCGCCCACGTCGCGAAGACGACGGTCATAAAGCTAAGAAATGGCAGGACAGTGGAAAAGTGAAACCACGTCCTGAGGACTCCTCAGACGGCGAGCGCCCGAAGAAACCGCGCCATAGCAAAAGCGATGGCGGTTATGGCGATAAGCCGTTCCGCAAGCCCGACGGCGACAAGCCTTTCCGTAAGCGGGATGGAGACAAACCTTTCCGTAAAAATGATGGCGACAAGCCCCATCGCAAAGGCGACGGCGATAAGCCATTCCGCAAAAGCGGAGGAGACAAGCCTTTCCGCAAGAATGATGGTGATAAGCCGTTTCGCAAGAAAGAGGGTGGCCCGTCTGATCGCCCAAAGCGCGATGGTGACAAACCGCGTGGCGATAAGCCGTTTCGCAAGTCTGATGGACCAGCAGCGGGTAAGCCTAAGGGAAAACCAGGTGCTGCTTCGGCCAGCAAATCATTCCGTAAACCGGGTAAGAAAAGCTTTGGCGGAAGCGACGCCCCGCGCCGTCGGAAGTAACATGTAGGGTGCGCATTTATTGCGCACCTAAACCACACCCAAAATTAAGGTGCGCAATAAATGCGCACCCTACGAAGCCGCCTCAATCTCTGCAGCTTTGGTCTCAACTTGCTTAACGATGTGTTCGACCATCTGGTCATTGCCCATCTTGTGGCTCTGTTTGCCGCCCAGATAGACCATTCCTGACCCTGCCCCTCCACCGGTCCAACCGACGTCAGTCATCAACGCCTCACCCGGCCCATTCACGACACAGCCGATGATCGACAGGCTCATCGGGGTCTTGATGTGCTCAAGGCGCTTTTCCAAAGCCTCGACGGTTTTAATCACGTCAAACCCCTGCCGCGCACAGCTTGGACACGAGATGATGTTGACGCCTCGGTGGCGTAAACCGAGCGATTTCAGAATTTCATACCCGACTTTGACTTCCTCAACAGGATCGGCCGACAGCGATACACGGATCGTGTCGCCAATGCCCATCCAAAGCAAACTGCCCAACCCAATCGAGGACTTGATCGTGCCAGAGGTCAAACCGCCGGCTTCGGTAATTCCCAGATGAATCGGAGCGTCCGTTGCCTCGGCCAAAGATTGGTAGGCCGCTGCAGAAAGGAAAACATCTGACGCCTTTACGCTGATTTTGTACTCTTGGAAGTCGTTGTCTTCGAGAATGCGAATATGCTCAAGCCCGCTTTCAACCATCGCTTCGGGGCAAGGTTCGCCATATTTTTCAAGCAGATGTTTTTCCAACGATCCGGCATTAACCCCGATACGAATTGAGCAACCGTTGTCCTTGGCCGATTGGATAACCTCTTTCACGCGGGTTTCGTTTCCAATGTTACCTGGGTTGATGCGCAGGCAGGCGGCCCCTGCTTCGGCGCTTTCGATGCCGCGTTTGTAATGGAAATGGATGTCTGCCACGATGGGCACAGGGCTTTCGCGCACGATCTCTTTCAGCGCTTTGGAACTGGCCTCATCAGGTACCGAGACACGCACGATGTCCGCGCCAGCCTCAGCCGCCGCTTGTACCTGTGCCACCGTCGCAGCCACGTCCGTGGTAAGCGTATTGGTCATCGTTTGCACGCTGATCGGGCTGTCGCCGCCAACTGGGACGTTGCCCACATGGATCACACGGGATTTACGGCGTTCGATATTGCGCCACGGGCGAATTGAATTCAGGGACATGGGACCTCAGGGGGCAAATAGAAATTCTGCGAACTACATAGTAGGTGCGAGGTAGCGCGGCAATTGTCCGTAGGGATTAATTCGCGTCCGCGACCGAGAGATACTTGGCCAGATCACCGCTTGAGGCTGGATCAGCCTCAGCATAAGCGCCAGACAGGTTATCAGCCGAAAGCGCGACGTTTTTGGCAACTCCACCTGCCCCGCCTGCCGGGCCGTAAACCTCACCGTTTACTTTGAAGTAAACCGAGCCGGAATTGCCTGCGCGCAGAGTAGGGGCGTCTTCAAGTTGCGGAAGTTGGTATTCTTCGCCTGCGTCCAAAATCTTTTCGAAAATCACTGTACCGTCTGCCCCGCGAACACGAACCCATGCTGGTTGAACGGCCAAGATCGCAATCTGGGGCGCCGCTTCTTCGACCACAATGGGATCTACGGTTTCTTCCGCGACTTCGATCACTGCGTCTTCAATAATTGGGACAACAAGATCGTCAATGCCAGCCAACGTGTCTTCAATCTCGGGCGGGGCGAAGAAACCTAGTTCGGCAGGATCAAGCGTCGAGATTGGCGCGTCACGAACGACGATAATTGGGACGTCCAACGCCTGTGGTCGGTATAAACGGTCAAACGCGTCTGCCGTGGGAACGGCGGCGGCCGTCGTGTCGGCTTGGGCGAAATCATAGCCAGCACCCAAGGTCGAAGTGATTTCTGGGGCTTGCTCAACCGGTGTCACGCTGACCTTTTGGATTTCGTTGAGTACCGTCCAAGCGCCATATGCGATCAATGCGATCACAGCCAAAAGGATAGCGGAAGATCCAATTGCGTTGGGGGAAATGCCAGCCAACGCTGACCCTTCCATCGGGATGAAAGGTGTTTTGGCGCGCTCAAACAGATCGTCGGATTTCTGTTTTTTCGGGCGAGACATACGCGACTTGCGTTCTTTGTCTTTGGCGGTGTGTTCGCTTGAAAGGCCACGGGATACCGCAAAACCGCTTTCGGTACAGAAACGCTCATACGATTCTTCTGCGTCCATTTTCAAGTAGCGTGCGTAGGAGCGCACATAGCCAGCCACAAACCCCGGTGTTTCGAAAACCGAAGCGTCGCAATTCTCAATCGCTGAAATGTAGGAAGCTTTGATCCGCAGCTCGCGTTGAACGTCTAAAAGAGACTTACCCATGGTGGCGCGTTCACCACGCATCGCATCCCCGAGTTTTACCTCGAAGTCGTCGAACCCTTTGGGTTCAACTTCAGCCTGCGCTTCGTCGCGCTTTGGCTTGCGTCGCACCATCACGACTGCCCTTTCAGCCTGTCCGCCTATCCCCAGAAAGACACCTCAGCGAAAAAGAGCCGTCCCATGGCCATGATTCGCGATTCCGCATCTTCGATGGGGGCTTTTTATCACATCGAAACGAATGTTTCAGGTGGCAATTTATCAGGCGGATAATTCGGCGCGATTTAGCGCACAATGAGACCACAAATCGTCCATCGCATGCACCAGCGCATCGATCTCTTTTGGACCGTGAACTGGCGACGGCGTAAAGCGCAAACGCTCGGTGCCACGCGGGACAGTTGGGAAGTTAATCGGTTGGACGTAAATGCCATACTGATCAAGCAACATGTCCGACAGTTTCTTGGTGTGCACTGGGTCGCCCACGATCACCGGAACGATGTGGCTGCCGTGGTCGATGATCGGCAGGCCAAGGCCTTTTAGACGGGCCTTCAGGATCTTCGCTTGGGTTTGATGCTTATCGCGGATGCTTTGGTCATGCTTCAGATGCGCAACCGAAGCCGCAGCACCTGCTGCGACTGCTGGCGCAAGCGATGTCGTAAAGATGAATCCCGGCGCGTAAGATCTTATCGCGTCACACATTTTCTCGGATGCGGCGATGTAGCCGCCCATCACGCCGTAAGCCTTTGCCAAGGTGCCATTGATGATGTCGAGACGATGCATAAGGCGATCACGTTCAGCAACACCACCACCACGCGGGCCGTACATGCCAACAGCGTGAACCTCATCGACGTAGGTCAAAGCGTTGAATTCGTCTGCCAAGTCGCACAGCGCCTCAATCGGACCAAAATCGCCGTCCATTGAATAGACGGATTCAAAAGCAATCAGCTTGGGGGCGTCAGGATCGTCGGCCTCTAGAAGCGCTCGCAAATGGTCCAAATCGTTGTGCTTGAAAATGCGTTTCGCGCCACCGTTGCGGCGGACGCCTTCGATCATCGAAGCGTGGTTCAATTCGTCCGAATAGATGATCAGACCGGGGAACAATTTTGGCAAAGTAGAAAGCGTAGCGTCATTGGCGATATAGGCGCTGGTGAACAAAAGCGCGGCTTCTTTGCCGTGTAGGTCTGACAGTTCAGCCTCAAGTCGCTTGTGATAGATCGTGGTGCCCGAGATGTTGCGTGTTCCGCCCGAGCCTGCGCCAGTAGCGTCAATCGCCTCGTGCATAGCTTCTAGAACTACCGGATGCTGGCCCATTCCAAGATAGTCGTTCCCGCACCATACGGTGATATCCTGTTTGCCGCCGTCAGGACGGGTCCACTCAGCATGGGGAAACTGACCCTTGCGACGCTCGATGTCGATAAAAGTCCGGTAACGGCCTTCGTCGTGAAGGGCAGTCAGAGCGGTATCGAGTTTTGCCGTATAGTCCACGGGCGTCTCCTTGGTCGTAATTCTCAGGCCTTTTCGTACCTTCGGTCAGAACATATTACGTTTTGTGAAGATATATGTCACGTATTGCTTCTGGGCGAGGCTACAAATTGCCGCGATAAATAGGGGTAAACTTCGGTCGTGCCAACTCTGGACAGTTCAAAAAGGAGTGATACGGTCGGCACAATCTCAGAATTGGAGCAAAAAATGACCGTCGATTCCGTCCTTACCCGCATTGATAACGACTTGCCCAACGCAATCGAGCGTTTGAAAGAGCTTTTGCGAATCCCTTCGATCTCAACCGATCCAGCGTTTGCGGATCATTGTCAGGTCGCGGCGGACTGGTTGGTGGCCGATTTAGAAAGCATCGGGATAAAGGCCAGCAAGCGCCAAACACCGGGTCATCCGATGGTTGTTGGTCATGTGGACGGTGACGGACCCCATGTTCTGTTTTATGGCCACTACGATGTGCAGCCGGTTGATCCGCTAGAGCTTTGGGACAACGACCCGTTTGACCCGCAACTTGAGGACACGCCTAAAGGCCAAGTTCTGCGCGGTCGTGGCACCTCGGACGACAAGGGGCAGTTGATGACCTTCGTCGAAGCCTGCCGCATGTGGAAGGCCGAACACGGCACCCTGCCCTGTAGGATAACGTTCTTCTTCGAGGGCGAAGAAGAATCCGGTTCTCCAAGCCTAATCCCATTCATGGAAGAGAACGCCGACGAGCTGAAATCTGACGTGGCCCTGATCTGCGACACCGGCCTGTTCGAAAGCAAGACGCCCGCGATCATCACCCAACTGCGCGGGATGCTGTGCGAAGACTTTACGATCACCGGACCCGACAAAGACCTGCATTCCGGCATGTTCGGCGGGTTGGCGATGAACCCGATCCGTGTGCTGAACAAGGTTTTGGCTGGTCTGCACGATGACAACGGCGCCATCACCCTGCCCGGCTTTTATGACGACGTTCCCGAGCTTAGCGATGAAATTCGCAGCCAGTGGCAGTCACTTGCCTTTGATCACGAAACCTTTTTGGGGGATGTGGGTTTAAAAGCCCCGGCAGGCGAAGTGGATCGCACCCCCATCGAACAGGTCTGGTCGCGCCCGACCTGCGATGTGAACGGCATCTGGGGAGGCTACACAGGCGACGGCTTCAAAACCGTGCTGCCAAGCCAAGCATCCGCCAAACTGTCGTTCCGACTGGTCGGCCAACAAGACCCCAACAAAATCCGCGAAGTTTTCCGCGCGTATATGGCTAGTCACTTGCCCGATGGCTTCACCGTTGAGTATCGCACCGAAAAAGGCGCGCCCGCGTCTCAGATGTCGACAGATCACTCAGCGTTTGAGGCCGCCCGCGTTGCGCTTTCAGACGAATGGGACCGACCCGCAGCCTTTGCCGGATGCGGCGGATCAATTCCGATCGCTGGGTTCTTCAAGGACATACTCAATATGGACGCCATGTTGGTCGGGTTCGGCAAGGACGACGACCAGATCCACTCGCCAAATGAGAAATACGATGTGGAGAGTTTCCATAAAGGCATCAGATCATGGGCGCGGATATTGGATGCGATGACGGGGTGAGTCACACGCAACAGAATTTCTGAAATTTCCCTACACTCCCTCTTGCACCCACGGGCAACCTTGGCTAAACGAACGCTCACGGCGGGTCGTTAGCTCAGTTGGTAGAGCGCTTCGTTTACACCGAAGATGTCGGGAGTTCGAGCCTCTCACGACCCACCATTTACTCCCTTATACAATCCAATTCGCTGGGCCCTGTTTTAGGGTCAAAGTCGTTGTTGCTTGCTATAGGATCTAAAGCTGGCAAGGATAATCCCGATAATTAAACTGTATCGGGGAATAGCATGGGTCTTACGGGAAATTGGTCGTATCCAACAAACATTCGGTTTGGTGCTGGTCGCATTTCGGAGCTACCGGATGCTTGTGCCCAAGTTGGTATTCGCAATCCGTTACTGGTGACTGACCGTGGCTTGGCTGATTTACCTATTACGAAACACGCCCTCGACATACTTGACGGGGCTGGGTTGGGTCGTGGCTTGTTTGCGGATGTCGATCCCAATCCCAATGACGAAAACCTTTCCGCTGGCGTTGCTGCGTTTAACGCTGGTGGCCACGACGGAGTAATCGCATTTGGGGGCGGTTCGGGTTTGGACTTGGGCAAAGCCGTCGCCTTTATGTGCGGTCAAACACGCCCGGTTTGGGATTTTGAAGACGTTGATGATTGGTGGACACGGGCCAATGCAGACGCCATCGCGCCCATTATCGCCGTTCCCACGACAGCTGGCACCGGTTCCGAAGTGGGTCGTGCAAGTGTCATTACCAACAAGCAAGACAAAGTTAAAAAGATCATATTTCACCCAAAATTTCTGCCGAGTGTCGTCATCTGCGACCCTGAACTAACCGTTGGAATGCCAAAATTCATCACTGCGGGAACTGGCCTGGATGCCTTTGCCCATTGTGTCGAAGCGTATAGCAGCCCTCATTATCACCCGATGTCGCAGGGAATTGCGCTTGAAGGCATGCGATTGGTTAAGGAAAATCTACCTCGTGCTTATGACAACGCAAGCGACATTGAGGCCCGTGCCAACATGATGAGTGCCGCAATGATGGGTGCGACTGCGTTTCAGAAAGGCTTGGGTGCAATTCACGCAATGAGCCACCCTGTTGGAGCGATCTTTAACACGCATCATGGAACAACCAACGCCGTCTGTATGCCAGCGGTCCTTCGCCTGAATGCGCCGTTGATATCTGACCGTTTTGATCAAGCCGCAGACTATCTTGGGATCAAGGGCGGATTTTCAGGATTTCAGGCATATGTTCAGGATTTAAACGATCAACTCGAGATTCCTGCAAAGCTGTCACACATGGGGGTTGTGACCGATCAGATAGAAACTCTGGTTTCTAACGCCCTAGTAGACCCGAGTTGTGGGGGCAATCCGGTGGAACTCAACCGCGAGAATTTAATGGGGTTGTTTGAGGTCTGCATCTAGTTGCGCCGCCCAAGACGCTATTCTTCGCCAAAATCTGAAACATCTTCATCCCCTTTTACATTGCCATTTAACGTCTAACGCGCCCAATATACTGCAAGCGACAGGGAGCCCTACATGTCCGGATATCTTACCACACACGTCCTTGATACCGCGCGCGGTTGCCCTGCTGAGGGGTTAAGGATTGATCTCTATCGTATTGAGGGGAACAACCGGACGCATCTAAAGTCGTTAACAACAAATGACGACGGTCGCACGGATGAGCAAATCTTGCCTGCTGCTGAGTTTGAAATTGGCACCTACGAGTTGGTCTTCCATGCTGGAAGTTACCTCGACGCATGTGGCACGCCGCCCGAGGAACCTCGGTTCCTTGATGTGGTGCCAATCCGGTTTGGAATGTCTGAGGCCTCACATTACCACGTGCCTTTGTTGCTCTCGCCGTTTGGATATTCAACCTATCGCGGCAGCTAGTGCGTTTACGGAAGCCTATTTCAGACCTTTCTGAATTTCCTTCACCATATAGTCGATAAATAGCCGCGTCTTTGGGTCCTGCATTCGACGGTGCGTATAGAGACACGCCATCTGCACAGGGATTGGCGGTTCGTTCTCTAGCACTTTTGCCAAACGGCCTGCGCCAAAGTGATCGGCGACTTCAAAGTCAGCCTTCAAGACTATGCCCTGCCCGTCAAGCGCCCAGTTCGTCAAAACGTCACCGTGGTCTGTCTCCATCGGACCACTTACAGCAACACGCTTAACGCCTTCTGGAGTCTCTAACGGCCATTGGAATTCAGGCGCACCAGGGTAACGCAGGTTGAGGCAATCATGCACATCGGTCTTCAGATCACCGCTTGAAAGTGGCTGACCACGCCTGGCGATATAGTCCGGTGCGGCGTAGAGCGAACGTGTACAGTCGGCGATTTTGCGCATCCGAAGATTGCTGTCCTCGGGCAGGCCAAGGATGAACGCCACATCCAGCCCTTCGGCCGCGAGGTCGAGTTTACGATCCGACAGACGTAAACGTACATTAATCAGAGGGTATTCTTGGCGGAAATTAGGAATTTTCGGCGCGATCAGCCTTTGGCCCATTCCCAACGGGGCCGCGACATAAATCGTGCCGCGCGGAATTTGGGTGACGTTTGTGATCTCAGCCTCGGCCTCATCCACCGACTCCAATATCTTCTTGGCACCCGGATAGAATAACTCCCCCTGCTCGGTTGGGTTGAGCTTGCGCGTTGTACGCTGAAACAGGCGAACGCTCAGATGCTCTTCAAGCTGGGAAATCCGTGACGATGCAACAGCGGCGGAGATTCTGAGATCGCGCGCGGCGGCAGACATGCTGCCCAATTCATAGACACGGACAAAGGTGCGGATATTATCGAAATAGGCCATACAAACATTCTTAGGCGATTTTTGAAGCAGATTGGATTATTTTATGGATACTCCGAAAGAACAAGCCTTGTTAAGTGTCAAAAAAACTGAGGGTGCACTATGAATGAATTAGCGATCATCTGGGATTGGGCAGAATTTGCGGTCCGTTGGCTACACGTAATTACGGCGATTGCTTGGATCGGATCATCCTTTTATTTCATAGCGTTAGACCTCGGTCTTCACCGAGATATTCCCGGTCCAGCGGATGGTGAGGAATGGCAAGTCCACGGTGGTGGTTTTTACCACGTGCAGAAATACCTCGTCGCGCCTTCAGAAATGCCCAACCATCTGACGTGGTTTAAGTGGGAAAGTTATTCAACGTGGCTGTCGGGGGCCGCGCTTTTGATGATCGTCTACTGGGCTGGCGGAGAGCTTTACCTCGTCGATCAAACGAAATCCGACATGTCTCTGTTCATCGGTATCGTTATTTCTGCCCTGTCGCTGACGGTTGGCTGGATCGTCTATGATTTCCTCTGCAAGTCAAAACTGGGCGAGCGGCCTACGGTCCTAATGGTGCTGTTGTTCGTCCTGCTGGTGGTCATGGGCTACGCTTATAACCAGATTTTCACTGGCCGCGCAGTTCTGCTTCATCTCGGCGCATTCACCGCGACGATCATGACCGCCAACGTGTTTTTCGTCATCATGCCCAACCAGCGCGTTGTGGTGGCCGATCTTCAGGCTGGCAAAGCCCCTGACCCCAAGTTCGGCAAGATCGCCAAGCTGCGCTCGACCCATAACAACTACCTGACGCTGCCGGTCATCTTCCTGATGCTAAGCAACCATTATCCGCTGGCGTTCGGAACCGAGAATAACTGGATTATCGCGGCTTTGGTCTTCCTGATGGGCGTCACGATCCGGCATTACTTCAACTCGATGCACGCCCGCAAAGGAGAGCCGACTTGGACATGGCTGGCGACGGCGGTGCTGTTCATCGCAATCATGTGGCTGTCCACCGCCCCGCTTCGCCAAGACGGGTATGAGGAAAGCGAAGCGCGCGATCTAACCCCGACTGAGCAGGTTTTTGCCAGCGCCGAAGGGTTTGACGACGTGATGTCGATTATCCCCGGTCGCTGCTCGATGTGCCATTCGCGCGAGCCTTATTGGGACGGCGTCCACTACGCGCCCAAAGGCGTCCTGCTTGAGACCCCAGCCGACGTCGCCCAGAACGCGCGCGTGATCTACATCCAATCGGGTGTGACCCACGCCATGCCGCCTGCGAATGTGTCGTGGATGGAGGGCGACGAGCGACGCACGGTGGTGCGTTGGTATCGTGAGGCCGTGGACGATCTGCCGCTGACCTTGGCGCGGCATTGAACGACGTGCCGTAGGGTGGGTTTTGGGCCCACCAAAACCGCCCCGCTCGAGGGTGATCCTCGGCAGGGTGTCGGTTTGAAATCTCTATAAGGTGTTAAAAAGGCGGGCCCGCCGGTGCGGAATGTGCCAGTCGGGGATTTGTCTGCCCCCGAACGTCGATCTTTCGGTCTCTGGCCGGTCCCCTAAGCATCCCAGCTTTCGCTAGCCGTAGAACCGTTTCACCGTATGTGCATGCGAGGGAAGTTGTACGGGATGAGGCGTTAAGAGGGCGTTGGGGCTGCGCTCGGAGCTTACGGCGGCGGCCCAAAGCCCCGCCCTACACCACCCGTAGGTCGGGCTTCAGCCCGACACCCCAAGTCATACCCCCGTAGGGTGGGTTTCCAACCCACCAACCGAGAGCGCCACCCGCAAACCACCCCCGTAGGGTGTGCATTCATTGCGCACCAACAACAGCGCCGACCCGCGGGGTGGCAACGGCAAGCTCTCCGAAGGGCGTATTATCCCTCAATCCCAATGAACGGGTGGTGACTGTCGAGAGGTCATAAACTTCACTCAAAGTTGATCACTTTTTAAGAAATTTGACTGGTTAAAATTATCGTATTAGTAATGTGTTCAACCATATACAGAGGGTGAACCTTTGAAAAAAGAACTCGGGAAGACCATCGAACTATTAGGGCGCTTTATGCTAGATATCCTGATAGGCGTGGTTTTTTTTGTGCCTGATCGGCTGCGTTGCTTTATTATTAGGCCTGTTTGTGAAATGGCTGGACTCCTTCGGAATTCTTCCCGAATGGTTGATCGTCGGAGTTACGCTACTTGAATATGGCTTATTTGTCGTTGATGTTGTATGCTTCCTTTTTTTCCTGATTTCGATGTCTGCATACAAACTCGTAGTTGAGATAATAAGGGAGTATAAATGATACTGCACGACGAAAAACTGTTAAAAAAAGCCGACAAACCTAAACATGGACGTAGAAAATCTAGGCCAGTTTCCCCTGCGGGGATTAGGTTAAAAGTTAACCGAAGGAAACAGGTATTTGACCTTTTCAATCATGAATTTCTATTTGCTAGAGACATGTTTTTTGCGCCGGTTAATTCGCTCATTGCTGCGATTAGGGAGGCGATTCTGCGAGCAAATGCCGAAGCGGACACTGCTGTGTCTTGGAAATTAGATAAAGACTAACCGTCACCCTCAAACATCCAACTCCTCCACGAACCGCGCGTTCTCCTGAATATACTCGAAC